>Ga0209131_1002753_pt1 | contig 11851 bp, 11 predicted proteins | sample GraSoi_2013_40cm_FD_185826 | JGI IMG/M metagenome (GOLD analysis project Ga0209131, IMG submission 185826) | Grasslands soil microbial communities from the Angelo Coastal Reserve, California, USA - Sample 9_17_2013_40cm (SPAdes) (version 2) | ecosystem: Environmental > Terrestrial > Soil >...
GGCCGCCCGCTTGAGGATCCAGTAGGCGGCGCGGTCCTTGATGCTCCCGACCGGGTTGACATACTCGAGCTTGGCAAAGAGATTCATGCCCTCCATTGCCAGCGGCACATGCGGTGTGGGTCGCAGGGTATTTCGCAGCAGCTGCAGACGCGTGGCGAGCGGCCATGGTGACCGCGGCTCCGGGTCGCGCTCCCGCGAGCGGTCCTCCCGGTCGTCAAACAGCCTTACCGGCGGCGACGTCCGCGACGGTGTATAAGTAGTCCCGTGCCGAAGCGTCAGCGGGTTTAGTCTGTTGTTGGCTGACAAACGCATTTAGATTTCGACTCCCTCGGCAAGCTGGACTAGAACACCGTCGGCTGCCGGCGCCGATCATTTGCCGTTCAGGCTAATGGCACTGCGTGGACGCAACGTGACAGCAGGCGTCCTGCTCCATAGTCCGGTCGGATGGAACCAAATGACGCGGGAAATCGTAGCCTCCCCGACGTTCAGGCATGCTTCGTCGCCGGCTGGCGTGGCAATGCTTTCGCCGCTATGTCCCTTCAGAATTCGGCGTGCAATCGCGCTGAGCCGACGGTGACCGGTCCCCGGTCGGCGTTGTAGGCCGGATTGCGGATGCGCTGAAAATCGAAGGTCACCCAGGCGTTCTTGAACACGTTCACGCTGTAGTACGCCTCGAAGATCGCCTCGGGCCGGTAGTTGATCCGACCATCGCCGATGAATACGCCGGGGCCGCCGGCGGCGAGATACTCGCGGTGCACCTGCGACAACTCGTTTCGGGCAACGCCCACGCCGAGGGTGTCCTCGCTGCGCGCCCATGCCGAACCGTGAACAGAGACGCCGGCGGAGACGGAGCGGTCGATTTCCGCGAACGTATAGGTCGCGGTCTTGCCGTCGGACCAGCTCGCGCGGGCGAACACGCCGACATTCGAGGTTAGATTCTGTTCGACATTCAGGCCGAATCCGTATTTGATCTGCTCGCGGTTGCGCACATCATCGATATCGGGCGTGCCGCCGTTGGCGGCCGCGAAATCCAGCGCATCCTGAAAGCGGGGCATCACGGCGCGGTTGCGAAAGGCGAGCAGCCGCACCGCGCCCGGCTGGCCCGCTATCTCGTGGCTGCGTTCGACCTCGAGCTGGTCGCCGTAGTGACGGAGGATCCTCGTGTCGAGCCGGCGCTCGCCCGGCAGTTTCGGCTGCATGAATCGGCCGGCGCGGATCGCCCAGTCATCGTAGTGGTACGCGAGCGCGACTCCCCAGGTGCGGCCGTACGAGTCGGCGGCGTACTGGTACGCGCCTTGGGTGAAGAGCGACCAGTTCATGAACTGGCGGCGCAGGTCGTGCGAGAACGCGTTGTCGTCGAAGAGATCCAATACGTACCGGTAACCGGCGGTAAGCACGAGTCGCCGGCCGTCGACCTTGCCGGCCAGCTGATTGGCGTCCGACTCGATCTTCTCCTTGTCTCCGCCGAACCCCCAAGTCTGGCGGAGGAAAATACGCGTCAACGAAAGGGTCGGGGGCGGCCCTTCATGCGTGCCCGACACGTCGCCGCTGGTGAACCCGCCCAGGCCTGTCTGATGGGAGAAAGGGGTGCTTTGCGACACCTGCGGATTGACATAAAACTCGCCGCCCTTCCAGGGGCGGAGGCCAAGATACCCGGTCGAGCTGAACGAGTAGTTCTTCTCCCGCTCGCTCGAGAGGCTGTTGAGCCCCGAATACGCGGCGGCGAACGGGCGCTTGTACTGCCAGATATAGGTCGCCTGGAATTTCGCGTTCCAGTCCTCGCTTTCAGGCGTTTGCGCCCAGCAAGCGACCGGCAACAGAAGGCCGGCGGACCACAGGCAGCATTGCTTCAGCCATAAGGGCATGCGGGAGTATGCATGATGACAAGAAAATCCGGCCTGCGTTTCTCCATCGAGTCAGCGCAAGGGCTGATCAGCTCGCGGGCACGGGGACATGGCGAACCACAAGTCTCAGTCACCACGCTTCCGCGGCGGAGAATTTTGAAGTATCGTTGATGCCCCCAACAAACCGATAGGGAGAAACCCATGTCACGGATTTCGGCAGGACTGCAAGCTGTTGCGTTCGTTCTCGGCGCTCTCGCGATGGGGGCCCAGGCCCAGGGGCTGGTCACCACGCACAAATTGTCGGCGGCGCTGGCGAACCAGCTCGTCGGCGATTCGGTCGCGGCCTGCGCGCAGAAGGGTTACCAGGTGGTCGCGGTGGTCGTCGATCTCGACGGCGTCCGCCAGGCCGTGCTGCGCGGCGACGGCGCGCCGATCCACTCGATGGACAACGCCTACTACAAGGCGTACACGGTGGCCTCGGTGGGCCTTGTTCGCAAGGAGGACAGCACCAAGGCCATCGCGGACAGGATGGCGAAGAGCCCGCCGAGCAGCGTGCCGACGACCCAGCTGCCCAACGTCACCTATGCGCAGGGCGCGGTCGCCGTCCAGGCCGGCGGCCAGACGATCGGCGCGCTTGGCGTGAGCGGCGCCCCCGGAGGCCAGTTCGACGAAGAATGCGCCCGCACGGCCCTCGGCAAGATCAAGGACCGGATGAAATAGCGTCCGCCCGACTCCACTCGTCGTGGGCGCTCAAGCGGCGTGGCGGGTCAGAGTCGGCGAAGAAGAAACCTCCGCGATCTTCGAGCCCGCGCTGGCCTCGGCCGGCGGCGGGCTTTTTGTTTTCGCGCACGGCGCCGGCGGCCATATGGGCGACCGCAGCGTGCTCGGGGTGACCGAAGCGCTGCTCAAGCGCGGGCTTCACGTCGTTCGTTTCAACTTCCCTTACCGCGAGAAAGGTTCCAGCCATCCGGACACGATGCCTCGCCTGAAGGAATGCATCGCTGCAGTGGCCGCGCACGCTCGCCGCGAGGTCGGGCCGCAAACGCTCGTTCTCGGCGGACGCTCGATGGGCGGACGCGTGGCTTCGATGCTCGCCGCGGACGGATTTGCCTGCGACGGTCTGCTGCTCCTCGCCTACCCTCTTCATCCGGCGGGTAAACCGCAGGAACTGCGCGACGCGCATCTCGCGCAAATCAAGGTGCCCGTGCTCTGCCTGAACGGCACGCGCGACGCTCTGTGCCGGCGCGATCTGATGGAAGGCGTGGTCGAACGTCTGACCGACCGGTGGACGATGCACTGGCTGGAAGGCGCCGACCACGGCTTCCATGTCCTCAAGGGCTCGGGGAGAACGGACGCCGAGGTGCTGAGCGAGATCGCCGAGACGTGCGCCGCCTGGGCGTCCGGGCTGAAACGGAGTATCTAGTACGTCTTGTACTGCAGGTACTTGCCGCTCATCACGATCTTGACCCGGTCGCCCTTCTCGTGCGGGAGGCGCGTGAGGTCCAGGTCGAAGTCGATCGCGCTCATGATGCCGTCGCCGAACTCTTCGTGGATCAGCGCTTTGAAGGTGGAGCCGTACACGTTGACGAGCTCGTAGAAGCGGTAGATCAGCGGGTCGGTGGGCACCGCGGTAGGCAGCGAGCCCTTGTAAGGCACCTGCTGCAGGAGGAGCACCGCCTCCTCGGGCAGATCGAAGAGCTTGCCCACGGCCTGCGCCTGCTTCTTGGTCATCTGCATCTGGCCGAGACAGGCGGCGGCCGTCCATTCCTTGCTCTGGCCGACCGCTTTCGCGATCTCCGGCCACTTGATGCCCGCTTTCATCTTGCGGAAGACGATGAGGTCGGTGACGTCCTCGCGCTTCATCGGCTTCATCATGCCGGCGAGCGCGGCCTCGGATTCGCGTTTCATGTCGCTTCTCCTTCAGTGTTTGAGGTTGATGACGTTGGCGGCGGCCCTGGCGGGGGCGTCCCCCGGCGCCGCCAGCCCGGGCCGCACCGTAGTCGGCCGCGCGCCGGCCGCGCCGCTTTGCATCTGTCTCGATCGGTTGATGAGGAAATCCACCAGGTGGTTGCGAATGCGATAGTACTGCGGGTCGTGGTGGACGTCGTGGCGGGTGCGGCCGCGTGGCATGGTGTTCTCGACGATTTCGGCGATCGCCGCGCGCGGGCCGTTGGACATCAGGAGGATCTTGTCGGCGAGGAGGATCGCCTCGTCCACGTCGTGGGTGATCATGAATACCGTCTGATGCGTGGCTTGCACGATGGCGAGGAGCTCGTCCTGGATGGTGCCGCGCGTGAGCGCATCGAGCGCGCCGAAAGGTTCGTCGAGCAGCAGCATCTTGGGCTGGATCGCGAAAGCGCGCGCGATGCCCACGCGCTGCTTCATTCCGCCTGAGAGCTCCGCGGGTTTCTTGTGCTCCGCGCCGGTGAGCCCGACCAGATCGATGAACTTCTGGCAGTGGGTCTGCGTCTGGATTGCGTTCCATTGCGGCCATTTGCTCTTCACGGCGAAGGCGATGTTCTTCATCACCGACAACCAGGGCATCAGCGCATGGCCCTGGAAGACTACTCCGCGCTCGAGCGACGGGCCCGCCACTTCGCGGTTGTCCATCACCACCACGCCTGAGCTGGCGGTATCGAGGCCGGCGAGCACGTTGAGAATGGTGGTCTTGCCGCAGCCGGAGTGGCCGATGATGCAGACGAACTCGCCGCGCTCAACGGCGAAGTTGACGCCCTCGAAGACCGTGACCGTCTTGCCGTTCGGCGCCGGGTAGGTTTTCTTCAGGTCCTGGATTTCGAGAAAGGCCATGCCGCTACTCGACGTAGGTAACGAGTTTCTGCAGCCGGCCGATCGCTAGATCGAGCGCCATGCCGACCACGCCGATCGTGAGGATCGCGAAGATCACGTTGGCAAGGTTGAGGTTGTTCCACTCGTTCCAGACGAAATAGCCGATGCCGGTGCCGCCGACCAGCATCTCCGCGGCGACGATCACCAGCCATGCGATGCCCATCGAGATGCGCATGCCGGTGAGGATGGTCGGGGCGGCGGCGGGCAGGATCACCTTAAAGGCGCGGCGCAGCGACTTCACTTCCAGCGTCTTCGCCACGTTCAGCCAGTCGCTGCGCACCGCGGCCACACCGTAGGCAGTGTTGATCAGCATCGGCCATGCCGAGCAGATGAAGATCACGAACACCCCCGAGATCGACGAGTCCTTGATGGTGTAGAGCGCGATCGGCATCCACGCGAGGGGCGAGATGGGCTTGAGGACCTGGATGAAGGGATCGAGCGCCCGGTAGATCAGGGGCGACATGCCGATGACGAAGCCGAGGGGCACGGCGAGCACGATGGCGAGAAGGTAGCCGAGGCCGACGCGGCCGAGGGAGTGGGCGAGCTGGATGCCGACGCCTTTGTCGTTGGGGCCGCGGTCGTAGAAAGGCTCCGACAGGTTCTTGACGATCGTTTCGCCGATCTGCGCGGGCGTGGGGAAGCCTGCGGATTTTTTCGCGCCCTTTCCCAGGAGCTTCGCGTACTCGTCGGGCGCCGGTGCGCGCTCGCCCTTGGGCAGGGTGGCGAGGTGCCATGCGCCCACCAGGACGACAAAGAAAAGGAGCGAGAGCAGCGCCGACTTGATCAAGCCGGCGGACATCTACGAGGCCTTCCTGATGGCGAAGCTCGCCAGGTACTTCTCCGGCGCGGATGCATCGAACTCCTTGCCCATCACCTTGAACTTGGCGTAGCTCGCCGCCGGCGCCTTCATCTCGATCTGCGCCATGTACTTCCTCGCGTCGGTCACGAGGAACACTTGTTCTGCGATTTTCCTGTAATCGACGTCCTCCTTGAGGTAGCCCCAGCGCTTCATCTGGGTCAGGATCCACACCGCCATCGAATGCCAGGGGAAGGGGTCGAAATCGGCGCGGTCGGGCACGTTTCTGACGTTGCCCAGGCCGTCGGCGAACTTGCCGGTCAGCACCTGCTCGATCACGGTCACCGGCTGGTTGAGGTAATTCGGCGGCGCGATCACCTGTGCGATCAGCGCGCGGTGCTTGGGGTCGCGCGCCATTCGCGCGGCCGTCAACACCGCGCGGTACAGCGCCGCGAAGGTATTGGGCGCTTCCTTGATCATCGCCTCGGGGACGCCGAAGGCGCAGCAGGGATGCCCGTTCCAGATGTCCTTGGACAGGATGTGGATGAAGCCCACCTCGTCGTAGACGGCGCGCTGGTTGAAGGGGTCGGGGCCGAGGAAGCCGTCGATGTTTCCGGCGCGCAGGTTGGCCACCATTTCCGGCGGTGGCACGACGCGGATCTGGATGTCGGCGTCCGGATCGATGCCGTGCTCGGCCACGTAGTAGCGCAGCAGGAAGTTGTGCATCGAGTAGTCGAAAGGCACGGCGAACTTGAAGCCCTTCCACTGCCTGGGATCGCGCTTGTCCTTGTGCTTCACGTGCAGGGTGATGGCCTGGCCGTTGATGTTCTGGATGGTGGCGACGCGCATCGGCTGGGCGGCGGACCCGGTGCCGAGCGAGATCGCGAGCGGCATCGGCGAAAGGAAGTGGCTCGCGTCGTGCTCCTTGTTCAACATCTTGTCGCGGATCAGGGCCCACCCCGCGGTCTTCATCAGCTGCACGCTCAAGCCCTGCTCGCGATAGAAACCGAGCGGATCGGCCATGATCAGCGGGCTCGCGCAGGTGATGGCGATAAAGCCGATCTTGAGATCTTTCTTCTCGGGCGTGGCCTTGTCCTGTGCCATCGCCTCGAGCGCGCCGAAGGGGAAGAAGGAGGACACCGCGGCCATCGCGGCAGAGGAGCCCACCGCATGGAGGAAGCGCCGCCGCGCCTCGTCCCTGGGAAAGAGCGCGCGTATCACCGCCGATTCGATCGCGCGCCGGTTGAGCGTTTCGATGTCGCCGGATCGCGGCTCGTCGGCGATGGCGAGGTCGTGCTCGGCCTGGCTCGCGTGCCTGCCGCAGTCGCAGCCGGCGCCGAGGCGCACCCCGGGATTGAACGGATTCGAGAACGCGGACACCGAACCTCCTCGAGACCTGTTGTTGGTATTGCGGGGACTTCCGCATCAAGCGTGCCAAGCGTGAACGGGACTCGCCAGGCACGGCGACAAGTCCTTATCCGATAAGGAATTCATCCGCTATTTCGCGGATTCCGGAAAATGCAGAAGCACACGGACGGGCATCTCGCTGGTGCGCCCGGGCACCGTCTTGGCGCATGCCCGGGAGTTTCGATGGCATCATGTGCGCCCAGGAACACTTGGAGGATCGTCATGAAGGAGTTCTTCACGAAATTCATCAGGGTATTTTCGCTGGCGGCAGGCGCCCTGGTCGCCGCGCCGGCCTGGGCCGCGGACTACCCCGCCCCGAAGGAAGCCGACTGGGTGGCGCGCGATTTCCGCTTTCACACGGGTGAAACGCTGCCCGAGGCGCGCCTGCACTACACCACGGTCGGCGCGCCTTCGGGCGAGCCGGTGCTCCTCCTGCACGGAACGGCCGGATCCGGCGCCACGCTGCTCACCAAGGATTTCGCGGGCGAGCTCTTCGGGCCGGGGCAGCCGCTCGATGCGAGCCGCTACTTCATCATCCTGCCCGACGCCCTCGGCACCGGAAAATCGACGAGGCCTTCCGACGGCCTGCGCGCGCGCTTCCCGAAGTACAACTACGACGACATGGTGCAGGCGCAATATCGCCTCGTCACCGAGGGCCTCTCGATCAAGCACCTGCGCCTCGTGCTCGGCAATTCCATGGGCGGCATGCAGACCTGGATCTGGGGCGTGAAATATCCCGAGTTCATGGACGCGCTCGTGCCCCTGGCCTGCCAGCCGACCGAGATGTCAGGCCGCAACTGGATGCTGCGCAGGATGCTCGCCGACGCGATCCGCAACGACCCGGACTGGAACGGCGGCAATTACCAGGAGCAGCCCCGCGGAATCCAGAGGATCCTCGTTCAGTTCGGCATCGCCACCTCGGGCGGATCGCAGGCGCACTACAAGCAGGCGCCCACGCGCGAGAAGGCCGATGCGATCGTCGCTCAGCGCCTCGCGCAGCCCTTCCGCGGCGACGCCAACGACGTCCTTTACCAGTGGGAATCCTCCGACGACTACAACCCGTCGCCGGGCCTCGCGCGCATCCGCGCGGCGCTCGTCGCCGTCAACGCCGCCGACGACGAACGCAACCCGCCCGAGCTCGGCATCCTCGAGCGCGAGATCAAGCGCGTGAAGAACGCCCGCTACGTGCTCATCCCCGCCAGCGAGCAAACGCGCGGCCACGGCACCACCGGCAACGCGGCGCTGTGGAAGCAGCATCTGGCGGATCTACTGCAGAGAGCGCCGCGGAATGGGAAATAGTCAGCCGCCGGCCGCGGCGTAGTGCGCCGTGCGGTTACGTCCGGATTCCTTCGCCGAATAGAGGGCGCGGTCGGCGCGCGCGATCCATTCCATGTGGCCGGCATCTCGGGCATCGAAGGCCGCGACGCCCAGGCTCACAGTGGCGCGCACGGCGTTGCGCGGCTCGAGCATCGCGGACTCGATGCCCGCGCGAATCCGCTCGGCGAGCAGCTCCGCGCCCTGGACCGTGGTTCCCGGCAGGACCACGCCGAATTCCTCTCCGCCGTAGCGCCCGGCGACGTCGTGGAGCCGGAGCGAGCCGCGCAGCAGCTCGGCCACCTTGCGGATCACCACGTCGCCGACAGGGTGCCCGTGGCGGTCGTTGATCTTCTTGAAATCGTCGATGTCGATCATAATCACCGACGACGGATGTCCGATGCGCCGGCAGCGCTGGAACTCGCTGGCGACGACCGACTCCCAGTGGCTGCGGTTGAGCAGCCGCGACAGCCCGTCGATGCTGGAGAGCGCGGCGAGCGTCTGGTTCTGACTGCGCACCCGGCGCGCGAGGCGATAGGTCGTGAGCCCGATCACGATCGGATAGGCGACGAGGAGCGGCAGGCTGGCGAGCCTTTCCACGGTCGACGACAGGGGATGCACCTCGAAGCCGAGCGCCATCGCCACGACGGCCGCCGCCACCACCTGCGCCGCGAGGCAGCGCGCGAGGAAGCGCAGCCCGCCAACGCTGACCTTGTCCATCGCCATCATCGCGAAGATCACCGCGCTCGGCGCGGGGCTGAAACCGATCGCGGCAATCCAGGCGCCGCCGCTTGCCGAGTCCACCATCAGGTTGCGCAGCTCGGCGCGGTAGGGGTTGCCGCTGCGGCGCGCAAGGGGATACGCGATATGCGGCCAGGCCAGCGCGTTCACCAGCAGGGCCGCCCAGGCCGGCGCGTGCGCGCCCTGCTCCCACAGGGCGCCGCCGACGCACACCGCGCCGAGCGCGAGTCCCAGCGTGCGCAGGCGATGCATTCGCTGCGCGAAGCGCAGGCCATCGTCCTGCGGGCGCTCCGAAAAGTCGACCCGCTCGACCGGTTGCTCCATCAACAGTCCCGCAGTGTAGCCAGGGAATGCGATTGTAAGTCAGGCCCCGCCCGGGCGGAGCAGCCTGCACCCGAAAACAGGTAAGTCTTAACGGAAGTTGGAATTGTCCGTTACCATACGACCGCGTACCGACGAGGAGGTCCACCCGTGATTTTCAAACAACTCATTGCAGCATCGCTTTTCGCCGCGTTCTCGCTGCCGGCGCTGCCGCAGGAAACGCTGGTGGTGTACTGGACCAAAGGGTTCTATCCGCAGGAGGACAAGGCCCTCGACGACATGATCGACAAGTTCCAGAGGAGAACCGGCGTCAAGGTGGAACTCTCCCGCTATGCGCCGCAGGAATCGGTGCCCAAGGCGGTCGCGGCGCTCGATTCGGGCACGCCGCCCGACGTGGCGTACGGCGACGTGTTCGACTTCCAGGTGGCGGGCAAGTGGGCGTTCGAGGGAAGGCTCGAAGACCTCTCGGACATCCTCGTCCCGATGAAGGCGAATTTCCTGCCGATCACGCTGGAAACCGCCTTCATGTGGAACGACAAGGCGAAGAAGCGCGCGTACTACGCGTTTCCGATGAAGCGCCAGACGATGCACATCCAGTACTGGAAGGACATGCTGGCCGAGGCGGGCTACAAGGAGTCCGACATCCCGAAGACCTGGAACGCCTACTGGGACTTCTGGTGCACCAAGGCGCAGGCGGGTTACCGCAAGAAGACCGGCAAGCGCATCTACTCGATCGGCTCGCCGATGGGCGTGGATTCCTCGGACTCGTTCTACTCGTTCCTCACCTATATGGACGCGTACAACGTAAGAGTGGTGGACGACGAGGGCAAGCTCACGGTCGACGGGCCCGAGGCGCGCAAGGGCCTGATCGCCGCGGTGCGCGACTACGCTCACACCATCGAGAAGGGCTGCACGCCGCCTTCGGCGGTGAACTGGAAGGACCCGGACAACAACGTCGCCTTCCACAACAAGCAGATCATGATGACGCACAACGCGACCATCTCGATCGCCTCGAAGTGGCTCGACGACTCGAACAACGACAAGCTCACGCCGGAGCAGCGCGCCGAGGCGAAGAAGAACTACGGCGAGCTGATCGCCACCTCCGGCTTCCCGGCGAAGCCCGACGGAAAGCCGATGCAGTACCGCTCGGCGGTGAAGGTCGGCGTGATCTTCGAGAACGCGAAGAACAAGAAGCGCGCCAAGGAATTCGTCCAGTTCTTCATGCAGGACGAGAACCTGATCCCGTACGTCGAGGGCTCGCTCGGCCGCTGGTACCCGGTCACGAAGTCGGGCGCCGCGCGCGACTTCTGGACCTCGGACCCGCACCGCAGGATCGTGCACAACCAGTTCTCGGCCGGCACGCTGCCGTTCGAGTTCACCAAGAACTACAAGTTCACGATCCTCAACAACGAGAACGTGTGGGCCAAGGCCATCAACCGCATCGCCAACGACAAGTGGCCGGCGGAGAAGGCGGTCGACGAGATGATCGCGAGGATCAAGCAAGTAGCCGGCTGAGTTTCCAAAGTGTCCGAGATTGTTCTGGCGGGGGAGCCGGCGACACGGGCAAAACCCCCGCGGAAGAGTCTTTCTACATGGCAGGTATGGGGCATCATCCTGATCGCCCCGTACCTGCTGGTGTTCCTGGTGTTCGTGCTCTACCCCGTCACGTACGGCCTGTGGCTCGCGCGCAACCCGGCAAGCTACCAGCGCCTGTTCGAGGATCCGGTCTTTTTCCGTACCGTCGTAAATACGGTTTTGTTTTTACTGATAGCCGTAAATCTCAAATTCTTGCTCGCGCTTTTCCTCTCCGGCTTCTTCGTGCACGAGCGAGTGTGGATCCGCTGGCTCAGCGTCGTTTTCATCATTCCCTGGGCGGTGCCGTCGATCCCGACCATCTTCTCGATTCGCTTCATGCTGAATCCCGAGTGGGGCGTGATCAACTCGCTCATCTTCCGTCTCACGCAGATGGACGGGCCGAACTGGCTGAACGACCCGACGCTCGGCCTCTCCATGGCGATGGTGGTGCACATCTGGAAGGCGCTGCCGTTCTGGACGCTGATCCTGATGGCCGGGCGGCTCGCGATCCCGAAGGAGCTCTACGAGGCGGCGAGCGTCGATGGCGCGAGCGGCTGGCAGAAATTCAGGTTCGTGACGTGGCCGTCGATCCGCACGCTGTACCTCACCTCGACGCTGCTCTCGATGATCTGGACGCTGGGCGACTTCAACAGCGTGTATTTGCTCACCGGCGGCGGCCCGGCGGACCAGACCCACGTGCTCGCGACGCTCGGCATCCGCTACATCCGGCTCGACCAGGTCGACCAGGCGATGGCCACCATCGTGGTGGCTTTGCCTTTCGTGCTGCCCCTGGTCTATTTCATGATGCGGCGCCTTTCCGGTGACGAACAGAAAACTTCTTAGAGAGGCGAGGCTGTGGCTGGTCGCGATCCCGATCGCGCTGTGGACGCTGATCCCGATCTACCACATCTTCCTGTTCGCGATCTCTTCGAAGGACTCGGCGTTTTCCGGCGCGCTGTGGCCCGACAAGCCGAGGCTGCGCAATTTCGTCACCGTGTTCCGCGAG
>Ga0209131_1002754_pt1 | contig 11847 bp, 10 predicted proteins | sample GraSoi_2013_40cm_FD_185826 | JGI IMG/M metagenome (GOLD analysis project Ga0209131, IMG submission 185826) | Grasslands soil microbial communities from the Angelo Coastal Reserve, California, USA - Sample 9_17_2013_40cm (SPAdes) (version 2) | ecosystem: Environmental > Terrestrial > Soil >...
GGAGGTCTTTGAGGAGCTTGAGAATCTGCGCCTGCACGGTGACGTCGAGCGCGGTCGTCGGCTCGTCCGCAATGAGCAGGTCCGGCTCATTGGCGAGCGCCATGGCGATCATGACGCGTTGCCGCTGGCCACCCGAGAGCTGGTGCGGAAAGCTTTGCAAGCGGCCTTCCGGGTCCGGGATGCCGACCTGGGTGAGAAGCTCGATTGTCCTGGCGCGCGCTTTGGCGCCGACCAGGCCGCCATGCAACAGCAGGATTTCGCCGATCTGCTTTTCGATGGTGTGCAGCGGATTGAGAGAGGTCATCGGCTCCTGGAACACGATGGTGATGTCGTCGCCGCGCACTCGCCGCATGTCGTTTTCCCGCAAGCGCATCAGATCCTGCCCCTTGAACAGGACTTCCCCGGAGGGGTGCCATGCCGCCGGATAGGGGAGGAGCCGCATGACCGACAGCGCGGTGACGGATTTTCCCGAGCCGGATTCGCCGACCAGCGCCAGCGTCTCGCCCTTGCGGATGTCGAACGAGACGCGGTCGACGGCCAGCGCTTCACGCTCGCCGCGGCCGAAGGCGACGGAGAGGTCGCGGACGGAGAGGAGGGGGGTGTCGGAAGCGTTCATTTGTGTCGGTCTTCTCGTAATGCACGGATATCGGAAAGCACTGCTCCCGTATCGCCGTGCACGTTTTTCCCCCTGGCAACCAATGGTGACAGCTTCTTTTGCAAAGCCGCTTCTCTCTCAGGCTCTGTCTCAATGTGGACCCAGCCATGTTCTGGCAAGCCGGAGCGCAGGTCAGCCGGCAGGCGGTCGACCGGGTAGTGGTTCTTGACAATCCTATTCATGATTTCCGCTTTCGTATCGCTCTGCATGCCGGCATCACCGCCTCGCCGACGAAGATCAGCAGCGACAGCATGACGGCCACGGTGAAAAAGCCCGTCAGCCCAAGCCACGGCGCCTGGAGATTGGCCTTGCCTTGCGCCAGCATCTCGCCCAGCGAGGGCGAGCCAGGCGGCAGTCCGAAGCCGAGGAAGTCGAGCGCGGTCAGCTCCACCACGGCGCCCGACATGATGAACGGAAGCATCGTCATCGTGGCCACCATGGCGTTCGGCAGCAGATGGCGGAACATGATGACCTTGTTGGAGACGCCGAGCGCGCGCGCCGCCTGGATGTATTCGAAGTTGCGGCCGCGAAGGAATTCGGCGCGCACCAGGCCGACCAGCGATACCCAGGAAAACAACAGCAGGATGCCGAGCAGGATGAAGAATCCAGGCACGAGGATCGACGAGATGATGAGCAGCAGGTAGAGTTCCGGTATCGCGGTCCAGATCTCGATGAAGCGCTGGAACAAGAGATCGGTCCAGCCGCCGAAATAACCCTGCACGGCGCCGGCCGCGACGCCGATCATCGATGATATGATCGTCAGCAGCAGGCCGAATAGGACCGAGACGCGAAAGCCGTAGATCATGCGGGCGACGAGGTCGCGGCCCTGATCGTCGGTGCCAAGCCAGTTGTATTCGAGGTCGCGGCAGCCGGTGAGCTGCTTCTTCTCCACGACCTGCTTGCACTCCTCTTCGCCCAGCAGCCACGTCGGTTTCGAGGGCGCGGGCGTGGGCAGGTCGAGGTTATGGGTGTCGTAGGAGAACCGGATCGGCGGCCACAGCATGTAGCCGCCCTTGTCGCTGATGAGCTTCTGCAAGAACGGGTCGCGGTAGTCGGCGGCGGTCTCGAAGTCGCCGCCGAATGCGGTCTCCGGATAGCTCACGACCACCGGAAAATAAGATTTGCCTTCGAAGCTGATGTAATACGGCTTGTCGTTGGCGATGAACTCGGCAAACAGCGACGCGATGAACAGCACGAGGAATATCCACAGCGACCAGTAGCCGCGACGGTTCGCCTTAAAGTTCTGCCACCGGCGGAGATTGATCGGCGTCAACGCAAAGCGGCGAGCCGGCGCCGCCGCCTTGGGGGCGATTTGCCCGGGGGCAATCGCTTCGAGCGAAGCCGGTTGGGTCCGCGCATCCATCTCAGACCTCCCGGGTTTCGAAGTCGATGCGCGGATCGACCCAGGTATAGGTGAGGTCGGAGATCAGATTTATGATCAATCCGACCAAGGCAAAAATATAGAGGTTGGCAAACACGACCGGATAGTCGCGGTTGAGCACGCTCTCGAAGCTTAAGAGCCCGAGGCCGTCGAGCGAGAAAATGGTTTCGATCAGGAGCGCCCCGGTAAAGAATGCGCGCACGAAGGCGCCCGGAAATCCCGCAATGATCAGCAGCATGGCGTTGCGGAAGATATGCCCGTACAGCACCTGGCGGTCGTTGCAGCCCTTGGCGCGTGCGGTAAGCACATATTGCTTGCGGATTTCGTCGAGGAAGCAATTCTTGGTGAAGATCGTCAAGGTCGCGAAGGCGCCGACACCGAGCGCGATCAGCGGCAAGGCGAGATGCCAGAAATAGTCGAGAATATATCGGCCCCACGACATCGCAGCGGCGTTGTCGGAATGCAGTCCTCGCAGCGGAAACCAGTCGAGATACGACCCTCCGGCAAACAGCACGATGAGCAGAATGGCGAACAGGAAGCCCGGGATAGCGTTGCCGATGACGACGACACCGGAAGTCCAGACGTCGAAAGGCGAGCCGTCGGCGACCGCCTTCTTGATGCCCAACGGGATGGAAATCAGATAGGTGGCGAGCATCATCCAGAATCCGAGCGAGATGGAGACGGGCAGCTTCTCCCGGATCAATGCGAGCACGCTGATGTCGCGGAAATAGCTCTGGCCGAAATCGAAGCGCGCGTAATTCCCCAGCATCAGGAAGAAGCGCTCGTAGGCCGGCTTGTCGAAGCCGAACTGCTTCTCCAGCTTCTTGATGAATTCGGGATCGAGGCCCTGGGCGCCGCGATATTTCGATGTCGTGGCGTCGAGCTGCGAGGCCCCCTGCCCGCCGCGGGCGCCAAAATCGCCGCCCGCGGAGCCGGAAATTCGCGAGGTGGCGCCGGTATCGACGCCAGAAAGCTGGGCGATAACCCGCTCCACCGGGCCGCCTGGCGCGAACTGAACTACGGCGAAGGACACCAGCATGATCCCGAACAGGGTCGGGATCATGAAAAGAATGCGACGGATGATGTAAGCGGTCATTTAGCTCCACGTTGCTGAATTTTGAATCATGGGCGGCCTCGTAGGGTGGGCAAAGCGAAGCGTGCCCACCTGAAGCCGTGCGCGGTGGGCACGGCGCGCAAGAGCGCGCCTTTGCCCACCCTACTTACTGCCATCGGGTCGGCCGACGGCCGGCCCCGGTGGCGGCGTCCCGAGTGACGTTGATAGGTAGGGAACGTCAGCGCCACTGCGTTAGCCTGACTTCTCGAGCTTGGCGGCCTTGTCGCGGTCGTACCACCAGGTCTCCGGAACGCCGCGGGCATAGAAGGGCGCGGAGTCCGGGCGGCCGAACACGTCCCAGTACGCGATCGGGTGCGAGCCCCTGTGCCACTGGGGAATCCAATATTGCCCCGCGCGCAGAATGCGGTCGAGCGCGCGCGCCGCGATCACGAGTTCGTCGCGTGTCTTGGCAGCGATGATCGTCTCGATGAGAGCGTCGACAGCCGGATTGGCGATGCCGATGAGATTCTCCGACCCCTTCGTTGCGGCCGCAGTGGAGGAAAAATAGGTTCGCAGCCCTTCGCCAGGCGTTGTTGAGAAGCTCATGCGGTGCATCGTGACGTCGAAATCGAAGTCGTTGCGGCGGGCCATGTACTGCACCGGATCGACGATCCGCAGCGTGGCATCAATGCCGAGCGTCCCGAGATTCTTGATGAGCGGACCGTGGTGCGCCTGGAACTGCGGATCGTCCTCCACGAATTCGATCGTGACCGGCTCGCCGTTCGCATTGACGCGTTTGCCATTTTTAATGGGAAAACCAGCATCCTGCAGCATCTGCGAGGCCTTGCGCAGGAGCGCCCGATCCTGGCCGGACCCGTCCGACACCGGCGGCACGAAAGGCTCTCCGAATACCTGGTCGGGCACCTTGCCACGCCACGGCTCCAGCAATTTCAGCTCTTCTGGGCTCGGCAATCCTTTCGCCATCATGTCGGAATTCTGGAACACCGAATGGGTGCGCTTGTAGACCCCATACATGATGGTCTTGTTGGTCCATTCAAAATCGAACGCGTAGTTCAGGGCTTCGCGCAGCCGCGGATTGGCCCATTTGGCGCGCCGCATGTTGAAGACCCAGCCCTGCCCGCCGGTGGGCAGGTTATCCGGAATCTGGTCGCGCCTTACGCGGCCGTCGCGGATGGCCGGAAAATCATAGCCAGTGGCCCAGGTCCGCGAGGTGAATTCCTCGCGGAACAGATAGCTCTTGGCCTTGAACCCTTCGAATCCGACGTCGCGGTCGCGGTAGTACTCGTAGCGCACCGTATCGAAATTGTATTGGCCGACGTTGACCGGCAATTTCGCGCCCCACCAGTCGGCAACGCGCTGATACTCGATGTAGCGGCCCGGTTCGAGGCGGCCGACCCGGTACGGTCCAGAGCCCAGAGGAACATCGAGCGTGGTCTGATCGAACTCATGCGTCGTGTAATAAGCGCGCGAGAAGATCGGCAACCCGGCCACGAACAATGGCACATCGCGGGCGCGCTTCTCGGCAAAGCGCACCGTCACGACCTCGTCATCCTCCGCCTCGGCGCCCTTCACGTCGCGCATGTGCTGGGTGATGACGGGATGGCCCTTCTCCTTGAGAAGGTTGAGTGAGAATGCGACGTCTTTCGCGGTCAGCTTGCTGCCGTCGTGGAAACGCGCCTCTGGCCGGATATGATAGCGATGCACGAGGCCATCCGCCGAGATCCGCACCTTGTCCGCTGCAAGGCCGTACATCGCATCCCGCTCGTCTTCGGCCGAAGTCATCAGGCTCGCGAAGGTTAACTCCATCGCTTTCGCGGCGTCGCCCTTCAGGATGAAGCTGTTGAGCGAGTTGAAGGTGAGAAAATTCTGATTGAACAGTCGGCTCGTGACAGTCTCGGAAAACACGCCGCCCTTCGGAGCGTTCGGATTGACATAGTCGAAACGCCGGAAGTCCGCCGGATACTTGAGGTCGCCGAACGACGAAATACCATGGGTTTCGACCTCGTCCGCCGCGACGGCCGCCCCGGAGCCGCGTAGCAGCGCAGGCGCCGCCATTGCGCCGGCGGAAAGAACGAGCACGCGGCGGCGCGAGAGCGGCTTGCGAGGGAGGCTCATTGGCGCCCCCCGGTCTTGGCGGCTTTGGCAGCGTCCCACCACCAGACGACGGGAAAAGCGCTGGCGCCGTACTCGGGCAGTTTATCCGGGTGGCTGAAGCGATCCCAGCGCACCGTGCGTGAAAACGGATAGTCCCAATGGGGTACGACATAATTGTTCCACAACAGTATGCGGTCGAGGGCCCTGGTGGCGGCGACCAGCTCCTCTCGGCTCTTGGCGAAGATCACGCGCTCGATCAGCTTGTCGATGGCGGGATTCTTGATGCCGATGAGATTGCGCGAGCCCGCGTCGTCAGCGGCTTTCGAGCCCCAAAATTCGCGCTGCTCATTGCCTGGCGAGAGAGATTCGGCCCAAGAGCCGACGACCATGTCGTAGTCCCATTTCCGCACGCGGTTCTCGTACTGCGAGTCGTCGACATTGCGCACGGTCACAGTCATGCCAAGTCGCTCCAGCGCCGGCTTGTAAAATAAAAAATGGCGCTCGAAGTTGTTTGGACTGTTCGCCGGGTTGAGCGCTTCGACGGTCATGGGTTCGCCGGTCTTGGTGTTGACGAGCTTCTGATTGCGTATTTCCCAGCCGGCTTCGCGCAACAGCCGGGTTGCCTCGCGCAGGTTGTTGCGCACGTTCTCCGGATTGCCGTTGACGGGGTTCTTGTATTCGGTGGAGAAGACCTCCGGCGGCACCTGGTCGCGCACCGTTTGAAGAATTTCGAGTTCGAGACCGGAGGGCAGGCCGGAAGAGGCAAGTTCGGTGCCGTCGAAATAGCTCGCGATCCGCTTATACTGGCCGAAGAAGAGCTGCTTGTTCATCTCCTCGAAATCGAGCGCCAGATCGAACGCTCGGCGCACCCGCGGATCAGCAAATTTGCTCCGCCTGGTATTGAGGACGAAGCCCTGCATGTATCCCCTGGCGCGTTCCGGAAATGCCTCCTTCACGACACGCTTGTCGGTCACGGCCGGAAAGTCGTACCCCGTCGCCCAGTCTTTCGCGCTGTTCTCGGTGCGGAAGTCGATCTGATCAGCCTTGAATGCTTCGAGCGCCACCTGCGAGTCGCGGTAATATTCGTAGCGAAGTTCATCAAAGTTATCGCGTCCGATGTTCACCGGGACATCCTTGCCCCAGTAGTCCTTGACTCGCTCGTAGACGATCGAACGCCCGGGCACGAATTCTTTGATCCGGTAGGCGCCATTGCCGAGCGGCGGTTCCAGCGTGGTGTTGGCGACATTGCGCTTGCTGCCGGCCTTGTCGGTGCCTTCCCACCAGTGCTGCGGCAGCACGTAGATGAGTTGGCCAACGATCAGCGGCAGTTCACGGTTGCCGGGGGCATCGAATGTGAAGGTGACATCGTGATCACCGGTCTTCTCGGCTTTCGTGACGTGTTGGTAATACTTGGAGTACAGAGGCGAGTTCGCTTTGAGCGTATTGAACGAAAATATCACATCTTCGGGTGTCACCGGCTTACCGTCATGCCACTTTGCGAATGGACGCAGCCGGTAGGTGGCGGACGAGATGTCTTCGGGATAGCTCAGACTCTCTGCGAGCAGGCCATAGTAGCTATCGGTTTCATCGAGCGATGGAACGAGCAACGTGTCGTAGATCTCCAGGATGCCCGAAGCGATCGAGCCTTTCACCTGGGCGACCACCAGATTGAAATTGTCAAAGGTACCGAAGCTCGTGAGGCGCACCGTGCCGCCCTTGGGGGCGTTAGGATTGACGTAATCGAAATGCTTGAAGTCTGGCGGATATTTGAGCTCGCCCAGCTGTGACACTCCGTGCCGCCAAACTCTTTGTTGAGCCTTTTCCTCGGCCGGTGCTTGGGCGGCGAACAGGATCGGGGTGGCGATCAGGGCGGCGGCCGCGCAAGCGGGCAGCAAGGATTTAAGGATCAATCGACTCTCCTTCGGTCAGTCGAAACCGCCCCCAGCCCTTGCAGGCCGGTAGCGGACAGGTCAGGACCATTATTGTGTTTTTCGAACGCGGCGCTACCGTGCGGCAAGCGTCCAATGGACGCTGGGGGTCAAATTCCCGTGCGATCACGGGAAAATGTGCCGGCTTCCGCGACGGTTAGAGCGCGTTCCGGTCATATTGAGCCATTCATTCTGAGTCATTGCCGGGCTTGTCCCGGCCATCCACGTCTTTTTAGCTCCAAAGCCCGCAAGAAGGACGTGAATGCCCCGACAAGCGCGGGCATAACGCGGAACAACGCTCTACTGCTTGGCCAGCGGCAGCGGCTTTGGATTATCGGCAAGCGAATTGAGATAGGCAATGACATCGGCGCGCTGGCTGCCGCGGGCGAAGCCGGGGAAGTTCATTTTCGTGCCGGGGACGAATTCTTTCGGATTTGTCAGAAACTTATTCAGGTCCTCGATGGTCCATTCGCCGCCCTTCGCCTTCATGGCGTCGGAATAGCCGAAACCGGGCTCGGACGCCCTGGCGCGACCGACGATGCCAAAGAGATTGGGGCCGATGGCGTTGGGGCCGCCTTTTTGGAAGTTATGACAGGCCGAACACGCCTTGGCGGCCGATTGGCCGCGGTCGATGGTGGCGCTGGCGAGAAGCTTCTCGATCGGCTCATCCGGGGCGCCCTTCGCGTCGGCCCCGGGTGCGGCGGCCTGGGGTTTCACGTCGATTTCGAAACCGGGCTTTGCCGGATGGTGGGGCGCGAAAATCGCCTCCGCCGTGATGTTCAGGGCCACCAGGGACAAGCCGGTTGCCAGTACGGCGCCCGCGATCTTGTTGAATTCGAAAGAGTCCATCTGCCACAGGGTCTCGTAAATCAAGAGTTGGCGGAATTACCGCGGTGTTTGCGGCGCAGAAATAGCCCGTTTGCCTCCGCCCTGGCAACACGTATAAGCGAGCCGCCTTCCTGGGAGCGCGGGCGTCCCGCCGCCCCCAGCAGGGCAGCGCTTAGCGCGACCGCAGGGACCTCTATGTCGGACAGCGTCCTCATCCTCATCCCCGCCCGCATGGCGTCAACGCGACTGCCGGGCAAGCCACTGGCAGATATCGCCGGGCGGCCGATGATCGTCCATGTGCTGGATCGCGCGAGGGAAACCGGTCTCGGGCCGGTCTACGTGGCAACGGATTCGCCAGAAATCGCCGCCGCCGTGGCCAAGGCCGGTGGTCAGGCCGTAATGACCCGGGCCGATCATGTGTCGGGCTCCGACCGCATCTTCGAAGCGATGGAGCAGATCGGCGCCGCCGCCGGCATCATCGTGAACGTGCAAGGCGATCTTCCGACGATTGCCCCGGCCGATATCCGGGCGGCCCTGGCGCCGCTGGCCGATCCTGCGGTCGATATCGCGACCCTCGCGGCCGAGATCCGCCGAGGCGAAGAGCGCACCGATCCAAACGTCGTCAAGGTTGTCGGCACGCCCATCGGAAACTCAAGGACCCGGCTGCGGGCGCTCTACTTCACCCGGGCGACCGCGCCCCACGGAGACGGACCGCTCTATCACCACATCGGACTTTACGCTTATCGGCGGGCGGCCCTCGAGAAGTTCGTCCGCCTGCCCGCATCGACACTGGAGCGGCGCGAAAAGCTCGAGCAGTTGCGCGCCCTTGAAGCCGGCATGCGCATCGACGTGGCCATCGTGGATTCGGCGCCGCTCGGTGTCGACACGCGCGACGACCTCGAAGCTGCCCGCGTCATGTTAGCGCGACGTTGACCGGACCATTTTGTCGCGTACAAGGACCCCCATGACCGCGTCAGCCAAGCGACTGAAAATCGTTTTCCAGGGAGAGCCGGGAGCGAACTCGCACATTGCCTGCCGGGAGGCCTATCCGGATGCCGAGCCGGTGCCGTGCCCAACGTTCGAGGACGCGCTCAACGCCGTGGCGAGCCGGGAGGCCGATCTCGGTATGATCCCGATCGAGAACTCGGTCGCCGGGCGCGTCGCCGATATCCACCACCTGATGCCGGGCGCCGGGTTGCATATCGTGGCCGAGTGGTTCTTGCCCATCCGCAATCAATTGATGGGCCTTCGGGGCGTGAGGCTGGCCGAGATCAAGTCCGTCGAGAGCCACACCATGGCGCTCGGCCAATGCCGCAACTTCCTCCGCAAGCTGGGCGTCAAGACCGTCGTTGCGGCCGACACCGCAGGCGCGGCGCGGGAAGTCGCCGAGCGCCGAAATCGCAGCTGCGCCGCGATCGCGTCGAAGCTCGCGGCGGAAATCTACGGCCTCGAAATCCTCGCCGAGAACATCGAGGACGAGTCCCATTCGACCACGCGCTTCATCGTGCTCTCGCGGGAAGCCAAGCGGCCGCCGCCCAACGACGGGCCGGTGGTGACGACGTTCATCTTCCAGGTGCGCAACATCCCGGCCGCGCTCTACAAGGCGCTCGGCGGCTTCGCCACCAACGGCGTCAACATGACCAAGCTCGAAAGCTATATGCTGGAGGGGACATTTTCGGCGACCCAGTTCTATTCCGACGTCGAAGGACATCCGGACAATCCCGGGCTCAAGCTGGCGCTCGAAGAACTGGCGTTTTTCAGCCAGCCGGACTCGTTGAAGATCCTCGGCGTCTACCCTGCCAATCCTTTCCGCGGTACGCTTGCGCCGGGGAAATAGCCCATGCTGACCCTGGCGCGGGCAAACCGCATCATCGAAGCGATTCTGGCGCGCGGCGCCGAGCTGCAGTGCCGGCCGCTGTCCGTGATCGTGGTCGAGCCCGGCTGCAAGGTGAAGGCGTTCCAGAAAGAGGACGGCTCATCGATGATCCGGTTCGAGATGGCGTTCGGCAAGGCTTATGCGGCGCTGGCGCTCGGCCGCTCGTCGCGGCTCGTGCGCATCCGCAATGAGGAGAAGCCTGCCTTCATGCGCTATCTGATCGCCGCGAGCGGCGACCAGCTCTTCCCGGAGGGCCGCGGCATGCAGATCCACGATGCCGACGGGCGATACTGAGGACCGCGACGAGGAGCTCGCGGTCTACAGTTATTCACGCCGCGGGCCTCAAGACCGATGACGATTGCCGGGACATGGGGCGCGAGATCAACGTGCAGGTGACGGACAAGTAGAGTGGGGAGATGTCTGAACGAACTCATTTCTCCGTGCACCTACCTACTCATCTTTTTATCGCGACACGCCGCTTACATTGGCGCTCTTGTTATGTAAGCGAAAGCCAGAATCGTTACATTGGGCGTACTATAGAACTCACGCTGAGACCGAGCCAATTTTCCACGATTTCTCTCTCTCACGCACGTAAAATATGTCAAAATTATCAACTAGTTAAAACATGAGACGCCTGACTCAAACCTGGAAGAGCCACACCGGTCTCGCGCGATCTTGTCCGCGCGGTAGAACCCCGAGGTCGGAACGCGTGGGCAAAATCGCCTGCAAGGCCGGTGCTGGTTGCTTTCGCATTTTGTGCGATTTTGCCCACCCTACGAGCTTGGGCCAACACATACATCATCCCGGAAAAAACCGCTGCTGATTGGTCCATTCCGCAATGGCGTTGTCGCGCACCCATTGCGCCAACTCGTCGTGCCGCACCATCCAGACATCGGGAAAGCCGCGGAAGTATTTCACGATCTTGTCCACCATCGCGGCGATGAGTGGACGTCCGCCGAAATGGCAGTGAACGGTCACGTTGAGAAACGCCGCCGGCTCATTCTGGTAGAGGTAGTCGAAGGTGTCCTTGTAGACATCGTACCAGTCGCGCGGATTGCCGCGCAGCACCCGATGGTCGGCATAGTCGGTGTGCGGAAACGCCACGATCGTGCCGTTGCGGTTCTTCGCGCAGAACGGCAGGTCGATGTGGTTGTAGTCGCCGTACCAGAGAAAGCCCGCCGCCGTGAGAAGCTCCTCTGTACGGGCGGTCGACGCCAGGACCGGACTGAGCCAGCCCTTCGGCGGCGCGCCGGTGATTTTGCGGAATATATCGATGCAGCGGTGAATGACCGCCTGTTCTTTTTCGGCGTCCAGATAGGCGAGGATGTTGTCCTGCGTGTAGGAATGGGCGGCGATCTCGTGGCCCGACTTGAGCATCTGCTCAGCGGCTTGCGGCGCAAGCTCCAGCGAATGCGCATTGGCGCAAAACGTCGCCTTGACGTTGTTGTCGTCAAGAATGCGGATGAGGCGCCACACGCCGGCCCGCACCCCGTAGGTGCCCCACGTCATCGCGGCACGGTCATGGGTACCGGGCTTGAGCGCGGTGGTCTGCACCGAGAACGGCGGGCCTTTATCCCCTGACCAGTTTTCCAGCAGGCAGGTCACCGCAATTGCGAGCCGCGCGTTGTTGGGCCAGGCGAAGCCATCGCTTCTCAATGTCGTGGTCATGGTTGCTGTCTCGTTTTGAGTTTCGACTTGGCGGTCGGTCTGTCGGTGATCTCCGCGCGTGCCGGTGTTTTGGCCTTGCCAAAATAGGACTATTATGATATAAATAGGCCGTTTTCACCGAAGTCGCGGCAAGCTGTTCAGGGGACACCATGGCTCGACATTCGACATTCGACATTCCCTGTTCCGGAGAAAAAAATTCCCTGTTTTCGGCGGGAACAGGGAATTAGCTGCAACCCGTTGAATTCGTTTGGCGACAGGCTTCCGAATTCGTCTAAAGGGGCGGGAATGGTGCCAGATTTTCAAGAATTCCCTGTTATTTTCCCTGTTCTCAGGGAATCCGGT
>Ga0209131_1002759_pt1 | contig 11843 bp, 11 predicted proteins | sample GraSoi_2013_40cm_FD_185826 | JGI IMG/M metagenome (GOLD analysis project Ga0209131, IMG submission 185826) | Grasslands soil microbial communities from the Angelo Coastal Reserve, California, USA - Sample 9_17_2013_40cm (SPAdes) (version 2) | ecosystem: Environmental > Terrestrial > Soil >...
ATTGACGGCAGTGAAGACAATGCGGGAGCGATTCTTACGCCTGACACGCTCCAACGCGCGAAGCTCGCCGATCTCGATGTCAAGACGCGGCTCGCGGACAACGATGCCTACAGCGTATTTGCAACGCTGAACGATCTTGTCATGACCGGTCCGACGTTCACCAACGTCAACGACTTCAGAACTGTATTGATTACAAGAAGGGGTTGATCTTTGCGCCGCTCACGAAACGCGAAAATCATCGCGACCCTTGGACCTTCCAGTTCGTCGCCGGCGATGATCAGATCTCTGTTCGATGCTGGCGTCGATATGTTTCGGCTGAATTTCAGCCATGGGACTCACGGCGATCACAAGAAACGCTTTGAGGCGATCAGGGATGTGGAACGGGATGTCGGACGTCCCATCGGAATCATGATAGACCTGCAAGGTCCCAAACTACGCATTGGTACCTTTTCCGACGGCCCTGTCGAACTTCGCTGCGGAGACAAGTTCAGCCTTGACCTAGAGACGACCCCGGGTGACCGGACGCGCGTGCCACTGCCACATCCGGAGATTTTCGCGGCCCTGGTTCCCGGTACCGACCTGTTGCTCGATGACGGCAAGGTGCGCCTTGAGGTCCTGGAATGCGGTCCACACTACGCCGAAACACGCGTGAAGATCGGCGGCAGGTTGTCGGAGCGCAAGGGCGTCAATGTTCCCGATGTCGTTCTGCCATTGTCGCCGGTCACCGAAAAGGACCGTCGCGATCTTATCTTCGGGCTTGAACAGGGGGCCGACTGGGTCGCCCTTTCGTTTGTGCAAAAAGCGGAAGACATCACCCAGGCACGGGTCCTGATTGGTTCGCGCGCCTTGATCATGGCGAAGCTGGAGAAGCCTGCGGCCATAGACAATCTCGATGCGATCGTAGCTCTAGCCGATGGCATCATGGTTGCGCGTGGTGACCTTGGTGTAGAACTGCCGCCGGCACAGGTTCCTATTATCCAACGGCGGATCGTGCGCGCATGCCGTCGCGAGGGGAAACCCGTCGTCGTGGCAACGCAAATGCTCGAATCGATGACGACGTCGCCAGTGGCAACCCGGGCCGAAGCCTCTGATGTCGCGACGGCGGTCTATGAAGGCAGCGATGCAGTGATGCTATCAGCCGAATCCGCCAGTGGAAGTTTCCCGCGCGAAGCAGTCACCATGATGGATTCGATCATTCATGGCGTCGAAGGCGACATCGACTTCCAAACACCTGCCAGTGAGAGGCAGGGGGAGTCCGGCGCTTCCCATGCCGATGCGATCTGTTCCGCCTTGCGGCTTGTTGCGCAGTTGGTCTTGGCAACAGCGACCATTGCTTACACGAGATCAGGCTTCACCAGCATGCGGGCAGCTCGCGAGCGGCCCGCCGCCCCGATTCTCAGTCTAACGCCACTGATCGCGACCGCGCGCCAGCTAACTCCGGTGTGGGGAATTCATTCTGTCGTGGTCGAAAACGAAATCACCGATGAGGCGTCGATGACGAAGCTCGCCTGCGACGCTGCGCTCGCGGGGGATTTCGGGAAGCCCGGCGATAACATCGTGATCGTCGCCGGCATCCCGTTCGGCGCATCGGGGACCACCAATTTGCTGCGTATTGCGGGCCTTCCAGCCGCAGCAGATAAATTGGCCCTTCTCGCCGTCCAGAGTGACACGTCACCGGAGTGACACATCACCGGCGTATAGTTGATCGAGGTGAACCTGCCCTCGCGCGCCCATCCATAGAAACAGTATGGTGTGAAGTTCTTGGACAGCCGACGCCATTGGCACCTATTCGATGTCGGATAGCGGATGATCGCATTCGCTACGGCTCGCAAGTCCGTCTCAGCGGCCTCCCAATGCGAGACGGGGAGGCATCAAAGGCTTCAGCAATCCTCATTCCGTGTCGCTCAGACCGCTGCATAACGCAGCCCCTCACGGCGATACTGTCGCCGAGCGATTTCAGTCCAGGCCATCGTGCTATCGAATTTTCGCAAGTCCGTCAAGCCACTGAGGGAAAGAGTCTCCCATGATGAAGCGCCATGCCAGCGTTGGTAATCGACTGTTAGCTGCGCTGCCGCCAGCGGACCTTGGTTTGCTCGCCCCTTACCTCCAGCAAGTATCGCTCAAACAAGACGCAGTGCTGGTGCGATCGGGAGATCGGAATGAACAGATCTATTTTCCCCACAGCGGGACAATCTCGTTCATGCTCGACATGCCGAACGGACAAACAGTAGCAACCTCGGTCATCGGGCATGAGGGAGCGGTGGGCATGCTATCAGTGCTAGGACCCTCCCGCTCACCTACTACGGCGGTCGTACGCGTGGCCGGGATCGCGTCGCAGATTTCCGCATCACGATTTCATGCAGCCTTCGGCCAGAGTAGCGCCATCAAACATGCGGTCCAGACCCACACGAGGGCACTGTTGATGCAGCTTCAGCATGTGGCCGCCTGCAACGCTCTGCACCCTGTCGAGGCGCGCATGGCCCGGTGGTTGCTCCACATCCACGATCGAATTGATCGCAACTTCATACCGCTTACGCAGGATGCGCTTTCGCAGTTGCTCGGGGTACGACGGACGACAGTGACGCTGGTTGTGCGCAAGCTCCGGGCGTCGGGTGCTCTCCGATCTGCTCGGCGGGGCTTGGTCGAGATTGACAGACCGCGGCTCAAAGAAGCGGCATGCGAATGCTACGAGGTTATGCGCTGCAAATTCGACCAGATTTTTCCGCTGGATACAACGAGGCCCCGCATTCAGGCTGCGCCGGCACGCGAAACTCCCGGCGATCGAGATTCCCTTTTGACCGAATAGGATTCCAAATCACTCTCCGCCCGCTGTTTGCCTCCCTGTATTTCCTTCGTATTTTATTTTGCAGCTAAGTGTTCAGGTCGCCGGTCGGTTGGATTGCACCCCCCAGCGGATGGGAGCTCGCTCCAACCGATCCAGGCTGCCTCGCTTGGAAGTTTGATTCAGATGACCTTCTGCAGGACCCTAGTGACGCTCTTCTTGACCGGCTCGGCAGTCTCTGTCGCGACTTTCTGAGCGAGGCCCCAAAGTTCCATATTCTGCGCGGATGCGACGTCGAAGTTCTTGCGCGCTTGCCCGGCTGAAAGCTTTATGATTTCCGACACAGACTTCGTGCCGATGAGAATGCTGAGAAAATCGAACGCGGAGTTGGTGTTAACGCTCGATATCTCAATGACTTTAACCCCGTAGTCCGCGCTGGCCTTTGCGTTGGTCGAATAGGTCTCTCGGAGAGTGTCAGCCATTTCTCCTGAGGCAGCCTTCATCCTCTCGCAGTTTTCCTTCACCCGGACGGCGCTCTGCTCGGCTATCTCTAAGAAGATCCCCGGCATCGCCATCTTCGGCAATTCGAAAAGCAGCTTCTCAAAGGCTCGCTTCCCGCCAGCCTCGACGTTCGCATTCGTCGGATTGTTCGATTCGTCTTTCATACAAGCAACCTCCACTTCGCACCCGCCCGGACCAAAATATGTCTGATTAAGTCGGAGGCGTCCGTTCGGTTTTCGACTCTCGCATCGAAATCTTTTGATAGACACCCCGAGAGCCCCAACTGGTCGCTATGTAAAGCAGAAGTCGAACTAGGAATGCGAGCGAGCGCGGATAGTGATTTTCGCAGGTGAAATTCCCTGTTGTTCGCCAAAAAGTCCCTGTTCTTCGAAATATTTTCCCTGTTAATTTGCGTAGGGAATTGTGCGAGAAGCCGCTGCGGCACAGCGGCTTCTTGCGTCGAAATAGCGTCCTGAAGCCCTGAAATTGCGAAATTCCCTGTTAAAATTCCCTGTTAGCAGGGAATTTTGCGTGGAGACGGGTGCGATCAGCACTACGTCGCCAGCCATTGTTTCCAAGGCAAATCAGGCGCTTCTTACAATTCCAGGTTTTCCATTCTGAACACCTTCACCTGTCGCATTCTGAATGGATGTTGCCAAGCCATGGATTGGATGGATTGCCACGCATCCGGAGACTTGATCGAGGGGGATCGGCGCGCCTGCTACCGCTCGTTGTGGCCGACGGCTTCGCGGAGATCGGGCCAGGCATTGGCGATGTTCCTCCCGATAGTCTGCTTCGCTTTCATCCATTCGTGACTTCGTTCACGTTGTGAGCGGCTCTTTTGAGGCGCGGTTTCGGTGCAAGGAGGGCGCCGTCGGCCGTTAGCCAAGCTAAATGTTATTTTACTTGAGAATATCGCGTTCTCTCTCGATCTCTATCAACTATCTCTGATCAAAAATATTGCCCTAATCGGGAAGCATCACTCGGCGAAATACTGCCGCGACTATGGAGAGTTTAATGAGCGAGGACGATGTTGCGGGTGTCGGTGAGTACGAGGGTGCGGCGGCGGGGTGGGGTGCCCTGAAAGCTGTTGCAGATGCCGTTCGTGGTCAGAAGGCTATCGTAAAAGAGACTCGCGGTCTCCTCAACATGAACCAGCCGCACGGGTTCGATTGCCCGGGCTGCGCCTGGCCCGATCCGAAGCATACCTCGTCGTTTGAGTTCTGCGAGAACGGAGTCAAAGCTGTCACATGGGAAGCGACAGCCAAACGGACGACGCCGGAGTTCTTTGCGGCGCATACGGTCAACGAACTCTGGAATTGGTCGGACTTCGACCTTGAGAATGAGGGTCGTCTCACACACCCGATGGTCTACGATCAGGCGACTGATCGATACCTGCCGATTTCATGGGACGAGGCGCTGGCGAAGATCGGCGCCGCGCTCCGTGCGTTGCCGCACCCCGACATGGCGGAGTTTTACACATCCGGTCGGGCATCGAATGAGGCAGCTTTCCTCTATCAGCTGTTTGGGCGGGAATACGGAACCAACAACTTTCCCGACTGCTCGAACATGTGCCACGAGGCGACTAGCGTCGGCCTGCCGGAATCGATTGGTGTCGGCAAGGGTACAGTGACCTTGGAGGATTTCGATCATTGCGACGCGGTGTTTTGCATCGGCCACAATCCCGGCACCAATCACCCGCGGATGCTGACGACACTGCGCGAAGTCTCAAAGCGAGGAGCGCCGATTATCGTGCTCAACCCGCTCCGTGAACGCGGTCTGGAGCGGTTTACGTCGCCGCAGCACCCTGCGGAGATGCTGACGCTCAGCTCAACACCGATCGCATCGAGAGTTACTACCTGGTCAAGGTCGGCGGCGATATCGCAGTGCTGAAGGGAATAATGAAGACCGTCCTGGCACTCGATGCGAAAAGTCTTGCCGAAGGCGGCAAGGGTGTTCTCGACCGTGAATTCATCGCGAGCCACACAACCGGAATCGATGAGCTGCTCGCTGACCTTGATGCGACGTCCTGGGAGGCGATTGAGGAGGCCTCAGGTCTGTCGCGATCAGATATCGAGTTTGTAGGCAATGTCTACGCCAAGGCGGAGCGGGTCATCATCAATTACGGCATGGGAATCACCCAACATCGTCACGGCACGGGCAATGTGCAGCAGATCGCCAATCTGTTGATGCTCCGCGGTAATATCGGGCGCAAGGGCGCCGGCATTTCTCCGCTGCGCGGCCACTCGAACGTGCAAGGAGATCGCACGGTCGGCATTACCGAGATTCCGAATGATGCGCTTCTGGATGGACTGGTCCGCGTCTTCGGATTCGAGCCGCCTCGCAACAAGGGCCACAACGCGGTCGAGGCTGTCGAGGCGATCCGGGATGGGCGCTCGAAGGCTCTGGTGTGTCTTGGCGGCAATCTTGCTGTTGCGATGCCCGATCCGGAAGTCACATTCAAGGCGATGCGGAACCTCGATCTTGCAGCGCATATCGCTACCAAGCTCAATCGTTCGCATTTGCTGGTCGGGAAACAATCGCTCATTCTTCCCTGCCTGGGGCGTACGGAGATCGATCTTCAGGCGACCGGTCCGCAATCGATCACCGTGGAAGATTCAATGTCTATGGTCCACGCTTCGCGCGGCGGACTGAAACCCGCGTCCGAGCATCTCAAATCAGAACCCGCAATTATCGCAGAAATCGCGAGGGCGACATTGCCGAACACACGGGTCGGATGGGCGGAAATGATTTCCGATTACGGAAAGATCCGCGATGCAGTCGAGGCGATCTTTCCGGAATTCGCAGACTTCAATGCGCGCGTCAAGAAGCCGGGTGGATTTCGGCTGTATGTTGCCGCATCGGAGCGTGAGTGGCTGACACCGACGAAGAAGGCCAATTTTCTCGTTTATCCCGGACTCGATGAAGATCCGCGTGTGGCCAATCGTGAAGCTCTCACACTCGCGACGATCAGAAGCCATGATCAGTACAACACGACGATCTACGGCATGAATGATCGCTATCGTGGAATTACGGGGCGGCGCGACGTTGTGTTCGTCAACGAACGCGACCTCGGCAGTCGCGGGCTGAAGCATGGCGATCTCGTCGATATTACAGTCGTTCCAGATGAAAAATCGAAGTCGGGCAAGCGTGTTATGCGCAACCTGACGGCGGTCGCGTACAATATCGCCGAGGGCTCAATCGCGACCTATTATCCGGAGGCAAATGTTCTGGTTGCGCTCGATCATTACGACGTCAAATCTGGAACACCCTCCTACAAGTCAACGCCGGTTCTGATCCGCGCTTCGGGAAGCTAGATGTGGAATGCAGATGGAGATTACTCGAAACGCGCAAAGCCCGGATGCTGCATCCCGCAAGATCAAGAGCCGTGTTTGGCTCTTGCCATTGGCTGAATTGCAGAAAGCGAAATTCGTTTTCAGTTGAGAAAGTCGCGTCAGGTCGCGACGTGACGCTCGCGCCATGGACCGGCGAATGGCACGACACCCCCGAGCCCCCGCTTGCTGCGGCGTCACAGTCGGCATAATGGGAGGTTGCGATGCTGGGCATTGATGAGCTGAAGAGGGCGACGGCAGCGACCGGCCCGTATGCCACCGGCAACTTGGGCGCACTAGTGCTGGCAGCCATGCCGGGCCGCACTCGTCCGGAACCCGTCGACGTCGTCGGAATCGTTAACGAGTCGGCTTTCGGCTGCGCGGGCGGAGGGATTGGCTTCGATGACGCCGTGGAACATGTGCTGAGCCTTGCTCCGTCAAGGTTCCGAGCCGAGGCCGTGCCCCTCGTCGACTGCGCAGGCCGTGTCATTGCCGAGCCGTTCGAAGCGCGCCTTGATCTTCCAGGCTTCGACAGGTCCGCGATGGATGGCTATGCCGTGAGCTGTGCCGACCTGAAGACGGGCGCTTGGCTGCCGACAATCGGACGCACCGCGGCCGGGGAGGCGCCAGGCCGCCTTTGTCCCAACAGCGCGCACCGTATCATGACCGGCGCACCGTTGCCGGACAGGGCCGACGCCGTCATCGCGCAAGAAAACGTCCACCAGCGCGGCAGTATGCTGCAGATCGGCGCAGTGCCTCCCGTCGGGAGCAATGTGCGGCGACGAGGACATCCGCATTGGACAAATGCTCATCGCCGAAGGGGCCACGCTGGACTGGCGTCATATCGCTGTGCTCGCGGCGCAAGGTGTGCTGTACGTTTCGGTGCTGCGGCGCCCCCGAGTTACACTGCTGTCGAGCGGTCGCGAGCTTCGCGGCCCCGGCGAGTGTCTCGCACCCGGCCAGATCCATGACTCAAACCTTCCGATGCTGGGCGCACTGCTGCATGCCAGCGGCGCGGTCGTCCGCACACCGTCGTCGAGGACGACGTGGCCGCGATGCGGTCGTCGCTCCGGCATGCGGCCATCAACGCGGATCTCGTTTTGACCACGGCAGGAATCTCTGTCGGCGAAGAGGATTGCGTCCGCGACGCCTTGGGCGACCTCGGCGCCGAACTTGCCGTACACAAGGTCGCGATGAAGCCTGGCAAACCGCTTGCCTTTGGACGGTTCGAAAATGCCGTCTTCATCGGTCTGCCCGGAAATCCATTGGCCGCGCTGGCCGGTGCAATTGGGTTCGTGCGTCCATTGCTGGCCCGGATGGGCGGCGCGGGCGCTCCGGCGCCCATCCACGCACGTGCCGGGTTTGAAATGCGCCGGAAGTCGGGCCGCACCGAGTTCGTCCCGGTCTGCCTTCGCCAGCGAAATGCATGCATCTGGGCGGAACGCGGCGGGCCGGACGGCTCCGCAAGGCTGGCGGTACTGCTGCAAGCGTCGGGCTTCGCGGTTCTCTCAGAGGAGGATACGGACGTCCGCCACGGCGACCTCCTGTGCGTCTTTCCGTTCCTGCCCAGCGACATCGAGCCGGCAGCGGAGATCCCTGAAATGCATCGGAGGAATTCATGATGGAACCGGCGCAGATCGTTCATCGCCAGATTTGGCGGGAAAGCGGTCTCACCTTAGGCAGTCGTTCGATCCCGGAAGAGACCGCGGTGGCGCTTACATATAACGGTGGGACCTATGCGGTAATGATGACGACGCCGCAGGATTTAGAGGATTTTGCGGTCGGCTTCAGCCTAAGCGAAGGCGTCATCAGCTCTTCTGCTGATATCGATTCGTTAGACATCGTGCATCTCGACGACGGTGTCGAACTACGGATGTGGCTCAGGAAGCCAAAAGGCGATCGCCTGCAGGAGCGACGGCGGCATATTGCTGGACCGACAGGGTGCGGATTATGCGGTATCGATTCAATCGCAGAAGCCTTGCGTCCCGCGGCTGTTATCGGGCACGGCCAGCAATTCTCGTCGGAGCAGATTATGGCTGCCATGCAGAAGTTACCGCTGCTTCAAAAACTCAACACCGCGACGCGCGCGGTTCACGCCGCGGCCTTTTGGCATTTCACCGGCGGCATTGTTGCCTTGCGCGAAGACGTTGGCCGTCATAACGCGCTCGACAAGCTTTCGGGTGCACTAGCGCGTGCGTCCGTTGCAGCGAACGATGGAATCATACTTCTCACCAGCCGGGTTTCAGTGGAGATGGTGCAGAAAAGCGCTGTGATTGGCGCGCCTGTGATAGTGTCGGTGTCAGCGCCGACAGCGCTTGCCGTTCGTATGGCCGATGCAGCAGGTCTCACCCTTGCTGCCATTGCGCGCGCGGACGGATTCGAAGTGTTCACGCATCCTTACCGAATTTCATCTGAAGCCGTTGTCAAGGTCGCCTATCGGTAAAGGCTCTGCTCAGGGTACATAGTCTCGCGAACGGGCATTTTGATCATGAAGGTTGGAATCGTTGGTGCGGGAAGGGCCGGGAGCGCATGCGCGCTCGCAGCCGATGTCCGCGGCAGCGGGGCGCCGCATCTTCAATTCGAGCAGGCGCAGCACGACATGGGAGAAGGCCGCGGCTATACCGATCTTTATGCGGATGATGGCGCACGGCACGGGGAGGAAAGGGCGCTGGCGCGGCGAATGGACGAGATCGAACGCAAGCTCCGTCTAGCCGGGCTCAGGGCCGAACGAACCGAACTCTATCGCATCGCGCGGTCCCACAAGCTCTCGGACGAGACAGCCCGCAAACTCGTCAGGGAAATCGAGCCGCTGGAGGCGCGCTTCGGAACGAGATGACGAAAACTGTCTGTTTCTACGGCAATGCGCAGTCCGTGATTCCGGGACCCTGAATTCCCGATTCTTGAATTGTAAATCCCTGATACCGTTTTGAAAATTCGCTGTTCTTCAGAATATTGTCGCTGATAATCTGCGTAGGGAATTGCTTGAGAAGTGGCTGCAGCGCAGCGGGTTCTTGGTACTAAATCATGTCTCTAAGCGCCAGAATCGCTAAACTTAAGTTCTACGTTTGCCGCCTTTCGGATAGACAGCGCCTTCGCTTTACGATGGCGGTTACCAGCATCTCACTCCCCCGCTGCGCTGCGATGTCCCTGTAGAGCGCCGGCGAGGCAATTGATCAAATTGGGTCCGGCGAAGGGCTTAGCCAGGAAGCCAATTGCTCCGGCATTCAGCGCTCGGGAGCGGACGCTCTCATCGGGAAAGGCTGTGATGAAAATGAACGGCACGAGGTAACCTTGGCCGCGCATGACCGTCATGAGCTCCGGGCCGCTCATAACTGGCATCTGGACATCCGTGATCACGCACGAGGTGTCATTCAAGTGGGCCGACTGCAGGAACTCCTCGGCCGACGCAAATATACGGACAGTGTACCCATGCGACCTCAGAAGATTGTTCGTGGCGGCGCGCACCGATGCATCATCGTCAATGACGGATATAATCGAAAGTGTCGACAAAGCGGGCCTTTCAAACGCGGATAAAGAGCACTTGCCGTAGCAACTGTCGCCCAACGGAAAAATGGATCGCGGATCGAAGTAGTAACATTTATACTTAGGTTTGTGCGCGTTGGGAATTGGTACGATGAATTCCAAGCGTTGCTGCCGTTCTCACCATATCGGCTAACGACCTCGCACCCATTTTTTTCATGATATGCCCACGATGGATCTTGACGGTAATCTCGGCAACTCCAAGCTCGGCTGCCATCTGTTTATTCATGAGACCGGAGGTGACGAAAGCCAGTATTTCCCGCTCGCGGGACGTCAGGGTCTCGAAAAGGGCGTTCAATTTCGCTACGACTTTCTCAACCTCGCGCCTATTGCGGTCCCGTTCAATAGCCTTCATCACAGCGTCCAGCATGTCCTGGGAGGCTCATTGCCAAAACTTGATGGCGCAGCTCTCGAAATCGGATCATCGAGCTGCACGCGGGTGCCAACTAGGAAATAACAACGATGCAAGGGACGGCCATTAAATTTGGAGTTTAAGAACTAAATTCGAATTGAATCGAGGTTGTGCCTTCAACGGGCAGCTCAAGATCCCAAGTCCCAGTGGATGTGGCTAGGCCAAGCTGCCAAGTGGAAGGTAGCTGCAGACATTGAAATGTCATCTCACTTTGCAGAATGCGATGCGAACCGCTCTAGTGACTTAGCAAAAGCCGCATAACTTCAAACGCGAAGGACACGCGATGGAAGGCGATTGCTGGAGCGTCTCGCTGTGCGAGATGTGAACAGCTTGGCGGCTTCTATCGCATTAAAGGAGAATTTAATTGCGACGTAGCGGTTCTCTCTTATCTAGCAGCAAAGGAGAGAACCATGAAACTTACGACATTCGCGTTGGCAACAGCTTTCGCTCTCACAAGCACAGTCGCGCTGGCGCAAGCCCCCGGACTGGGTGGGTATGGATCAGTCGTGGCTCCTTCAGTGGGTTCGTATGTGGCTCCGTCGGTAGGTTCGACAAATGTAGTCCCCACCTGGAGGAACACTGGCCCAGCAGCGCCTCTGCCTAGCGCTACTGTCAGTAGACCATTCCGGAACAGCTTTGCTCGAATCCGTGGGCCGCGCCGATCTCTCAGGATTCGGACGGTCGGTACACACAGGTAACAAGAAAAGCCCCGCATTTGCGCGCCGCGATCTCGGCATCTTGACCGTCGTTGATGGAAGCGTGGCTTCGACCCGCGCGATATCGGCGTGGAGGTCTTCAAAACCGAACTGCAGCTGGTCGTCATCCAGCCGTTCGGCACGCCGACCAAATTGGCTGCGCTGCAGCTTCTGAACGATGAGCCGGAGGCGTTCGATCTCGGCCTGCGCCTCAGTGAGGTTGGCGCGTTCGCTCGCGAGCGTCCGGACCATCCGCTGCAGCGTCTCCACATTGTCTGGCAGATCGGCAAGATTGATGTCCATGAGCCGGAAGTTTACGCCGACTCGCGCGCTTGCTCACCGATCAAAATGCCGGTGAGTCAATCGGCCGCAGTGATCATCCCGCCACGGCCGGTCGCCACTGCCGCTCGGGTGCGCGCCAGTCGACGCCGTCAATCAGCATCGACAACTGCGCTGAGTTCAGCATCAGCGTCCCATCCGGCTCGACGTTCGACGGCCAGAGGAATACGCCGTGCTCAAGCCGCTTGGTGAACAGGCAGAGGCCGGTGCCATCCCAGAACACAATTTTGATGAGGCTTCCT
>Ga0209131_1002760_pt1 | contig 11838 bp, 11 predicted proteins | sample GraSoi_2013_40cm_FD_185826 | JGI IMG/M metagenome (GOLD analysis project Ga0209131, IMG submission 185826) | Grasslands soil microbial communities from the Angelo Coastal Reserve, California, USA - Sample 9_17_2013_40cm (SPAdes) (version 2) | ecosystem: Environmental > Terrestrial > Soil >...
CGGCCGCGACCGCCGGGCACTACGGGAGCTGATCGTCCACGCCGCGACCGATGATGAAGACGTCAAGACCGGGCGCCGGATCGGCTCGTCCTCAGCTGCTACCTCACGGCCCGCGACGACCGCACCGTCTGGCTGGTCTCCCTGCACGACGAGCCGCCGCCTGCGTTGGCCCAGTACTGAGGGACATGCCTGGCAGGAAGGACCGGCAATGCCGGTGACCATCAGCGAGTCCCTCGCCGGTCGGCGAGCACTGGTGACCGGCGGGAGTAAGGGCATAGGCGCAGCCATCGTGCGCCGCCTGGCTGAGGCTGGCGCCACCGTGCTGACCACTGCCCGGACGTTGCCCCGCGGCTATCCCGATCCCGGCCTGTTCGTAGTGTCTGACATCAGCACGTCCGGCGGCACGCGGCAGGTCATCGACCGCATCGGTGAGCGCTTCGGCGTCCTGGACATCCTCGTCCATACCGTCGGCGGCTCGCACGCGGGCTCTGGTGGCTTCGCCGCATTGAGCGATGCGCAGTGGCAGCACGACCTGAACCTGAACCTGCTCGCTGCGGTCCGGCTCGACCGGGGGCTGCTGCCCGCAATGATCAAGGCCGGGTCCGGCGTCATCGTGCACGTGTCGTCGATCCAGCGGCGCATGCCGCTGTATGAGGCAACGCTGGCCTACGCTGCGGCGAAGGCTGCGCTTACCACCTACAGCAAAGGGCTGGCCAACGAGGTCGGGCCGCAAGGCGTGCGGGTCAACACGGTGGCACCCGGATTCGTTCAGACCGAGGGCGCCGAGGGGCTGGTCGACCGCATCTCCCAGGGCGCAGGTATCAGCAGGGATGCGGCGCTGCAACGGGTCATGGACTCCCTTGGTGGCATCCCTATCGGGCGACCCGCGAAACCGGCCGAAGCGGCCGAACTCGTCGCATTCCTGGTATCTGACCGTGCCAGGACCATCAACGGCGCCGAGTACGTCATCGATGGTGGCACCCTTCCCACTATCTGACCGCTTGTCGCGCGGGACGGGGCGTCGATCGTCGGCGCTGAGTGGTGGCGAGGGCCACACGGTCATGAACGACCGGCGGTCTGCTCAGTCCGCCGGGCCTGCCTCGCCCGGCATTCCCGGCTTCTCGGCCCGCACGTCGTACCGGTTGATGTAGTCGCTGAACTCTGCGTTGATCTCAGCGTACGTCCAGCCGAAATCCGCAGGGTCATAGCGGTGCCGGCCAAACGCATCCTTCGGCCGGTCCCGTAGCAGTGCCGTCATCCGCAGGGCGTGCTCATCACTGACCTCGTCACCGAAGCTCTGGTACAGATCCCTGACCGTGCGCACCGGATCGGCCACTAGCGCGTCATAGTGCAGATGACGGCACCAGCCGGCGGCCGCCTTGTCGTCGTGGCTCATCGCTGACCGCAGCGCGAATCCGCACTTGCGCCGCCACTCGGTTGCGGTCGGCCGGGGGTCGCGCCGCCTGGTCTGCGGCAGCTGGCCTGCGTTAGCCAGACTGGCCAGCGACGTGACAACGGGTCCCGGATCCCGATGCGTCCAGATGATCCTGGCGTCCGGATACGCGTCGAGCAGGGCGTCCAGGTGCCAAAGGTGATTCGGCGTCTTGAGTATCCAGCGCTCGGTCGGGCGACGGGATTGCAGCGTCTGCAGGGCTAGCCGGTGCTGTGCGTACGCGGGTGCCATATCGGCCTGCTCAAGCCATCGCGCATAGCTGGGTACGTGCGCCTGGGTTTCCAGCGCCAAGGTCCGCAGGTCGTACATGAACAGCGTCACGCATTCCTCGGCCAGCGTGGCGCCGAACGGGTGCATGGCCCGGAGCGGAGGATTGAGCTTCATCAGCCCGTCGAGCTCCTTGGCCGTTTGCGCGATTCGCGGGTCGTTGGCCGCCTCTTCCTGCGTTGCTGGCGGGATCGGGTGCGCCGCTTCCCACTGCAGCAGCGGCCGGGCCTGCGGGTCCAGGCCGAGCAGCATGTCCAGGATGCTCGTTCCGGTGCGCGGCAGTCCGACGATCACCCAGGGGCTGGCTATGCTCTCTTCGCGCACCTCAGGATGTTCGGTGGCCCAGCTCTGCAGGGCCAGCCGGTTGGCCAGCGCGCGCTGCAGCATCTTGGCGACCAGGAACCGGCCGAACGTGGTGAGCTCAGCCTCGTCCCGGCACGCAGCGATGAAGACATCCAGCGGCTCTCGGTAGCTGTCGCTGCCGAAGTCGTCACTGCCGGCTGCCTTCACCGCGGCGGCTAGCACGGACCCGGGCGTCAGGGCGGGCCGTTGGAGCCCGAGCCGGCTCAGCCCTGCCCCGATCGCGTTGAATGCCCGCAGCGGCGGGCTGCGCAACTCGGAGTCCCGCCAGGTGTACTCCACGGTTGTCATTGCGTCACGATCACGACGGTGCGGCCGATCGCCCGGCGGCCCTCATGCTCGTCGAGCGCTTTGCCCGCCTCATGCATGCCGACCTGCCGTCCTATCACCGGGCGGATCTTGCCCTCGGCCGCGAGCCTGAGCAGATCAGCATGGATCTCATCGGCCACGCCCCGTCCGAAAGGATTGAAGCCGAACCGGCGCATGCCTGGGTCCACCGCCGTCACCCAGGCCAGCATGACGCCGACTATGTCGATGTTTCCGATGCAGGCCATCCGCAGCGGCCTGCCGGTCATGCCGTTGTTGTCGTCATCGGCGAAGCCCACGGCCAGGTATCTGCCGCCGTGCGCGGTGCACCGCCAGGAGCGCTCGGCGAAGTCACCGCCCGCCAGGTCGTAGATCACGTCCGCTCCGGCGTCGCCGGTCGCCGACAGCACCACCTCGACGAAGTCCTCGGCCATGTGGTCGATAACAAGATCAGCGCCGAGTGCGCGGCAGCGCGCCGTTTTCTCTGCACCGCCGGCCACCGCGATGACCCTCGCGCCTGCGGCCTTGGCCAGCTGCATCCCGGCAGTGCCAAGTCCGCTAGCGGCTGAATGCACCACGATCGTCTGGCCGGCCAGCAGCCGTCCGCGCCGGAACAGCGCCAGATGTGACGTCTGAAACGGCAGCAGGAACGCGGCCGCCTCAGCATCGTCGAAGTCTGGCGGAGCAGCAAAGACAGAGACGCCGTCCGCGATGGCATATTCGGCGATGCCGCCGAGCGCCATCTTGGTGATGGCGACCACGCGCTTCCCGAGCCAGGCCTCACAGCCACGCCCGGCCGCATCCACCACGCCGCAGGCATCCATGCCCAGCGTGTACGGGGGCGGTGTGGGAACCGAGACGAGCTTTCCCCGGCATCGGTCGATGTCGTTGAAGTTCAGCGACGCTGCGCCGACCTTCACCCGTACCTCGCCGTCCCCCGGCTCGGGGACCGAGACGTCGACGACTTCCAGCACCTCGCCGGGCGGACCGTTCCTGGTCACCTGCAGCGCCTTCATGCGGTTCCCTCCGACGAGCTGCCCTGGCCATTACGGCGATCGGACCCGACTCCAGTCGTGAGACAGAGTCAATGTAACGTCTCACGCCCCGCCTAAACAGGGGCATCTCGCAGCGCCTGACCGCGCGTTACTCAGCCGGCGCTGATTTCCAGCCCCTGGCCTGGTCGGAGATTCTCTGCCGTATTCCGCTGAATCGCAGAAAGGCGTTGAGGCAGGTCCGCGACAACGGTGACCCCAGGCGCGAAGGCCGAGCCGAGTCGCCCGCAAACGCTCTGAGTGCTGCAAGCTGGGACGAGCCGGCACCTCGTTCGATACCGGCATCGCGCACGTTGCCCGGGTGTATGACTATTGGCTGGGCGGCAAGGACAATTTCGCCGCCGACTGGGCAGCGGGTGATCAGGCGATCAGGGCTTTCCCTGACATCGTCTTGTCGGCGCGCTCTAACCGGGCGTTTTTTGGCGCGGGCGGTGCGCTTCCTGGCCGGGGACGCTGGTATCCGTCAGTTCCTGGACGTCGGCATGGGCATTCCCACTGGCACAACACCCATGAGGTGGCCCTGCCTTCTACAGCGCGACGCGCACCGCATGCCGGAACCGTGATCGTCTATCCCGCGACCACCGGGCCGGCCCCCGCGCTGGCTAATCGTCTTGCGGCAGGTCGGTGATCATCTGGATCACTTCGGTGCGGCCATAGCCCTGCTGCCGGGCGAACGCCAGCAGTTGCCGCACCTGAGTCAGCACGGCGCCGTGCTGCGGCGTACCGGCCACCGTGATGCCGCGTCCGCGCCGGAACTCCAGCAACCCCTCCTCGCGGAGCAGGTGTAGCGCCCGCAGCACGGTGTTCTTGTTCACGCCGAGCACTGCGGCCAGGTCTTTGGCCAGCGGCAGTCGCTCGCCGGGCCCTGCCTCGCCCTCGGCGATCGCACGGCGAATCTGGGCGGCGACCTGCTCGTGTAGCGGCGGTCCAGCGTTCCTGTCGATGTTGACGTCCAGCATGGTCCTAGTGATAATAGCTCCATCGTGCCAATGCCAGCAAGGATGCCGGCCGGACCAGGCAGGTGAGATCGTTGACTATCGCGCCGGTCAACCCCATCAGCGAGGCCGCGCAAGCTGAGGCAATCTTCACGGCGGCGCGCCGGCGGCGCCGGCGGATCCGGCTGACGATTGGCCTGATCGCCGTGGTGCTCGCCGGGAGCGCTGCCGCGCTCCTCGCAAACTGGCCGCAGCACAGTGGTGCGCCAGGCCAGCCGGATGCGTCAGCAGCAGCGCTCCGGCCCGTCCAGTTGCCGGCCGCGCAGGTCGCCTGGGTGGACTACAACGGCAGCCTGCACATCGGCAGCCTGGTCACCGGGCATCAGCGCGTCGCGGCCGTAGCCCCCTCCGATCCGGTTGTTCCGCTGATTGCGGCGGGTGACCACCTCTACTGGGTCAACACCGGAGGGACGTACTGGCAGATCCAGTCGCTTGATCTCGCCACCGGCAGGATCACCAACCTCGGCTTCGGCATGGCAGTATTTGCGTCCGCGGACGGCCTGCAAGTGTTCATCGCGCAGACCGGCGAGCGCCTGCTCGAGTTCCCCGCCACCGGAGGCCGGTCCCGCAGCCTCAACCTGCCGGCTGGCTGGTTCGTGGCCGGGCTGAGCGACGACTTTGCCTCGCCCGCCGCGGTGTCCGGCGGCGTCCTCGTGCAGGCCAGCGACTCCGCCAGCAGTTCCCGTCCGACCAAGCTGGCGGTCTGGAACCCCGATAGCGGGCGGCTGACGCTGATCAGCAGCGGCGTCGGCGCCAACGGCGGGCTGCTGGGTGCTGTCACCCCACCTGGCGCGAACTACAGCCTGGTCGCCTGGTGGCAGGGCTCGTGCTACCCCAACTCGTGCACTCTCGAGATCACCAACACCGCCACGCGATCCACCAGGACCCTGCGCAGCCCGCTCGGCCACGGCTTCGCGTATGGCGTTGCCTTCTCCCAGGACGGGGGCGCGCTCGCCGCCTTCGCGAACACCCGTCGCATCAGTACCGCCCCCGCACCAGCCGAGCTGGCGATCATCAGCACCCGCACTGGCGCCGCGCGGCTGGTGCCGCGCGTGTCGCTCCTCATGGGCGAAGACATCGCGTGGGCCAGATGGCTGCCCGGGGGCAAGATGCTGCTCGTCGGCGGCTTGACCTTCTCCGGCGTAGTGAACTCCGAGACGCTGTCGGTCCGGCCGTATTACTTCGCGCACGGTCGCGACCACTACATCGAGGACAGCCAGGACGTCAACTACTCCGCTGTTGTCATCAAGCCGTGAGCTGGTACGCCGGCGCCCTGGCGTTCTGCTCCGGCGACTACGCGGCCACCGGGCCATTCTGGTCACCTCGAGAATGTTCTCTTCCGGGATCGGTCGCCTGGCTCCATGGAGGCCGCCATGTCGGCCTCCTTGAAGAACAATTAAGCGAGAGACGGGTCGTCCAAGCGGCCATGCAGTCAGGCTGGTTGCTGGCCACCGCAGGTAGCGCCCCAGATGGTGATGACGATCTTGCCTTGGGCGCTCGCCGCGGTCCACTCGGACCAGGATCTCGTCGTCCCAGATGGTCGGCCTGGCGACTTCGGCCATCGGGAGCAACTCCTCGACCAGGCACCCGCTCCGTGACAGCTACCGGCCAATGGCCGGATCCCGCGGCGGGACTATGCGGGTCACCAGTTCGCTGGCGGCCGCCGCGACCGCCGCGACCGCGACGACAGACGGCCACGCCCCTGCTTTCTTCGCTAGCGGGTGCGATCCGCCCATCGCGGCTGCATAGAGCGCGCTCAGCCCGACCATGGGGACCGGCCCGGATGCCCGGTACCACTCCCGCGCGCACCATGCGCCGGCGGCCGCGAACAGCGCTCCCCCAACGTCGCGGCGGCCGGTTCGGCGTGCGGCGAGGGACCCGCCGACGAGCCCGAGGGCGGCGACAGCGGACGGCGGAGCTGCGGATCTGGTACTCATGCCCCCACGCTATCGGCCGCCGTTGCCCGCCTGTCACATTGTCCCGGGCCGTTGTGTCAGCCAGGTGTCACCCGTACGAACGGCTAGGAGGTCACCATGGACCCTCGTTTCAACTACCAGGGCAACACCGTGGCGGTGAAGTTCGCCAAGTACATCAACTCGGCAGGCGCGGTCCTGTCCAATTCGACCCTGCCGGCGGTGACGCAGGAGCTGGTAAAGATCCGGGCCAGCCAGATCAACGGCTGCGCCGCCTGCACCGACATGCACACTAAGGACGCCGAACACGCCGGCGAAAGCTCGGTGCGGCTCAACTTGGTCGCCGTCTGGCGGGAGGCAACGGTCTTCACCGAGGCCGAGCGGGCCGCCCTAGAGCTCACCGAGCAGGGCACTCGCGTCGCCGATGCCGCCGGAGGTGTCACCGACGAGGCCTGGGCGAATGCAGCCAAGCACTATGACGAGGACCAGCTCGGGGCGCTGGTGTCTCTCATCGCCCTCATCAACACCTACAACCGCATCAACGTCATCACCCGGCAGCCCGCCGGCGACTACCAGCCCGGGCAGTGGGGATAGCCACCGACCTGAGCCAGGCTGGGCGGGACGAACCTACAGGCCAGTCCCACCCACCTGGCGAGCCTCAGTCCGGCGGTTAGGAGTCCGGCGTTTCGAATGGCGGGGGGCCGAGCATGACGAGCCCTGTCTTGGCGGCAGCGGCCTGGTAGCGGGCGAAATCGGGTTCGGCGGGCGGCGGGAACTCGCGGCGTTCTGCCGGTTCGCCGGCTTCGATGAAGAACTCTTCGGCTCCGCCTGGAGTGAAGACCACGAGCAGCCGCGCCTCCGGGGATCGGACGGCGAACGCGTGCGGTGTTCCCCGGATGATGGTCCACATCGTGCCGGACCCGAAATGATGATTCGTCCCGTCGACGTGGAGCTCGATGTCGCCCTCGATGACGAAGATCGTCTCCTCGGCGTCCGGATGCAGGTGGAGCGGTGTCGCCTTCGCCTTCGGTACCCGGACGTCGACCACGGAGATGCTTCCCCCGGTTTGGCTGGGCCGCGCCTTCATCGTCATCAGGCCGCCGTCATACCAGAACGGATCGCCTTCATCGGCCCGGGCGATAACTGCCTTGCCGTCGCATGCCTTGCACATGGGCTTCCTCCTTCAGAGACTATGAGACTATAGTGCTCATCATGAGTAGGTCAATCTCACCTCCGGCCCATGGCCGGACCGGCCAGAAGGCACGCACCCGCGCCGCGATGATCGAGGCTGCCCGCACGCTGCTCGCGGCGGGCACGACGCCGACGGTGGAGGCCGCGGCGGCACACGCCGGCGTGTCCAGAGCCACGGCGTACCGGTACTTCGTCAACCAGCGCGAGCTCCTCGTGGCCACCCATCCGATGCTGGACATGGCCAGCCTGCTGCCCGCCGATCCGCCCGGTGACCCGACCGACCGGGTCCTGATCGTCGCCGGGCGGATCATCGAGCTGATCCTCGCTTCCGAGGCGGAGTTCAGAATGTCACTGAGGCTGTCCCTCGAGCCCGGCCACAGCGGCGACCTTCCGCTGCGCACGGGCCGGCGTCTCGCCTGGTTCGAGGACGCGCTGCAACCGCTGCGCGGCCACCGGAAGCCCGCCACCATCAAGCGGCTCAGCGCGGCACTCGCAGCATCCGTCGGCGTCGAGGCGTTCGTCTGGCTCACCGACGTCGCCGGGCTCTCCAGGCAGCAAGCAGCCCGGCAACTTCTCTGGACGGCGCGCGCCCTCATGGACGGCGCACCCGCCAGCTGACCGCGCGCAGGCCGGCAGATCCGGCTACCCATCCGCAGGCACGCCCGATTCGCATCTCCGGGATCTCAGGCACGCTGGCGGGACGCTTGCCGCCCGCAACCGGCCCGGGCATGAAGGAGCTGATGGCACACCCCTGCCATCCCAGGACCCCCGCCGCGCTCAACGCCCAGGTCACCCTGCCGGCGGGCCGCAAAGGCCAGTGCCGGGATAAGGCTGACGAAGCGATCGGGCTGAGCGTCCGCCATCCGGAGTGGTGGTGACGGGCGAATCCTCATCTGCGCGCCCAGATGGTTTCGTTGCCCGTTGGCGTCGCCCTCCGGCCGTCACCGGTGGTTCCACACGTGGTCAATAGGCCGTGGAGACGTATCAGGCCGCTTGATGCGTGCTCTGCCCAGATAAGGGAAGGCGGCCGAATGCGGGTGGCTCATGCATAATCCTCAGCATGCACGTGATCTTGCAAATTTCCTGGCACCGGCGTTGGAGAACGCTCGGGACGTTAACGCAGATCCTGGTTCGCTGGACAGCTGTTCGTGTGATGAGAAGGTCATTGTCCCAGCCGAACCTGACGTCGATTTCGCCATATGCCTCGAGCTACGCGAAGCCTGCAAAAAAGGACTTGCGATACGGGACGAAGCGGGACAGCAGGCCACAGGCAAGCTCCGCGACCGCCTGACTGAGGTGCTCGAAGGCGACGATCATGCTGTGGGGGTGCTTTGGGCGCTTCTGGCCGGCGGCGGTGATCAGCCGGACGCCGACGCTCGGCAACAACCGTTTGCCAGCCCACCCGCTGGCGGTAGCGCACCCGGTGGCCGGAGCGGGCCCTGGGACCAGAGGGCACCCGGTGGCGGCAGCCGATCATCTGGCTTGCCGCACAAGACGGCATCTGGCCTGCGACGTGCCTGGGCCAATATCTGCATGAATGCGACGGTGGCGCTCGTGCTCTTTCTGGCGTGGTGGCTGGCCTGGCCGCCGTTGCAGGTCCGGCCGCAGGCCGGCGTGCTCTCACTGGAGGTATTCGCGGTGTGGTCGCTGTCCTTCCTACCTGGCTGGTTGTATATCAGGTTCCTTGGCCAGCGAGCGGGCGCATTGTGGGACGAGTACGTCCTCAACCTGCACCGACTTCGGTGGGACACCCCGCGCCACCTGCCCAAACCGCCGGTGAACTCAGATTTCTACGCTGAGTGGCTCGGCGACGGCGGGACCTTACTCGCCCGCCGGCCGAACATCTACCAGCAGAAGTTCGACGCCTACTACGGCAAGTCCGTGTCGCGCAGCAGCCAGCGCGAAAGTCACCTGGTCAGGATCGAGGCCCTGTTTCCTGTTTTTCTCACCACCGCGGCATTGGCGGTCTGCTGGACGGCCGTGCTCTGGAGCACTCGTTTTACAAACGCCCCCGCCAGCTTTTGGGACGTGCTGAAATTCGGCTTTCTCGGCGCGTATTCGTTCATCTTGCAGATGCTTATTCGGCGTTTCTTCCAAAGCGACCTGAGGCCCTCAGCGTACGCGAATGCGTTGCTGCGGCTCATCGTGGTCTTCATCCTCGTCACCGCGCTGTACCAGATCCTGCCGCAAGGTAATCCTCGAAGTGCGGCGGTGATCGCCTTCGTGATCGGCTTCTTTCCGCTGGCGGGCATGCAGGCGATCGAGCGATTCGCCGCCACCGCGTTGCGCGACTCCTGCTGCACCGCACGGATGAGGTCACCGATCTCCCGGGTGGAGGCGGCGGTGCGCTCGGCGAGCTCCTTGATCTCCTCCGCCACCACCGCGAAGCCCTTGCCGTGCCGTCGCTCAGCCCGCCGTACCCACTCAACCAAATCGACGGCTTGAGCGTGTGGTACGAAGCCCGCCTTCTCGAGGAGGGCATCGAGGACATGCAGAGCCTCGCCACCGCGAACTTCGTCGACGTGATTTTGCACACCCGGGTTCCAGTGGGCCGGCTCGTGGACTGGGCGGACCAGGCTCACCTGTACCTGCACTTGGACCGCATCGAGGGCACATGGCGTGAGCGCAAGCGTGCGAAGACCGGCAAAGGGCCTCAAACAGGCGACGGTCAATCCTCGCTGGCCTCGCCGACGGACCCGGATCGCGGGCCGGCCGAAGCGATCCGTGCCGACAGCAAAACACAGACAGGGCGCACCTTGCCTCCGATCGCGGAAGGCTCGGTGACCGGATCGAGCCGGGCCGGAAGCAAAACACGCACCGCGCTGAGGCAATTCGGTATCAGGAATGCGACCGACCTGCTCAAGGCGTTCCCGCCTGACCGTATCGTCCCCGGACGCACGCTGACGCCCGGATCACCGTGGCAGAAACACTTGGCCGATGTTACCGAAGCAGGCCTGGACCAAGCCCAACTGCGGACGATCGTGCGGGTTCTGGACAACGAGCCCTCGCTCGCACCCGTCTGGAATTGGCAAATGCGCGGTGTCCGAAAGTACGTGCAACCCGCACGGGATTTCTCAGTGTCCCAGCCCAGCCGACGGGGTTGGTGACCATTCAAGATTGATGCGCCCGGCCGCAGCCACCGGGAACACAATGTCTGAGCGCACGACATGGTTCGCGCCAGTCTCGCGACATAGTTCACACTTGGAGGCTGGGCTGGGCAATGTGGTGACGTCCCTGGCAGTGGTCGGGCCCGACGGCGTGCCGCGGCCCTGAACTGACCGCCTTTTCACGCCTTCCGACCACCTCGACCGGCCGGCGTTGCGACGGCCCGTTCTGCGCGCGCCTGGCCGCGGCGTCCTCGTCATACTGCCGACCGGCTTCTCTGGCGTCAGGGTGACCGGGGCACGGTCCCGTGGGGATCGTTGATGGTGTCCATTCCGGAGTGCGCTGGATTTTCTGGCCTGGCTGCCAACGCGTCGATCGCCGGCGTGGCCAGCACCTCGTCGATGCAGGGCGGCGGACCCGGCGAGGTACCCCCAGTCGAAGTCGATGTCGGTGCACCAGCACCAGGAGCGGTCATCGGGCCACCAGTAGTTCGGAGGATCGGGGAAGTCGCCGTAGCAGCCCAGCGGCCCCCGCAGCAGGTAATAATCCCGCATCGGATGGTGCAGCGTCGGCTGGTGGCTGAACACACGCTCGTTGAGGTCGCCGAAGCCGTCCCACAGCAGGAACGAGCCGGCCGTCGACGCGGTGTGCCGGGCCAGGATCGCCAGCAGCGCGGCGAGTTGGTCTTCCGCCAGATCGTGAGCGTAGATTTCGGGTTCCCGCTGGATGGTCTCGTGCTCCATCAGGGCGTGCGCGACCCGCCCGTTCCGCCGTGCCATTTCCGTCCAGCTGATCTGTTCCTGGCCGGTTACGACACCGTCCTGCTCGATGTCCGCGCCAATGAACGGGAAGAAGATCCGGGCATACGCCTCGAACCCCTGAGGCACGGTCATGCGGACCTCGTACGAGTCAGGCACCAGGAGCGGAGCCAGCCACACCGCCGGCGTCAGGTCGTCCTGGATGACCAGCCTGTTGTCCCGGGACGGATCCCAGGTGTGAGCGTCGCGCCACAGCTCGTAATCGCGCCTGGGCATCTTCGATCCGGCGGCCATGAGCGGGGCAACGCCCGGGTAGCGGGGCCGGCGACGGAACCGCATGACGACAATCTATCGCCGTGACCGCTCAGCCAGGCCAGACCGCACGTCGAATCCAAGGCGGCTCCCAGCCTCCGCCATGCCCATGCCATCACAACGATG
>Ga0209131_1002762_pt1 | contig 11830 bp, 9 predicted proteins | sample GraSoi_2013_40cm_FD_185826 | JGI IMG/M metagenome (GOLD analysis project Ga0209131, IMG submission 185826) | Grasslands soil microbial communities from the Angelo Coastal Reserve, California, USA - Sample 9_17_2013_40cm (SPAdes) (version 2) | ecosystem: Environmental > Terrestrial > Soil >...
TCGCTCCTCGTCGCTCACCTCGCGGAGTTCGCGTAGGCTGCGGGGAAACGGTGTTCGATCTTCTATTGAGGTAGGTGGAAAATGTGGCTTGCGCCCGCGGTTCCAACAGCTGTTCCGACCAACGTGCGCTGACGTTATGCTCTAACCCTCCACAAGTCAAGCACTCATCTTCCCACTTCGGTCGACCGCTCCTCCTTGACCCCTCGCGCTCCCGGGGTGTACATTTCGCTCACCCAGGTTCCTTCCGATGCAGTCCCCGTACAAGGAGGTACGTGTATGTCATTCCGCAAAGCCCTTTGGGCCCTAGTTGTGGTGGTGTGTTTGGCGGCGCCCATCGCCGTCCAGGCGCAGGGAGATTATCTCGATGTTTTCGTCGTCAAAGTGAAACCGGAGAAGCTCGCCGATTTCCAGGCTCTCACCAAAAAATGGGCGGAAGCCCAGCATCGCTTCAATGGCGACCGTTGGCTCGCTCTCGAATCCGTCTATGGTGAAGGCAATGTCTACCAGTTCACCAGCACCCGCAAGGATTACGCTGATGTCGACAAAACCATGGAAGCCGAAATGGCTGCCGCCAACAAAGCCTTCGGCAAGGAAGCAGCCCAGAAAATGGAACAGGATTTCATGAACTGCCTGGTGTGGTCCCGCAGCGAGCTCCGCCGCCGGCGTTGGGACCTTAGCCGCAAAGCCCCCGCCGACCCCGGAGCCTATGCCAAACTCATTGGCGAATCCCGTCTGCTGCGCACCACCGCCGTGCACATTCGTTCCGGTCACGTCCCCGATTTTGAGGCGCTCCTTAAGGACATGAAGGAAGCCGCCGAAAAAAATCCCGACACTCAACCCGTTCTTGTTTCCCAAGTGATCGAAGGCGGCAAGGGCTCCATTTTCTACGTGTCTACCTTGCGCTCGTCTATGGCCGGCTTTGACCACAATCCCACCATGAAGGAAATTCTCGGCGAGGAGGGTTTCAAAAAATTCCAGCAAGTCAATGCCGACTCTGTCGAGACGGCTGACTCCACTCTCTTCCGTTTCAATCCCGACCTAAGCAATCCTCCCGAAGAAGTCGCCCAAGTTGCCATGGACTTCTGGCACCCGAAAGCCACAATAGCTTCCGCAACCAAACCCAAGACCAAGACCACCATGGAACCCGCCGCGGAAAAAGAACCGGTAAAGAAACCACGGTAAAGCAGCAGCCCCACAACAAAAGGCCAGTGGCACAGAGCGCAAATCTGTGCCACTGGCCCTTACATTCCGAGTGCAGACTTCCGGCTGCCTTCTACATTGCCATCTTCCCGGTGGCGGGCATTTTGTCCAAGGCTTGCCAGAAAATTTTCATCTCTTCCGGCTTGCCGAGCGAGACGCGAATGTACTTGTCCAGGGCGGGATATTTCGGGCCGATGAGGATGTTGTGCTGCTTCAGGTGGGCGATGACTTCGTCCGGGGGACGCTGGGGATTCATCATCACGAAATTTGTCTGCGAATCGATGCAGCCCAGCATGCGCGCGTTGGCCTGGTTCATGAACTCTTGCCGGTCGTCGGTGTTGCGCTTCACTCCGAGGCGCACGTAGTCGACGTCGTCGAGGGCGGCGGAAGCGGCGCGCGCGGAAACCACGCTGACGCTCCAGCCGGGGAAACCGGCGGCGAGCCGCTTGGCGATTTCCGGATTGGCCACGGCGTAGCCGATGCGCATGCCGGCAAGCCCGTAAATTTTAGAGAACGTGCGCGCGACGATGACGCGCGGGTCGCCTAAGGGCTGGTCAAGAAAAGATTCGTAATTGGCACTCGGGGTGGCGAAATGATGGTACGCCTCGTCGATCAGCACCGGAACGCCGCCCGGCAACTTGGCGATGAAAGCTTCGATGTCTTTTCGTGGAGTAATCGTACCGGTGGGATTATTCGGATTGACGATATACACGAGGCCGGTACCTGACGAGTTCGATGAGGAAGAAGAAGACTCGACTTTACTGAGCATTACCGGCAGGTCGTGCTGGAAGCGTTTGTTCAGCGGAACGTCCGCGACTTCGACGCCCGCGGTCTGCGCCAGTTTGCCGAGCGCCGGAAACGTGGGCGCGGCTTCGACCAGTTTTTTGCCCGGCTTGAGAAACGCGATCGCGGCCATGCACAAGATTTCGCCGGAGCCGCAGCCAAGCACGATTTGCTCGCGCTTCAGCTTGTGCAGCGCGGCAAGTTTATCGACGAGCGTGTCGTACTCCGTGCGCGGATAACGGTTCCCGCCAGCCGCCGATTCGCGCATGGCGGCAACAACTTTTTCGGAAGGCCCGTAAGGATTTTCGTTGCGATAGAGCAACACCGGCGCCGCGGCAGTAGCAACACCGTCAGGCCATGCGGCAAGCGCAGAATTGCCCCAAAGCGCATGCTCCAAGGCAGGAGCAAGGGTAAACGCGCGAAGCGCAGGCGCGGCGGCGCCTGCAATCGCTCCAACTCCAAGATTGCGAAAGAAATTCCTGCGCGATAGTGACATGGGTGATCCTCCAAAGAGGGAGCAAGCAGAAAAACACGTGAACGGTCCCCGGGACGAACTTGTCAGGAACATCTTAATGCGTCGGGCAAGGAGATTGTCAATTTTTCACGGGATTGAAGGCAAAGCCGACGCGGGCGGAAATCGGGGTAGTGACATGACCGTCAGCGAGAACTGCCTGGAGGCTGGGAGGAGGAGGTGAAAAACGCTCAGTGTGCGCGAGCTGGAGGTCGAGATAGACGCAGGGCTGAACGACGCCGAAGCGCCCGCAGGCAGTCCGCTGACGCTGAGCGAGACTGAACCGCCAAAGCCGGTGTTGCGAGTGACGCTGTGCAGTGTAAGTAGCGCTGCCCGCGTTCGCAATAGTACGAGAGGATGGTAGACGCCAATGCGTTAGGGCATTTGGTTGAGGCTGAGGTGTTGCCGTCGGGGTCTTTGAACCAGGCGACTTTGGCACCGCCTGGGGCGGTCCAGATGCCTTCGGCATCCTGAGTGGGCAAGCTATAGCTCTCGAACCACACGCCTTTTTGTTTTAGCTCGGAAACAGCCTTGGCGATGTCTGGAACTTGCCAGCCGAGGATAGTGAACTGCTGCGGCTTGAAACCTAGTGGAACATTGGTGACGCGGAGCATGATGCCGTTAGCGTCGAGGGCGAGAGCGAAATTGTCTTGGCTAAGAACGCGGAGGCCGAGCACGCCTTCATAGAAAGGCCGCGCTTTTTTGGCGTCGAGCGTGGGGGCGAAAGCCATGATTTTGTGCGAGCCGAGCATTGCGTCCTCCTCGCCGGTTAAATTGTGCAGAGAGTCTACTGAGGGCAGGCAAGTGTAACGCGTGAGCGCGTACTGCTGCAGGAAAAGTACTGCGGCCGTGGAGCCATTGAGGTAGAGTCCGAGAATTATTCAGCGATTCGCAGGAGGAGCTATATGGAAGGCGCGACGGCTTCTGTGGACAACAAGAAGAAATTGATGGAGGTGATTCGAACGGGGGACAAGGCCGGCCTGGAGGCGCTGCTGAGTGCGGAGCCGGGTTTGCTGGAGTTTACGGCACCTAATGGGTCTTCCGTGATGCTGCTGGCCGGGTATTTCGGGCATCCCGAACTGGCGGAAGTGTTTTTGCGGCATGGAGCGAAAGCGGATGTGTTTGTGGCTTGCGCGCTAGGGGATTTGGATACGGTGCAGAAGTTGGCCGACGCGGATCGGGGATTGGTTAATGCGTTTGCCGCGGATGGATTTTATCCGCTGGGATTGGCGGCTTATTTTGGACATCCGGCGATTGTGGAGTTTTTGCTGAAGAATGGCGCGGATGTAAAACTGGCGGCGCGGAACGCGCAAAAAGTCACCGCGCTGCATGCAGGGGCTAGCCGGGGTGGTGCGGAGATTGTGAAGATGCTTTTGGAAGCCGGCGCGGACCCTAACGCTAAACAGGAACGTGGATTTGTGCCGCTGCATTCGGCGGCAGCGAATGGCAATGCTGCAGTTGTAGAGTTGCTACTAAAACATGGCGCTCGCGCGGATGCGAAGGCTGATGACGGCAAGACGCCCGCTGACATGGCGTCGGAGAGCGGGCACAAAGATTTGGCCGAGATGCTGAAGAAAGCGGCGATAACCTAAGACTCAGTTTTACGTGCCGGTAGCACCTGTTGCCGCTTGGCTTGGCTTGATGTTTTGGTTAAGCCGGAACAGATTTGAGGGATCGTACCGGTTCTTTAGCGCGACCAACCGCGCATACTTTTCAGGGCCGTAGGCGGCCTTGATTCTATCCGGCCCTTCGTCGGATTCGCCCCCGAGATAATTGACGTAGACGGCGCCGGTTGAACTCGGTTGCATGGCAGCCCAGAAGTCGCGAGCCCACTGCGCGCATTTCTCGACTTCCACAGGCGTGGCACATACGCCTAGCGCCATAAAGGAGTACTCAACATCGCGGTGTGCGAACGCGGTGGCGTCGCGGTCCGCGCGGCTGACCGCGCCCCCGAGCTGGTGTTCGATTAGCCCGTGACACATCGGCGAAGGCCGCCTCGAGCAGAAATCCACCATTGTATCTATGGCCTCGTCGCTGATTTTGTTCAGGAAGCTGGATTTCCAGTAGTTCTGAAGGCCGGACGGATAAAATCCGTCAATCAATTGCTGGGCGGCTGTGTATGGGATCGGTCCGATCTGATCGATGAGCGGCGGGCCGAACGTGCGGAGGGGCTTCAGCAGGCGTTCACCTTCGGCGAGCGGTCCGGAGTAACAGAGGACGATGCCAGCGACGGGAGTCCCGTCAGGCAGGCTAATCAGGACTACGCCGGAAGCCAGTTCGTCTGGGGCGGCGCTGGTGAGTTCGCGGAAGAGCTTGAGGACCTCCCTGGCTTTCTGAAAGGGATAGGCGATGATGCCGGAAAGCACGGTACTGACTGAATGGAGACGATATTCGAAGGAGGTGACGACACCAAAATTTCCGCCGCCACCGCGCACGCCGAAGAAGAGGTCCGCATTTTCGGAGGGACTCGCGGTGAGGAATTGGCCGCTCGCCGTGACGATATCCACGGATTCGAGATTGTCGCAGGAAAGGCCGCGGCGGCGCGCTAAGTAGCCCCAGCCGCCGCCCAGGGTCAGTCCGCCAATGCCGGTTGCAGAAATCTGGCCGCCGGTGGTGGCCAGGCCGAAGGCTTGCGTCTCGCGATCGAACTCACGCCAAGTCAGGCCGGGTTCGGCGCGGGCGATGCGGCGCGCGGGATCGACACGCACGCTCTTCATTGGGGATAGGTCAATCGTGAGGCCACCATCGCAGACGGCGTTGCCGCCGACATTGTGGCCGCCGCCGCGGACAGCCACCAGGAGATTGTGGGCACGCGCGAAACTGACAGATTGCACGACGTCCGCGGCTCCTGCGCAACGGGCGATCAGCGCGGGACGCTTGTCGATCATGCCATTCCAAACTTTGCGGGCTTGGTCGTAGTCTGCGTCGGCAGGCCGAAGTAAAGTGCCGCGCAGGCTTGCCTTGAATTCCTGGACTGCGGGTTGGTCGAGCATCATGGCCTCCTAGAGGAAGTGTTGGTTGGAGGTTGTGGATTCGGGGGATTTGCAGGCCACCATGTACCGGCCCGATGCAGTTGTCAAGGCGATTCGATTCGGTGAGCCCTGGGCGTCGTGCTTTTTAGAGACGCTGAGTTCTGTAGTACGGGGGTACTAACGGGCGAGTACGCAGGTCGCGGGGCGGAGTACTGGCGAGAATGAAACCGGCGGGCTATCGACCCGGAGAGGTAGCGGCGGCACAATCGCAACTGTGATCGGGGACGGCCCAACCGGACTCGACCACGGTTCCCTCCATCCCCAACGCCCGAGCGGCCGGTCCCCCCACCGGCCGCTCACTTTTTTTGGCAGACCAACCCATACATTCGGCTTGTTACGGAAACCACTGCATCCTTGCCGGAGATCGGCCGAAAAAGCCGCAGGGCTGCGAAGACTCCGCCCTGCGCTAGAGGTCCGAGAATCGTTAAAAGTGGAGTTTCAGGCTGCCACCGACCGTGCGTGAGGGAGCGTATTGGATGGGGATTTCTTCGCTTTCTTTTGCGATCTGGTAGATGCTGTTGCTTACGTTGGTGACGTTGAATTCGAAATCGAGATACCGCGGCTCGGTCCGCCAGAGCGTTAGGCCGGAGGCCAGGTCGGCGGTGAAATGTTGAGGTAGGCGTGGGCCATGCTCGATTATGGTGCCGCTGCCGTAACGCATGGCGCTACCGGCCCAGAATCCCCGCCAGTGATTGCGATAAAAAATCTGTGCGGTGCCAGTGTGCGTTTGGTCGAATGCGGGAACGATGAATTCTCCCGGGGTGAGCGGCTCATTTCCGGCGAAGCCCCCGGTGATCGGTCCGTGAAAAATGGTCCGGGCGGCGGCATATTGGAGGCGACCGGAAATGCCCAGGCGCTCGAGCTGGCGCATGTTCAGAACAAATTCGAGGCCTTTGGAACGGGCGCTGTCGAAATTAATGGGGACGAAGATACGCGAAATGGAGATTTCGTGGTTTTCGAAACTGTTGCTGCCGGTATGGAGATAGGCGTTCAGCTCAAGACTGACGCGCGGGGCCAGCTCCTGAGACCAACCCGCTTCGTAATAGTTTTGCGTGTAGGGGCGCACGTTACCGACTCGCTGGCCGGGAGTGACGGTGGTGTTTCCGATGAAGCTGGCGAGCAGGGAATATTCGATCGGCGGCGGGGAGAACAAGCGATTGTACGCGGCGTGAATCACGGATTTTGTCTGGTTGATGTGATACGCGAGGCCGACGCGCGGGCTAGCTTGCTGGTCGGCGCTAACCAGATCGAAGTGATCGTAGCGAAGGCCTACGTCGACCGTAAGATTTCGCAACGGAGCGAAGTGGTCTTGTAAATAGAAGCTGGCCTGGCCGCCCTTGCCCCAGCCTTGAAATGCCGGAAAAGTATCGGGGTCGCCGCGGGGGGCAAAGAAGAAGCTTTCGCCCTCGCGGAGTTGGACGAGATCGATTCCCGCCTTGAAGAAGTGGCCGCGCCAGGAGTGGGAGAGGTCACTCTTGATGCCAAGGGTGAAGCTGGAGCGCGAGGCGTCCGAAAGGGGAGTTATGGGATCGGTGGTGGGAAGAACGTGATCGGAGCTGTTGCGTTCGTAAAGGGAAGTGTGCAGCAAGGTTTCCGGGGAGAAGGTGTGAGTCCAGCCGAGAATGGCGGTGTACTGGCGAAGGTGGCGCTGCGCGTCGCGGCCGACGTCTTGATCGTCGGTGATATTAGGCTGCTGGAAATTGGCGCCGGAGCCCATAAGAAGCAACCGGATGGTGTCCTTTTTGCCTGCGCGCCAGTCGAGCTGCGTGGTGGCGCGTGAGCCTTTGCCAAAATCGAAGAGCTCCTTTGGTTCCGGGGGATCGAGGTAGCGGCCGGAAGTGAATCCATCGACAAAGAAATAGTAGCCGAGGCGGCCAGTTTGGCCGCCATAGTCGGCATTGAGATCGAAATTATCGACGGTAGCGCCGCGGAAATTCAGGTCGCCGTGGCCGCCGAGCTCGGCGCCGGAGCGGGTGGTGATATCGAGGACGCCGCCGAAGCGATTTCCGTATTCAGGAGTAAATCCGCCGGTCATGAGGTCGACGGTTTCGAAGATTTGAGGGCTTACGCCGGGAGAAAATTGCGGCTGGGTATTGTCCAGGAACGAAACGCCGTTGATGAATTCGTGAAGGGAGAATTCGGTGCCGCGAACGGCGAGGAAATTGTCATGGCTGTCGCTGGCGCCGGGCATAAGGTTGTTGACAAGGTCGCTGGTGCTTTCCACGATCGGGTCTGACAGTCTTTCAAGATCCTGGCGAGTGAAGGTGTAGGAGCTGCCGGTTTTTTCGGGGTCGATGGTCAGATAGCCGGCGTGGACTTCCACGCTTTCCTGCACCGTCTCTTTTTTCTGAAGATCGAGATTGAGCGAGAGAGGCTGGCGAGGACGAAGAACGAATTCGTAATGTAAGGGATAGTAGTTAGAAGCTTGCACTTGCAAGGAGTACGCGCCGGCCTCCAAGGCGGGAAGACGAAATTTCCCGTGGGCATTCGTCGCGGTCGCTTGGAGTTTTGCTCCGTCCTGATGCTCCAGGAATACGGAAGCATTGGTTATAGGGACGCCAGATACATCATGGACTGTGCCTTCGACAGCAGTCTGAGCAAAGGCAATAGCTGGTGAGAGCAGAATCAGGCTGGCGAGACAAAGCCGCAACAAACGCATAACGTTTGGCAACCCCCTAGTGGAATGTAGGCGCCCAGAGCGGATGTCCGGGGGAGCGCAAGTCTAACATACAGGGATGGGACAGTTGTGCTCGCAAACTTAAACAGCGCAAGGAATTGCGAAAGAAGTTGTAAGCGCCGGAAGACAGCAAAATCGGAAGGCCTACTACGAACCGGTTGTTGGTTTTTCCGGATTAGTGATTGTTGAGATGACGTGTGTGGGCTGACTCGAGTCGCGCCTTGGGGGAGCGAACTTCGGAGTCTTTTTCTTCGGCTTTTTTGCTTCGCGGCTTCTTCGGTCTTTGTTTCCCATGTCATATAGCATGCCACGTTCGCTTACGGATGGCTAGCGTGTGTCTGATTGTGTAGTCCATGTGAACGCGGACAAGGCCACCTAAGCATTTCTCAGATTTGCAGGAACCAGGACAACAAGGGTATACGCACCGAGGGCAATGCCGAGGGGCCCACGGATTGGGGACGCGAGTGAGCAGGGCGCCCCACATGATGGTCAGCGTGCCGCTGTACAGAAAAACTCCAAGACCGACAACAAATCGCAGAAGGCCGTATAGAATCCAGAGAATCCCAAGATTTCGCATGGATGCTCCTGGGCCGGATTCCCGCCTTCATTTCCCGGCCGGGGCCGACACTGTACATCTCGCCTCCTCAACGCGCAACGCTTTTCGACCACCGGTTTTGGGCCCTTCGGCAGTCGCGAGAGGGTTGGACGCATTGCTTTTCGCGAGCTCGGGCTGTGCCCATTTGGATACGATACCGGTAGAGATGACCTGCCCTTTCGGGCAATTGTGCGGAGCTTTCCTCACGCAAATACTGTCATTACTATGAAACCCACACTTGCATTCGCACTTTTGGGGACCCTCGCGCTTGCGGGAACGACGTCCGCACAGCAAAAGAGATTTGAATGGCAGCCGGCGAACGATGAGTCGGTCCGGTTGGATCCTGCGAACTATCATACTGGGCGGACGTATCGGCCTGGACCGCAGGGCGGCAACCTGCACGTGGACATCGAAGCACAGCAGCCGGTGACGATTTTCATGACCAGCGAAGGAGAGTGGAACCAGGCGCTGCAGTATCCGGAAACCATAGCCACTCTAAGAATGCTGTGCTTGCGCGAGCACGTGATAAAGACCACGTACCTCTGCGATCTTCCCGGGGAGCCGATGACGTTGGTGATTCGCGACGATCGAGGCAGCCGCCAGTCGGCCGCATTCGCCGGGTTAGGCGAGGTACTGAAGCGCGACGGCGCCGTGCTTAATACCCCTGCGGGTAATGCTGTCGGCGTGGGCGTGGGCCTGGCGGCCGTGTTGAAAGCGCAAGCTTCGCCCACTCGCCATTTCAAATCGCCGAACGATGTGCATATCCAATATTACCGCTGGGCGTGCATCAGCAATTGTTTTCCGCCGGAGTTTCAGTGGATCCAGCAGGCGAAGGAAAAGTATCAGCTGACTCCGTTCCTGAAAGTGTATGGCGGGTATGCGCCGGACCGCGACGGTGAGGTCGTGAGCATCAAGATCAAGGCGCCTACGCCGATGCTCGTGGCGATGGTGCCGTCGTCAGTCGCCAACCAATTGCATGCGAGGCCGGAGATGCTGGAGCCGGCGCTGGAGAAGAATTCTTGTCAGCAGCGCGGCGTGCAGTCGCAGACGTTTCAGTGCACGTTTAGTGCGGCGGATGGGCCGCAGTCGCTGATTGTTGTGCCGGAGGCCGGCGAGAAGGTGCCGCATAAGAAGGCAGAGATTGAATTTTTTGCTTCGAAGTGCGTAGCGAATTGTGCGCTACCGGCGGAGAATCCGAACAGTTCGGCAGAGAAAGTTAATCCGTAAGGGCAGTTTCCCGCTACGTCGTTCAAGACTAGACGTCAAGCAGCTTCGGTGGACTCGTGGCGTAGGACCAGAAGCTTGTCCGCAGGCGCAGCCAATGTGGCATACGTGCGGCCATTGTTGTCGCTGAACTCGACCTCAAAAACACCCGGCGCGAGCTTTTCTACGACAGTGCCCACCTGGCCTCGCACCAGGCGTCGCGAGGGCACATCCTCCAAGAGCGCCACTACACTTAGGGTATTGATGTCCAAATACTTGCTCCTAGAGCACGTAACAACTCGTCAACGTGCAAAACTCTCACTCCCCAAAATAATCCAGGTGCTTCGCACCATTGCACTGCCGGCCGGGCCACTCATCGAAAAGTCTAGCACGTAGCGCTGTCCGTACGCATCGCGTTCGCCCAACGTTACATCAGTCGAGAGTGCTGCTTCGAGGAGTGTTTTCCGAAGAAATTCCGCATGCTCTCGTCGAATACTCAGTGCGTTAGCAAACACTCGCGCTTTGTGACGCCCGCGAGCATGTACAGGGCTCAAGCAGTAGTTGCGGAGTTTCTCGACCTCAACCACGGCTTGTGCTGCATTGGGTGGGTAGCCTCATGCGTGCGGGCTGGATGATACCGCATCCGGCAGAGTTCACAGGAGTTGAACAGGGCGGCATTGTGCGAGTTCCGATACAATGGAGTTCCTGGCTGGGAAAAGGCGGATATGTTTGAGAATTTGACGGAAAAGCTGCAACGGACATTTAAGAATTTGCGCGGGCAGGGGAAGCTCACCGAGGAGCACCTGGACGCGGCGCTGGCGGAAATTCGCGAGGCGCTGCTGGAAGGCGACGTCAACGTGGGCGTCGCCGACGAACTGCTCGCGAACATCCGCCAAAAGGCGATTGGCAGCGAAGTTATGCTGCAGCTTTCGCCGGACCAGCAAGTGGTCAAGACAGTGCGTGACGAACTGACCGCGATGCTGGGGAAGCATGCGAAGCCCCTGTTTGCTTCGCGGCCGCCTTCGGTGTGGATGATTGTGGGATTGCAAGGGTCGGGCAAGACGACTACTACGGGCAAGCTGGCAAAATGGCTGACGCAGCATGGGCACCGGCCGATTGTGGTGTCCACCGACGTGTACCGCCCGGCGGCGCGCGAACAGCTTGCGCAGGTTGCGAAGGCCGTGGGGACGCAGATCTGGCCAGGCGCGGGCACGGACAAGCCGATGGAGATCGTGCGCGGGGCGATTAAGGAAGCGAAGCTTTCGGCCAGTGATGTGATTTTGGTCGATACGGCGGGGCGACTGCACATCGACGATGAGCTGATGAACGAGCTGAGCACGCTGAAGAAAGAACTGCAGCCGGCGGAGATTTTGTTTATCGCGGACGCGATGATTGGGCAGGACGCGGTACGCTCGGCGGGAGAGTTTCACAAGCGGCTCGGACTGACCGGTGTGATTCTGACCAAGCTGGACGGCGATGCGCGCGGGGGCGCGGCACTTTCGATTGCGAAAGTTTCCGGGGCGCCGGTGAAGTTTGTGGGCTTGGGCGAGAAATATGATGCGCTGGAGGGATTTTATCCGGAGCGCATTGTGTCGCGCGTGCTGGGCATGGGCGACATTATGTCGCTGATCGAGCGGGCGGAGCAGGCGGTCGACAAAAAGGCCGCGATGGAGCTGGAACGGAAGCTGCGGAAGAACGAGTTCACGCTGGAGGATTTTCGGGATCAGCTCAAACAGGTGCGCAAGATGGGGCCGCTGGAGCAGGTCGTGGACATGCTGCCGAAGATCGGGCCGCTGGCGAATTTGCCGAAGGACGCGAAGGTGGATGAG
>Ga0209131_1002763_pt1 | contig 11821 bp, 12 predicted proteins | sample GraSoi_2013_40cm_FD_185826 | JGI IMG/M metagenome (GOLD analysis project Ga0209131, IMG submission 185826) | Grasslands soil microbial communities from the Angelo Coastal Reserve, California, USA - Sample 9_17_2013_40cm (SPAdes) (version 2) | ecosystem: Environmental > Terrestrial > Soil >...
GCTGTGATGCTCGACAGCGTCGGGTCCGCCGCGGCGGAAAGCCTCGCCGAGTACGCCAACGACCTGCTCTGCCAGCAGGGTCTCCGGGCGGGGACGCGGGTCACCAACCGGATCAGTCCCGGCTACGCCGGATGGGACACCGCCGAGCAGGCGGCGCTGTTTCGCCTGTGCCCGGGCGACCCCATCGGGGTGCGGCTCAACGAGGCCTGCTTCATGACGCCGGGCAAGAGCATCAGCTGGCTGGTGGGGATCGGCCCGGAGGCGCGGGTGGATCACTACTTCACCCAGTGCCGCCGCTGCTGGATGCGGGACTGCGCCTACCGCCGGGCGCCCGCCGAGACCACGGTGCGGCATCCGGGCGGCGGGGTCTGGTGATAGGCTGGATGGACGCATGAGCGACAACGTCATCCTGGTCGGCTTCATGGGAGCGGGCAAATCGTCGGTGGGGCGGCTGCTTGCCCGCCGGCTCGGCCGCTGCTTCGTGGAGACCGACGACATGATCACCGCGCACGAGGGCCGCTCGATCCCGGAGATCTTCGCGGAGCGGGGCGAGGCCCACTTCCGCGCGCTGGAGGAGGAGACGGTGCGGCTGCTCGGGCTCAAGTCGAGGGACGTGATCGCCACCGGCGGCGGCCTGCCCTGCCGCGACGGGCGGCCCGACCGGCTGCGGGCCATGGGCACGGTGGTGTGGCTGCAGGGCGAGTTCGACGCGGTGTACGAGCGGGCGCAGCGCGCGGGCGCGCGGCCGATGCTGGCCGGCCGCAAGCGCGAGGAGATCGAGGCGCTCTATCGCGCGCGCGAGCCCTACTACCGCCAGGCCGATCTCACGGTGGACACCACCGGCATCAATCCCGATCAGGTCGTCTCCAAGCTCCTGCTGCTCCTCCGCGACCGCCGTGCCTCCACCCTCTCCCCTCTGGGAAGAGGGCAGGGTGAGGGGGCGTAGAGATCATGCCCTCGCCCCTCCTCTCCCGCCTGGCCGAGCGCCCGCTCCTCTGCGACGGCGCGATGGGTACGCTCCTCTACGCGCGCGGCGTCGCGCTCGACGCCTGCTTCGACGTGCTCAACCTGAACGAGGCCAAGCTCGTGCAGTCGGTGCACTCGGAGTACATCGCGGCGGGCTGCGACGCCATCGAGACGAATACCTTCGGGGCCAACCGTTTCAAGCTGGGTATCCATGGGCTACAGGGGCGCGTGCGCGAGATCAACCTGCGCGGGGCCAAGCTGGCGCGCGACGTGCGCGAGAGCATGGGCCGCGACGTGCTGGTGCTGGGCTCGATCGGCCCGCTCGGCAAGTACCTGGCCCCGCTCGGCAGCATCGAGCCGGCCGACGCGCGCGCCGCGTTCCACGAGCAGGCGGAGGGGCTGCTGGAGGGCGGCATCGACGCGTTCGTGATCGAGACCTTCTCGGACCTCACCGAGATGCGGCTGGCGGTGGAGGCGGTCCGCGCCCTCACCGATCTGCCGATCCTCACCCAGGTGGCGTTCACCGACGAGGGCGTGACCTTCACCGGGCGCACCGCCGCCGAGGTCGTCCGCACGCTGCGCGAGCTGCCGATCCAGGCGGTGGGGGCCAACTGCTCGGTCGGCTCGAGCGTGCTCTTCGACATCCTGGAGCAGATGGTGCCGGAGGCGGGCGGCCTCCACGTGGCCATCCAGCCCAACGCGGGGCTGCCGAGCCGGGTCGGAGAGCGGCTCATGTATCTCTCCTCGCCGATCTACATGGCGGACTACGCGGCGCGGATGATCGCGAGCGGGGCGCGCCTGGTCGGCGGCTGCTGCGGGACGACCCCGCAGCACGTCCGCGCGATGCGGGAGGCGGTCGACCGGCTCGTGCCCCAGCGCAGCGCGGCGCGCGCTGAGCCCGCGCGCCGGGCCCGGGTGGAGATCGCCGAGCCGACCGGCCTCGCCACCAGCGCCCCGCCCACTCTGCTCCAGCGGCGGCTCGACGCCGGTGAGTTCCTCGTCACGGTGGAGCTGGATCCGCCGCGCGGCCACAACATCGAGAAGCTGGTGCAGGGGGCCAAGCTCCTCAAGGAGCGCGGCGTCGAGATCGTGGACATCAACGACGGCTCGCTCGGCCGGGTGCGGATGTCGGTCCTTCCCACCGCGATGCTGGTGCGGGACGCGACCGGGCTCGACATCAACATGCACTTCACCTGCCGGGACCGGAACCTGATGGGCATCCAGGCCGATCTCCTCGGCGCGCACGCGATGGACATCCGCAACATCCTGGCCATGACCGGCGATCCCCCGCGCACCGGCGACTACGTCAACGCGACCGCGGTGTTCGACGTGGACGCGATCGGGCTCATCCGTATTCTCGCCGAGATGAACCGCGGGCTCGACGCGACCGGCACCTCGATCGGCGAGCCCACCTCGTTCAGCGTGGGGGTGGCGCTCAACCCGGCGAGCGAGGAGCCCGCACGTGAGATGGAGCGCTTCCTCGCGAAGGTCGAGGCGGGGGCCCGGTGGGTGCAGACCCAGCCCATCTACGATCTCGAGGTGCTCGACCGGTTCTTCGCGCGGACTCCTCGCGCCACGCCGAGTTCCTGCACAACGAGGTGCCGGGCATCACGGTGCCCGACGCGGTGCGGGCGCGCATGAAGGAGGCGGGCGAGCGCGGCCTTCGCGCGGGCATCGAGATGGCCCAGGGACTCCTCCGCGATGCGCGGGCCCGCCGCCACTCCGGCGTCTACCTGATGCCGTCCTTCGGCCGCTTCGAGGTCGTGGCCGAAGTCCTGGACGCGCTGCACTGAGCCATGGCCGCCCTGTTCGAGCTGGGAGCCGCCGAGGCCGCCCGGCGCATCCGCGCCGGCACGCTGTCGCCCTCCAATCTGCTCGCGGCCTGCCTGAAGCGTGCGGACGCGGTCGAGCCCGCGGTCGGTGCGTGGGTGCGCCTCGACCGCGACGCGGCGGCGCGCGTGGCGGTGCAGCGCGACATCGAGGCCCGCGAGGGGCGCTTCATGGGCGCGCTCCACGGGGTGCCGATCGCGCTCAAGGACATCTTCGACGCGGCCGGCGTGCCCACCACCGCGGGCGCGCCCCCCTGGGCCACCCGGAACCCGGCGGTGGATGCCCCGTCGGTCGCGGCGCTGCGCGGCGCGGGGGCGGTGCCGATGGGGAAGCTCGCCACCACGCCCTTCGCCTATCTCGATCCCTCGGTCACGCGCAACCCGTGGAATCCCGAGCACACCCCCGGCGGTTCCTCCAGCGGGCCCGCCGCCGCGGTGGCCGCGCGCATGGTGCCGCTGGCGCTCGGATCGCAGACGGTGGGCTCGGTCCTGCGGCCGGCCGCCTTCTGCGGGGTCGTCGGGCTCAAGCCCACCCACGGGCGGATCAGCGCGGCGGGCGTGCTCGAGCTGGCGGGCAGCCTGGATCACGTGGGGGTCTTCGCGCGGGTGGTGGAGGACTGCGCGCTCGCGCTCGCGGTGCTGGCCGCCGGTGATCCGGCGCCCGACGACTACGTCGGCGCGGCGACCGACCCGGCCGCGCCGCGCCTGGGTGTGCTCGCGTCGTTCCTCGGCCGCGCGACTCCCGAGATGGGCAAGCACCTCGAGGCGGTCACGCGGGGCCTCGCGGCCGCCGGGGCGCGGCTCGACGAGGTGGCGTTGCCCGCCGCGTTCGCGTCGGTCTACGACGTGGGCGCCACCGTGTTGCGCGCGGAGGCGGCGGCCGCGCACGCCCCGCTTTTTCCTGCGCACGCGGCCGAGTACCCGCCGAAGATCAAGGAGCTGATCGAGCTGGGCCACGCGATCTCCGCGCCCGCATACCTCGCGGCGCAAACCGCGCGACGGCAGCTGCGCGAGCTGGTGGGGCCGATCGCGGGGCGCTACGACGCCCTGCTGCTGCCGACCATCGGCGCCCCGGCGCCCCGCGGACTCGGCTCGACGGGCGATCCGTCGTTCTGCTCGCCGTGGAGCTTCCTCGGCATGCCCGCCATCACGCTGCCGACCGGGGTGGAGGGCGGGCTGCCGCTCGCCGTCCAGCTGGTGGCCGCCCCGTGGAGCGAGGCGCGGCTCCTGGCCGCCGCCGCCTGGTGCGAGCGGGCGGTCGGCTTCTCCGCGGGCCCCCCGCTCTGAGGCCCCCGCCATGAAGATCGGGCGCCTGTTCCCCGACCTGCTGGCCACCCTCGGCCGCGCGGCCTCCTCCGAGGCGGGCTTCGCGCTCACGCTCAAGCAGCTGGTGGCGCTGGCCGGCGCGCGCGCGGGCGGCCTGCGCTTTCGTCCCGGCGACGGCGCCCCGATGGACGTAATCGTGGGCGCCCGCCGCGGCTCGACCCTCGAGAAGTGGATCAAGGCGCGGCTCGAACAGCCGCCGCGGGGCGTGCGGGTCGAGAAGCTCGGCGAGGCGCCCCCGGGGCTCCGGCCGCGCGACACCGCGGTGCTGAGCGCGGCGCTCGGCGATCCCGCGCGCCCCGTCGGCGGTCTCGTGCTGCTGGGGCCGGGCGGGGCGCGTGGGCTGAGCCGCGACACGATCCCGGCGAGCTTTCCGCGCGAGTTCGGGCACGCTCTCGAGCACGTGTGGCGCCTGCGTCAGCGCACCGTCCGGCTGGAGGTCATCAACCAGGTGCTGGCGCTGAGCGCGACGATCATGCCGATCGAGCGCGTCTACGAGAAGACCGCGGAGGCGCTCGCCCGCCTGGTCCGCTTCGACGCCCTCGGGGTGACGCTGCTCGATCGCGAGCGCGGGGATTTCCGGGTGCTCGACGTGGCCGCCCACACCGCGCTGCCCGAGGTCTTCGATTTCCGCATGCCGACCGCGGGGACGCTGACCGCGTGGGTGGCGAGCCATCGGGCCCCGCGCCGCATCGACGACGCGACCATCGATCCGTCCCTCCCGGCGGTGAGCCGCGAGCTGCTGGCGCGCCGCGGCTTCCGGTCGGCGGTGCTGGCCCCGCTGCTCTCGCAGGGCGAGGTGATCGGCACGCTGAACGTCACCCACCGCGAGGCCAACGCGTTCAGCGACACCGACGTGGAGATCCTGCTGGAGATCGCGCGCCCACTCGCCTCCGCGGTGGAGCACGCGCGCCTGCACGCGGAGAGCGCGCGCCGGGCCGAGGAGCTGGCCGCGCTGAATCGCACCAGCCAGCTCATCACCACCCGGCTCGACCTTCCCTCGCTGCTGGAGACGATCAGTCGCTCCGTCACCTCGCTCATGGGCAGCACCGGCTGCGGCATCGGCCTCCTGAGCCCCGACCGGGCCCTGATCGAGCACGCGGCGGCCCACGGCTTCCGCACCCCGGAGTGGCGGAACCTCTCGGTGCGGGTCGGGGAGGGGCTCATCGGCCTCGCGGTCTCGACGGGCCGGGCGGTGCGCTCCGACGATCTGCGCGAGGATCCGCGCTCGGCGCGGCGCGACCTGGACGAGAAGGAAGGGATCCGCTCGTTGCTGAGCGTGCCGCTCCGCGTCGCCGGGCAGATCATCGGGGTCATCTCCGCCTTCTCCTCCCAGGTGCGCGCCTTCGGCGACCGGCAGCAGTCGGTGCTGGAGAGCTTCGCGGACCAGGCCGGAATCGCGATCCAGAACGCGCGCCTCTTCGAGGAGACCCAGCGGCGCGCCCGGGAGACCCAGGCCCTGCTGCGCGCGGGGCACGCGGTCAACCAGAGCCTCGACGTGAGCGAGACGGTGCGGCTCATCCTCCACCAGGCGCGCGAGGTGCTGGAGGTGCAGTCGTGCGGCCTGTTCACGCTGGACGCGGCCACCGGCGAGCTGACCGCCACCGCCAGCCTCGACCTGCCCGCCGAGGCCCTGCACGCGATCCGGCTGCGGGTGGGCGAGGGCATCACCGGGGTGGCGGTCAAGGAACGGCGGCCCGTGCAGACCGCGGACCTCAATCGCGATCCCCGGGTGCGGTACCCGCAAGCGGCGCTGCGCTCCATGCTGGCGGCGCCCCTGATCGTGGGCGAGCAGACGATCGGCGCTCTCACCGTGCTCCGGACCGACGTGCACCACTTCAGCGCCGAGGAGGAGTCGCTCGTCTCCGCATTCGCGGACCAGGCGGCGATGGCGCTGGAGCACGCCCGCCTGTTCAGCTCGGTCCGCACCTATTCCGAGCGCCTGGAGACCATGGTGGAGGCCCGCACCCACGAGCTCGACGAGCAGAAGCGCTTCGTGGAGGTGGTGCTGGAGACACTGCCGCTCGGCCTCTTCGTTCTCGACGCGGAGCTGCGCGTGATCAGCACGAACCGGGAGGGCGCGGCGCTGGTGCCGGTGGACACCGCGGGGCGCCGGCCCTTCGCGGAGCTGATGCCGCCCACCAAAGTGGCCGCGGTGCACGCGTTCCTCCAGGGCGCGGTGACCGCGCGCGAGGTGTGCCACCGGGAGGAGGAGCTGCCCGGGGGAGGCGAGACCCTCACCGTCCGCCTCACCGCGACCCCGCTCCGGGCCCCGCAGGCCACCCACCTGCTGGTCCTGGTGGAGGACATCACGCTGCAGAAGCGGCTCGAGCGCCAGATGGTGCTCACCGAACGGCTCACCACCGCGGGGCGGCTCGCCGCGGGAGTGGCGCACGAGCTGAACAACCCGCTCGCGACCATCGCGGGCTGCGCGGAGGCCCTCAAGGAGCGGTCGCAGGACTCACACCTGCGCGACCTCGACGCCTTCAAGGATTTCCCGAGCTATCTCGGGCTGATCGAGGAGGAGGCCTACCGCTGCAAGGAGATCACCGGGAGCCTGCTCCACTTCGTACGCGACCCGGGCAGCCGCCGCGCCCCCACCGACCTGAACGTGCTGGTGGACAAGGTGCTGGAGCTCATCGGCCACCAGTCCCGCTACGCCCAGAGCCGCTTCGAGCGGCGTCTCGACGCCGAGCTGCCCGACGTGGTGGCCAACGAGGGCCAGCTCCGCCAGGTCTTCCTCGGGCTCGCGAGCAATGCGCTGGACGCGATGGACGGCCGCGGCACCCTGACCGTGACGAGCCGCCGGCGCAACGCGAAGGAGATCGAGATCGCGTTCACCGACCAGGGATCGGGCATTCCGGAGCACATCCTGCCGCGGGTGTTCGATCCCTTCTTCACCACCAAGCCGCCGGGGCAGGGCACCGGGCTCGGCCTCGCGATCGCCCAGGGTATCGTGGCCGACCACGACGGCCGCTTCGAGGTGAACTCCCGGGTGGGCGCCGGCACCACCTTCCGCGTCATCCTCCCGGTGACCCGCTCGTGACCGCGCCGATCCGGGTGCTGGTGGCCGACGACGAGAAGAACCTGCGGGAGCTGCTGGTGCGCGAGCTCCTTCGCAAGGGGCACGCGGTCTCCGGGGTGGCCGACGGCCGGGCCGCCCTCGAGCACCTCAAGGACGAGGTGCCCGACGTGCTGCTGCTCGACATGAAGATGCCCCACGTCGAGGGCATCGAGGTCCTCCGCGAGCTGCAGGATTTCCCGGAGGCCCCGCAGGTCATCGTCATGACCGGCTTTCAGGAGGTGTCCACCGCGGTCGAGGCGATGAAGCTCGGCGCCTACGACTACCTGACCAAGCCCGCGCGCATCGAGGAGCTCGACATCCTGATCCGCAAGGCGGCCGAGAAGGCCCGCCTCATGCGCCAGAACGTGGTGATGCGCGCCCAGCTCGACGAGCCGGGCTACCAGGGCATCATCACCAGCAGCCCGCGGATGGAGGAGGTGCTGCGCCTGGTGGACCGGGTCGCGCCCACCGATTCGTCGGTGCTGGTGCTGGGTGAGAGCGGTACCGGCAAGGAGCTGGTGGCCCGGGCCATCCACGACCGGTCGCCGCGTGCCCAGCAGGCCTTCGTGCCCATCCACTGCGGGGCCCTCGCGCGGGAGGTGCTGGAGAGCGAGCTGTTCGGCCACGAGAAGGGCGCGTTCACGGGAGCGATCGCGACCAAGCCCGGCCTCATCGAGCTGGCCGACGGCGGTACGCTGTTCCTCGACGAGATCGGCGAGATGGAGCCGGAGAGCCAGGTGAAGCTGCTCCGCGTGCTCGAGTCGCACGCCTTCTTTCGGGTGGGGGGGACCCGGCGGCGCAGCGTGGACATGCGCCTGGTCGCGGCCACCAATCGGGATCTCGCGGAGGCGATCAAGACGGGCGGGTTCCGCCAGGATCTCTTCTACCGCATCAACACCATCACGATCACGCTGCCGCCGCTCCGCGACCGCCGCGAGGACGTGCGCCGGCTGGTGGAGCACTTCCTCGAGCAGAACGCGAGCTACGGGCGCAAGCGCGTGTCCGACCCCGCCATGGAGGCGCTCGAGCGATACGACTGGCCCGGCAACGTCCGCGAGCTGCAGCACGCGGTGCAGCGCGCGCTGATCCTCTCCCCGGGCGACGTGATCCAGCCCGCGGACCTGCCCGACGACGTCCGCGGCGATCGCGCCCCGAGCAAGTCGCTAGGCGGGAGCCTCGAGGAGATGGAGCGGCAGCACATCATCACCACGCTGCGCCACGTGGGCGGGCATCGCGCGAAGGCGGCCACCGTGCTCGGCATCGATCCCAAGACGCTCTACCGCAAGATCCAGGAGTACGGCATCTCGCCCGACGCCTACAAGTAGGCACCGCCTTCACATCTGGCTGTCGAACTCGCAGAACCCCTCGCGCCGGCCGCCCGGACGCCACCAGCCGTGGTGCCGCTCGCACTGGGCGCGCAGATCGTCCTGGGTATAGGCGGGCTGAATGGGCGCCTGGCCGGTGGCGCAACCGGCCAGGCCCAGCAGAATCGACAGGGCGAACGCGCGTCTCCGCACGGGACGAGGATACGCCCGTTCGGCGACGATTTCCGACCCGGAGCACGACGACCTGTAGCCCGGCAATTTTCTCGTCGATGACGACACGTGCGCCATCATCGACTGAGAGGACGTCGCGATCGGCCCAGCCGCGCCCGCGGGGTGGAAAGGGTCGGAGGATAAGCGTTCCAGGCAGTTACGAGGCGGAGAGAAGCAGGCTCGGCGTGAAAATTCCTCTCCGATACGATTGGAGACAGGAGGACCTCGATGGGCCGCTTGATACTCTCTACGATCACGATCCTCGTCCTTGCGACGCCGGTGTCCGCCGACGGTAAGTGGGTGCTGTGGATGATGGGAGGCGATTCGCCCTGGGATTCGGTGAGCGCCTTTCCGACACGGGAGGAGTGTGCCGCGGCAATGCATCAGCAGGCTCAGGCCCTCGAGAGAATAGGCCTGCGGGTGACCGAGGACCCTGCCGGCCCTTCGTTTAGCGGAACCGATGCCGACCGAACCATGCGAGGGCAGTGCCTGGCGGAAAACCTCGACCCCCGCGCGTCCGCGGCGAAATAGCGGCTCGAGCCCGGTCGCTGAGGAGCAGTCCGGCCGCTCGGTAGACGCCCTCGATACAATGGAGTTGTGCCCCCGCCTCTCCCCTCGGTCGAGCTCATGCACCCGACGCTGCTTGCGCATCCCGTTCACCACCCCGGCTGGATCTACGAGGAGAAGGTGGACGGCTATCGCATGGTGGCGTACAAGGACGGGGACGCCGTGCAGTTCATCAGCCGACTGGGCAAGGACTTCACCCGCCGGTTCCCTGAACTGGTGTCAGCGCTCGCCGGCCTTCCTGCGATGACGTGCATCCTTGACGGCGAGGTGGCCATCTATGATCAGGCCCACGTCTCGCGCCTCGAATGGTTGCGGGCGCGACCGAAAAACGCGCTCGCGACCTTACCGGTGTATATGGTGTTTGACGTGCTGGAGCTTGACGGGAAGAACTGGCGCCCAGAGCCGCTCTGGAAACGGCGGCATGTGCTCGAGGAGCTGATCGCGCGCGAGCGACGGATCCTGCCGGTTCGACGGCTCTCGAGTAACGGCCTCAAGGCTTGGGCCCAAGCGGTTCATAAAGGCTACGAAGGGATGGTGGCGAAGGACCCCGAGTCGCCCTACGCGGGCGGGCGGACCCTCAGGTGGCTCAAGGTGACTCAGCCGCACTATCGGGAAGGGGAGCGCGGCTGGGAACCGAAACGGTAGCGACCCGTGCCTGAGCACCGGAGGGCGTGGGTCATCACGTGCTCGTGTGGCTGGACCCGGCAGACGTCCTCGGCCTGGACGGCCACCGCGATCGCTCGGTTGCACGCGCGGTATCTCATGGGGCCGGACACCACACACGACACCATCACGATCGAGGAGCCGCCGGCCCCCGACCCGCGGCGGCCGCCCGAGCCACCACCGTAATCGATGCGAAGAAGCCAGATGCTCGGGTCAGAAATCGCCGTCCATCCGCTGGCCGCCCTGGTGTAAGGTCGACCCGCTGGCCCACCCCGCCCCGTCCCTCCTAGATGACGCGGCCAGACGGAGACCGGATGGATCGACGGGCTTTCCTTGGCACCTTGACCGCCGGTCTCCTCGCCGCCCGGGCCGCTGGGGCACAGCCGGCGGAGAAGGTGTATCGCATCGGGTTCGTCAATGCGGGTAGCCCGCCCGCGTTGAATCCCGCCGTCGCTGCTGGACCGGGCGGACCAGGTGATCGAGTGAGCCGCCCGCGGAAGCTGACGCCTCGGCGTCGACACCGTGGACCCGCGTGGGCCGAAGGCGGAGTGAAATGAGGGACAGACTCGGCCTGGACTCCTGGTGGGACGAGCCCGAGTACAGGGTTTGCGGCACCTTCCAAACTCGCGGCTACTTCGTCCTCCGTAAGCTCCACCAGCTTGACGCGGCCAAGCTCAACACCGTGACGGTGGGCCTGTATCGCGATCAAGAAAAGGAACCGCACGACATCAGCAAGGTTGAGTGGAAGGCCATCCTGGAGTACATGGGAGCCAGCCCCGAGGAGATCAAGGACGTGCAGGTGAGGATGGGGAGGTGGCAGTAGACTTCGCCACGAGGTTCTGATTTCGCCTACTCGTTTGGCCCCATCAGCTGAATGTCCTCAGCGATCCAATCGGGTCCTCGCAGTCGAACCCGCACACGTACGCGGTTGCCTTGAGACAGCCCCTCTGGTCGCACGTGGGACGACACGCCGATACGTGCGTTGCCGATCAGGATGAAGCCTTCGCCAACCTCCCGAACCGTGCCGCTGAGAATGGCCCCCATATGGGACTCATCGGGCAAAGACTATGCCGAGACCGGCAGTTCGCGGTTGTCCGTAGTTACCGCGATTCAATCTGCCAAGGCGGGCAGCCCGGAAAAATGTTCGATGTAAAACCAACTGAATTCCACTGAAGTCGTCCCAGCTCCCAGGGCCCGCGGAGCGCAAGGGCGCGCTCGTAGGTGCGTGTTGCCGAGGTGCCAATCCGCGTCAGCGGATCGGGCACAACGCCCGGACGGTTACGCGCTCCGATCCGGGGGTATCTCCGCAAGCTCCTGTTACGACGGGCCTCTTCGTCCCTCGAATCCAATGGCACGAGGGTTGAATCTATAGAACGGCTTCCAATCGTACTGACTGATAGAGGGGAGAACGCGGGAACATGATCCGGCTACTGACGATCGATGGAGAGCGGAACCGGGCGCAGGCCCTGGCGATGGAGTGCCTCGAGCAGGGGGTCGCGGTGCGCATCGCCGAGACGCTCTGCGAGGGCGTGCGGTATCTGCTCGATGCGCCTGTCTCGCTGGTGCTGGCGGAGGCGGGCGTGCTGCGGATGGCCACCGGCGATCAGGCGCGCCTCTTCGAGGCGGTGGCGCCGGGCGTGCCGGTGATCCTCACGGTGGACGCCGGAGCCAAGGTCGAGGACCTCGTCAAGCTTGAGCTGCAGGGATTTCGCGTAGTGACCCGGCCTTTCGCGTTGGGCGATCTACTCGCGAAGGTCGAGCTGCCCGCCAAGGTGGCACCGGCGCGCCCGAATGCCCGCGAGCGGGTCGACGCGGTCTGCCGGTAGGGAGCGCGACGTCATGCAAAAGCGTTGGATCTTCGCGTTGACGGTCGC
>Ga0209131_1002764_pt1 | contig 11811 bp, 6 predicted proteins | sample GraSoi_2013_40cm_FD_185826 | JGI IMG/M metagenome (GOLD analysis project Ga0209131, IMG submission 185826) | Grasslands soil microbial communities from the Angelo Coastal Reserve, California, USA - Sample 9_17_2013_40cm (SPAdes) (version 2) | ecosystem: Environmental > Terrestrial > Soil >...
GAGTTCGCGTTCCAACATTTTCGCTCAACACATATGCCTGAATCAGGTCTTGCCGTTCTTTTTCAGACAACCTAAATTTTCGCTTTGCCATGTTCACAATTGTACGTCATTTACTCAGTTAATCCATTAGATGAGAAATATCCTGATATATGTCTTATATACCTTACATAACTATATAGTCGAAATTGCCGTTTGAGCAGAAATTGATTTGAATTTGAGCAGCTTTTTGAGCTAGAATTAGAAAGAGTGCCACTTAAATTATAAACCCTAATTGAATAGGTGCAAGTTTTATCTTTCTGCATAATAAATTGGAGGCGTGAGATGTACAACAAAGTACGTATCATCACAGTGCTATGTGTTATCTTAAGTCTTCTGTTTATTGTTCCTTTGGCCAATGCGGCGCCTGCCCGTGCCGACCGCGGCGCCTGGGCACCCAATGTTGCCTACGCCGTGAACGATACAGTCACTTATGCAGGCTCTACATATAAGTGTCTCCAGGCACATACTTCGATAACAACTTGGGAACCGCCAAACACCCCTGCCCTATGGCAACTGATTACAAGTAGCCCAACCGCCACCCGGACCAATACACCCACAGGGCCAACAGCTACCCGGACGAACACGGTCACAGGGCCAACTGCTACCAAGACGAACACCCCCATCGGTCCAACGGCCACCAAGTCGAATACACCCAGCGGGACTGGCTGCTGGACATCCTGGGTCTCCTCCACAGCTTATAACGGAGGCGCGCAGGTCAGTTACAACGGCCAGAACTACCAGGCCGCCTTCTGGACACAGAGCGACTCACCCGACACCCACAGCGGCCCGGCTGGCAGCGGCCAGCCCTGGATCCCCGTGGGCGCCTGCGGTGGTGGTGGAGTAACCAATACCCCCACTCGAAGCGCTACACCCAGTGGACCGACCAATACACCCTCCCGCACCCCGACCACCAATCCCAATAGTTTGCCAAACCCGCTTTCCGCTGTGTATGCGGACATCAGTTTTACATCTGTAAAAGCGGCTTATCAAGCCACCGGGCAAAAATACTATGCCCTGGCTTTCATCCTGGGGAACGCAGGAACATGCGTACCTGCCTGGGATGGGACACACCTGATGTCTGAAAATTACTACGCCAGCGAAATCAGTTCAATTCGAACTGGCGGAGGCGATGTCAACGCAGTTTTTGGTGGCGCCAATGGTAGTGATATGGCCTCCGTCTGCACGACAGTTAGCAGCTTGCAGTCGGCGTACCAGGCAGTCATTAACCAATATCAATTCAAGTGGATCGACTTGAACATCGAAGGCGGGATGGTATCGGACAGCACATCTTTGGATCGCCGCAACAAAGCGATTGCCGCCCTGGAAGCCGCCAACCCTAATTTAAGGGTATCTTACACACTGCCTGTTATGCAGACCGGTCTCTTGCAAACAGCCCTTGATTTGTTAAGCAATGCCAAAGCGAACGGCGTGCGCATTGACTATGTGAACGTAATGGCTATGAACTATGGACCATCAGGCGTGAATATGGGTCAGGCCGCGATTGACGCCGCCACCAATACTCATAACCAGTTAGTTAGCCTGGGTATATCTGCCAAAGTAGGTGTCACACCCATGATTGGCCAAAACAATACTTACGGTGAAAGCTTTACACTGGCCAACGCGGACTCGCTCATCGCTTTTGCAAAAGCAAATAGCTATGTTGGCTGGTTATCTTTCTGGTCCTTGGGCCGGGATAACGGTGGCTGTGCCGGAAATACGACCGCTTCCGCCAGTTGCAGCGGTATTTCTCAGAACAGCTACGATTTCACCAATAAGTTCAAAGCGTTTCCTTAAATCCAACGCCACACAAGTGGGGTAAGGGTTACACACCAACTTGTTCGGCTAAAGCACTGCCGAGAATGAGAGGCGGTCGGTTATACAGACCGCCTCTCATTGGTAAGAGATACGGCAGCATTTACAAGTAGCTCGAATTTCCGTATTCATCCATATCCGTAAAATTAAAACCAAATAATACATCACACAAAAATATGAACTACACTAACCTGTCCAATACCGGAACGTCAATCCACTCAAAACCTTCCTACTCCGACCCGGCAGCGGCATTGCCCCGGCACATCCTCATCGGCTATTGGCACAATTGGCAAGCTCAGGCGGCGGATTTTATCCGGCTGAAGGATGTTTCTCCCAACTTCGATGTCGTTCATGTCGCATTTGCCTCTTCTGCCAAATCCGGCGATGGGAGCATGGCTTTCAGCCCCTGCTCTGCCACGACGGAATCTCAATTCAAATCAGATATCCATTTCCTCCAACAGCTCGGCAAAAAGGTGATCATTTCTGCCGGCGGTCTCAATGGTTCGATATCCATCGATAACCCCGTCACCGAGCAACACTTCACCAACTCCATGATCGATCTAATTGAAGAGTATGGCTTTGACGGAGTAGATATTAACCTGGAAGGAAAAGTTGAACTTGATGACGATGATATCGACTTTAGAAATCCAACCTCATTGTCGGTCACACATTTGATCTCAGCCATCCGCAAAATCAGAAATAATTTTGGCGCCGATTTCATCCTGAGTATGGCGCCAGAAACGATTTGCGTACAGGGTGGCTACAGCGCCTATGGCGGTATTTGGGGATCGTATCTGCCTGTTATCGATAACCTGCGAGACATCCTCACCTACGCAAACGTTCAACACTATAATTCGAAGTCAATCTCGGATTCGATGGTGGCGCTCGACGGAAAAACGTATTCGCAGGGTACCGCAGACTTCCACGTCGCCATGTCAGAAATGCTGCTTCAAGGGTTCCCGATCAATGGCAACCCAGGGAATGTCTTTCCCGGCCTCACCCCTGAACAGGTGGCGATTGGTTTGCCCGCCTCTTCACATATTGCCGATCATGGCTATACCACCCCGGATAACGTACAGAAAACCTTGAACTATCTGTTCACAGGCCAGAGATTTGGCGGTAATTATTTCTTACGCCATGAGTCCGGTTATCCAACTTTCAGAGGCGTCATGACCTGGTCGATCAACTGGGATGCAGCCAGTTATCACCGGTTCTCCAACACTACGCGTTCTTATCTCGACGCCCTGCCCTGAACATACCTAACCCGTAGATATAGATAAAAGACTGGCGGCAAGCAAAGCGCCAGTCTTTTATCTATTGAGCAATATATGAGCATTTTGCTTTATTTTTGAGTAAACAAAATATGCCAGGCTGTCCTATCATGGAATCAAATTCGCAACCTGCGAACTTCCTTGAAAGGAAAAGCATATGAAAACTTCCTCTAAATTCCTACCAGAACTCTTTGTGATCGCCATGTTCATCATGGGAGCAGTAGCGCTAAGCATACCAACACAGCCAGCAAAAGCTGCCATCAATTGGGCTCTGCAATGGAGCGATGAATTCAACGGCTCGGGCGCGGTCAGCGGCAGCAATTGGATCTACGACCTCGGCCACGGCTACGGCTGTGGCTCCTGCGGCAACTGGGGCACGGGCGAGATCGAGAACATGACCAACAGCACCGCCAACGTCAACCAGACCGGCGGCCACCTGGCCATCACCCCCCTCCGTGACGGTTCCGGCAACTGGAGCTCGGGCCGCATCGAGACCCAACGCACCGACTTCCAGCCTCCGGCGGGCGGCGCCATGGCGATCGAAGCTTCGATCCAGCAACCGAACGTCTCGGGTGCGGCGGCCCAGGGCTACTGGCCGGCTTTCTGGACGCTGGGCGCGCCCTTCCGCGGCGTCTACACCAACTGGCCCAGCGTCGGCGAGATCGACATCCTGGAAGACATCAATGGGCAGAGCAATGTCTTCGGCACGCTGCACTGCGGCATCAGCCCGGGCGGCCCGTGCAACGAGACGACCGGCATCGGCAGCGGGGCACACGCCTGCCCCGGCTGCCTGACCGGCTACCACACCTACCGCATCGAATTCGACAAAAGCGTTTCGCCGCAACAACTACGCTGGTACCTGGATGGCTCACAATATTTCACCGTCAATGCCAACCAGGTGGACGCCACGACCTGGGCGAATGCCACCAACCACGGCTTCTTCATCATCCTGAACGTAGCCATGGGCGGCGGCTGGCCGGGCAACCCCACCGGGTCCACCGCTTCGGGTGTGCCGATGAATGTTGATTACGTAAGGGTGTATTACTCATCCACCACTCCCACCAATACCCCCAGCGCCACCGCCACTTTATCTGGCAGCAACCTGGCCCTGAACAAACCTGCGACATCGTCTTCCAACGAAAATTCCAGCTTAACCCCCAATCTTGCAGTGGATGGCAATACGGGCACGCGCTGGTCCAGCGCATTCAGTGACCCGCAATGGATACAAGTTGACCTGGGCGCAACCACCAGTATCAACCGAGTCCGCCTGAACTGGGAAGCAGCCTACGCGACTGCCTACCAAATCCAAACTTCCAACGATGGCTCGAGCTGGACGACGATCTACTCCACCACCAGTGGAAATGGTGGCCTCGACGACCTGACCGGATTAAGCGGCAGCGGGCGCTATGTGCGCATGTACGGCACGACGCGTGCCACTCCTTATGGGTATTCTCTGTGGGAGTTCGAAGTGTATGGCTCAAGCGGACCTGCTGCCACAGCAACGCGCACACCCACGCGAACAAATACATCAACCGGGCCTACCAATACCCCGACACAGACAGCCACACGCACCAATACTCCCACGGGACCGACCCTGACCCCCACGCGAACAAATACACTCAGCGGTGTGCCTGCCTGGGCACCCTGGACAGCCTATACGGCAGGACAGTTGGTGACTTATAACGGCAGTACTTACAAATGCATCCAGTCCCATACTTCGCAACCGGGCTGGGAGCCACCGAACGTACCTGCACTCTGGCAATTACAATAAAAAAACAACAAGAAATAAGTGTTCAAAGAGGCTGGCGCTTCCTGTGCCAGCCTCTTTGAATTATTTTCGCGCGAGATTTGAGCAGCTTGCTTCGATGTTGAGCGCAAAATGATTTGAGGAATCCTTATCATGTTCATTAAGTTCATCACAAAAAGCCAATTTCAAAAAAGGAGAAGCAACATGCGACGTCTCATCTACATCTCTCTCGTTGTTTGTGTCCTTCTGAGCCTGGTCTTCGTGGCTTCGGCCAGCGCAGCCCCAGCCCGCGCCGACCGCGGCGCCTGGGCACCGGGCGTAGCCTACGCCGTGAACGACACGGTTACCTACGCCGGCTCCACCTATTATTGCATCCAGGCGCACACCTCCCAGACCGGCTGGGAACCGCCCAACGTCCCCGCCCTGTGGGGACTGGTAACCGGCACGAGCGCGCCCAGCAACACCCCGTCCCGCACGCCCACCCGGACCAGTACGCTGCCTGCGCTGACCAATACCCCCACGCGCACGGCCACCTATACAAACACACCGCTGAGCGGCTCACTGCCCGATCTCACAATTACCAGTGTCACGTATGTTGGCTCGACCCCTGCCTGCGCCAACAACCCGCGTGATAATGTGGTTGTCAGCAACAACGGCAACGCCAGCGCCGGCACATTTGTAGTGGCCTTCAGCTCGCAAACGCAAACAGTGAGCGGCCTGGCAGCCGGTCAATCGGTCACACTCAGCTTCAGCGCCATACCGGGTACCGTCACGGCCACGGCTGACTCGACGAATGTGATTGCCGAAAGTAATGAGAGCAATAACAGTATGTCGGCCTCGCTTCCGGCGCCCACCCAGGCCCCAACCTGCACACCGACAACCGGTTCGACGACAACAGTCACCCCCACACGCACGCCAACGCGCACCGCGACTGCGACCACTTCAGGCCCCGGTTGCTGGGCAGCCTGGGTCTCCAGCACGGCTTATAACGGTGGCGCGCAGGTCAGCTATAACGGCCAGAACTACCAGGCCGCTTACTGGACCCAGGGCGACACACCCGATACCCACAGCGGCCCGGCCGGCAGCGGCCAGCCCTGGATCCCCATGGGCGCCTGTGGTGGAGGCGGGGTAACCAATACCCCCACCCGCACGCCCACCCGTACCAATACGCCCACCGGCCCCACCCTGACTCCCACCCGCAGTCCCACGCCCTGCACGACCTGCGGCGGCGGCCTGCCAAACCACGTCATCACCGGTTACTGGCAGAACTTCAACAACGGCGCAACCGTACTGCGCTTGAGCAGCGTACCCACTACCTACAACCTGATCGCCGTGGCCTTCGCGGATGCCTCCGGCAGCGCCGGTGCGGTGGTCTTCAATATCGACTCGGGTCTCTCTTCGGCCCTGGGCGGTTATACCAACGCCAACTTCACCAGCGACGTAGCCACCGTGCACTCGCGTGGACAGAAGGTGATCATCTCCGTCGGCGGCCAGAACGGCACCATCAGCGTCAGCGACTCGTCCAGCGCCACGAACTTCGCCAACAGCATCATTTCGCTGATGAACAACTTCGGCTTCGACGGCGTCGATATCGACCTGGAGAACGGCATCAACGCCACCTATATGGGCCAGGCCTTGCGCAGTATCGTCGCGAGCAAACCGGGCGCCATCATCACGCTTGCCCCCCAGACCATTGACATGCAGTCGACCGGGATGGGTTATTTCCAGCTCGCCCTGAACATCAAGGATATCCTGACCATCGTCAACATGCAGTACTACAACTCCGGAGCCATGCTCGGCTGCGACCAGAATGCGCCTTACTCCCAAGCCACCGAAAACTTCCTCGTCGCCCTGGCCTGCATCCAACTACAAAATGGCCTGCGCCCCGATCAGGTTGGGCTGGGCCTACCCGCATCGACCTCCGCAGCCAACGGCGGTTACGTCTCGCCGTCGGTAGTCAACGCCGCCCTGGACTGCCTGGCAGCCGGCACCAACTGCGGCAGCTTCCACCCGACTAGCACCTGGCCCGGCATACGCGGCGCCATGACCTGGTCGATCAACTGGGACGCCAGCAACGGCTACGCCTGGGTCAACGCCATCTCGGCCCATCTCGGCTCCGTGCCGTAAATCTCGCCCGCTCTGGTGGTTTTCAGGAGGGCAGCCTTGCGCAGGCTGCCCTCCTTTGCGTTCTTATCCCCGAACGTAACTACTCACCCCGTAGTCCCCATAAAGGGGATGATATGCGTCGCACCCGACTTTTAGGATAAAACCCGTTAAACGGGAATTCCTTTCGCTTGAAAAAGCTCCGTTTAACATGGTGCGACGCACAGCGTGAGTAAATACCCCTGAACTCTCAGTTTCGATAAGAATGAATGCTTTTCGATTGATATTTGATTAATTTGCTTCATTGTTGAGTAAAAGTAGCCGCGCAGAAACCCTATGATATTCATATAGAAGTTAAGCCTGCACGCGCCTCAAGGAGGTGAAGCCAGGGAAGTTTACGAAAAACGAAAGCGCTCTCAGTCATCGGCTTCCAAATTTGTGCCATTTTTCGTCTCACAAAAGGAGAAAGAAAATGCGACGCCTCGTATACATCACCCTGGTTATTTCTGTCCTGCTGAGCCTGGTCTTCGTGGCTTCGGTCAGCGCCGCCCCTGCCCGCGCCGACCGCGGCGCCTGGGCAGTAGGTGTGGCCTATGCCGTGAACGATACAGTCACCTACAGCGGCTCCACCTACAAATGTCTCCAGGCCCACACCTCCCAGGCCGACTGGACACCGCCGGCTACCCCGGCCCTGTGGCAACTGACCACGGGCGGCGGCGCGACTGCCACCCGCACCAATACAGTAACGGGCCCAACGGCGACCAGAACGAATACACCTACCGGGCCAACGGCGACACGCACGAACACACCCATCGGCCCCACGGCCACACGCACGCGCACCCCCACAGCGACAACCGGTTCGGGTGGCAGCTGCTCGGGCATACCTCAATACGTGGCCGGGACAAGCTACACCGCCGGCCAGATCGTGCAAAATATAGGCAACAAATACAGCTGCACCATTGCGGGCTGGTGTTCATCCAGCGCGGCCTGGGCTTATGCCCCGGGAACCGGATCGGCCTGGACCGACGCCTGGGCGCTGGTTGGCTCTTGTAACAGTAGTCCGACGCTTACCCCGACGACCGGCCCGACTTCTCCTCCCGGAAGCAAGATCTCCGCTCCGTATATCGACGTCAGCCCCGGCTCCGGCTCTGCGATCATGCAGTTGGCCAGCAACGGCTCGGGCAACAAACACTACACCCTGGCCTTCATCCTGGGCTACGGATGTGCCGCCTCCTGGTTCGGCGCCTACCAACTGAACACCTCCGAAGCAGCCGCCATCGGCACGCGCATCAACGAGTTGAAAGCCGCCGGCGGGAACGTGATCATCTCCTTCGGTGGCGCCGCCGCGCCCGAGCTGGCCAACGTCTGCTCGACGGTATCGGCCCTGCAGACCCAGTACCAGGCGGTGGTCAACATGTACCACCCCTATGCCATCGACCTGGATATCGAAGACTTCAGCCCGACGGCCATCGACCTGCGCAACAAGGCCCTTAAGGGCGTCACCGGCACGCGCATCCACTACACCCTGGGCGTGCTCGAGACCGGCTTCACCCAGGCGCAGATGGACGTGCTCAACAATGCGCGCACCAACGGCACGCACGTCGACCTGGTCAACATCATGGCCATGGACTACGGGCATCCCGTCTCGAACATGTATACCGCGGCAGTCTCCGCAGCCCAGGGCGCACGCAGCTGGCTGAACGCCAACGGCTTCAGCGGCACGCAGCTCGGCATCACGCCCATGATCGGGCAGAATGACTCGGGTGGTGAGATCTTCACCACGTCGAACGCTTCCTCGCTCGTCTCGTGGGCCAACAGCAACGGCGTAACACTGCTCGCTTTCTGGTCCGTCGGACGCGACAACGGCGGCTGCCCGGGCCAGACTACGGCTTCACCGACCTGCAGCGGCGTCTCGCAATCGAACTTCCAATTCTCGTCGATCCTGCACGGTTTTGCGCCATAAAAACAGAAGCGTAAGCCTGTAAGTTATGGGAGGAGCGGTTTGTTTTACCGCTCCTCCCATCGGAATTATTGGAACACATCGAAAAAGGAGAACGAGAATGCGCCGCTCAATTTACACTTTCCTTATTATTGCCATCCTACTCGGCCTGACGTTTGTTCTTCCAGCCGGCGCCGCCCCCGCCCGCGCCGACCGTGGCGCCTGGGCAATCGGCGTGGCCTACGCCGTCAACGATACCGTCACCTACGGCGGCTCGACCTACAAATGTCTCCAGGCCCACACCTCGCAGGCTGACTGGACACCGCCGGCTACCCCGGCCCTATGGCAACTGACCACGGGCGGCGGCGCAACGGCCACCCGCACCCTTACCAGGACCAGCACACCCCTTGGCCCAACGGCCACCAGGACGAACACTCCCAGCGGCCCAACAGCCACCCGCACCAATACGCCCGTTGGGCCAACCAATACGCCCACACGAACCAATTCCCCAACCGGGCCCACCAGCACAGCCACACGCACGAACACGCCTGCCGGAGCAACCAACACGCCCACACGCACGGCCACAGCCGCTGCCGGCGCGCCCGGCAAACCCACCGTCAGCATCCAAAAGGTATGGGATGTAGGCGGCGGGAATTACTATGACATCATCTGGAGCATCTGGAACAACGCCACCGCCACCAGCTATCAGATCCTTGAGAACGGCGCGGTCATCTATACGGCCGCGATCACCCCGAACGCCGCCGGGCAGACCGCCACCTACCGCGTGACCAACAAGACCTACGGCGTCTACATCTACCAGGTCATCGTCAGCAACAGCAGCGGTTCGGTAGCCAGCGATCAGGTCAGCTACGCCGACGGCGGCGCGAGCAATATCACCATCAGCAGCATCGACACGGGCAGCCAGTTGTTCCAGGCCACGCTCTCCCAGGCCACCATCGACCTGCCTTTGAGCATCTTCAACGCGCCCAACGCCACCTATACGGTGGCCGTGAACAACAGTTCGGTCGCCACGGCCCAGATCATCAACACCTCCAGCCTGCGCATCCAGGGCTTGAAAGCCGGGCGCTCGTCGGTGCGCATCAGCGCCTCCACCGGCGATATCCGCTACCTGGGGCTGCGCATCAAGACGGCTACCGGCGCACTGCCCGGCATGCCGGATTATCTCTCGGTCGGTTCCGTCAGCGAAGACACAGACGCCGACATCGGCATGTGGCGCAGCGGCTACACCACGAACCTGACCAACAAGCGCATCGACATCCGCTATATCTACATCAACGGCGGGCCGTACATTGGCTGGCGCACATGGACGACCGTGGACGGCGGGCGCGCGATCACCTTCATCCGCGAGAGCAAGAAACTCGGGATCACCCCGTACTTCGTCTATTACAACATCCCCGACGGCGGCGAGAGCTATTTCACCGATAAACAGCACATCGAAGACCCCACCTACATGTCCGACTACTTCAAGAACCTGAAGTTCTTCCTGGATATCGTCCGCACCGAAGGCGGCGACGATACCGTCGGCATTGTGCTCGAGCCGGACTTCATCGGTTACATGATGCAGAACTCCAACGGCCGCTCGCCCATCCCGCTCGATCAACTGCTGGCCAAAGCCAGCGCCTCGCACACCAGCGGGGTCCTGACCGGCTCCGACCCGGTCTTCCCGGATACGATCAAAGGCCTGATTCAGGCGATCAACTACACCATCAAGAAATACGCGCCCAACGCCTATTACGGCTGGCAGTTCAACCTGTGGGCTTCGCCCGGTATCACGGTCGGCATCCCCAGCAACGGCCTGATGCACCTGACCGATACGATGGGTATCAGCTCCGGGCGCACGGCCATCGCCAATGAAGCCAACGCCATCGCCAATTACTACCTGAACGGCGGCATCACGTCGAACAGTGCCAACTTTATCTCCATCGATAAGTATGGCCTGGACGCCGGCATCAGTTCGCCCGGCAACCCGGCCGCTTCCACCTGGTTCTGGAACGCCGACCACTGGAACAACTACCTGTTATTTGCCAAAACGCTTGGCACAGCCGCGGCCAGGCCGGTGGTATTGTGGCAGATCCCGGTCGGGCACATTAACACCTCGCAGCTGGCCAACCCCTATGCAGGCGGCCTGTTTCCGATCCTGAACAACACCAGCCAGCACTATGAAGATTCGTCCCCCGATTTCTTCCTGGGCGATATCTTCATCCCGGGTAGCGGCCGCTTTGGCTACTTCAGCACCAACCTGGGCGGCGATCCCAAAGTGACGACCAGCGGCGGCACCAACGTCACCTGGGCAGCGCACATGCAGGAGGCCAAAAACAGCGGCATCATCTCGATCCTCTTCGGCGCAGGAGTCGGAGACAGCACGCACGGCACCGGTTCTCCGCCCAGCGACAGCTACTGGTGGATTACCGCGGTACAGAAATATTTTGCCAACGGTGTCATCCCGCTTAACTAACCCACCTTACGCACTTATGCTCAAAGGCGGGCTGGGCCCGCCGTGTTTTGTGGCATAAATCGCTGGGGCTTTGCCCCAGCGAGAGCAAAAACTGCGTAAAGTGAGTAACTAACCTTCATCACTCAAAAAGGAGCTTTCCAATGACTAAAAAACTGTCAGTTCTCCTGGTTGCCTGCGTGATATTGAGCCTGCTGCTCAACATCGCCGGCGCGGGCGCTGCGCCCAGGCTTGCCGACCGCGGCGCCTGGGCGCCGGGCGTGGCCTATGCCGTGAACGACACGGTCACCTACGGCGGCTCGACCTATTATTGCATCCAGGCGCATACGTCCCAAACCGGCTGGGAGCCGCCAAACGTCCCGGCGCTTTGGGGGCTGGTAACCGGCGGCGCCACAGCCACACGCACCAACACACTGGCTGCAACCGC
>Ga0209131_1002765_pt1 | contig 11810 bp, 8 predicted proteins | sample GraSoi_2013_40cm_FD_185826 | JGI IMG/M metagenome (GOLD analysis project Ga0209131, IMG submission 185826) | Grasslands soil microbial communities from the Angelo Coastal Reserve, California, USA - Sample 9_17_2013_40cm (SPAdes) (version 2) | ecosystem: Environmental > Terrestrial > Soil >...
TTCGAACCCTCGACCTCTGCGTTGCGAACGCGACGCTCTCTGCCAGCTTGTCGAGCCACTCAAATTATTAACCAAGCGCTAAGATTTTCACACCATCTGGGCGAATGGGACGTAGCGATAGGAATCGAACCGATGAATAAAGGTCTTTAGCTGTCAGTAACAGTTCTTATCATCCCGGAACGTGCGTTTTCACCAGCATTTTCCAACATTTCGAGCAAGGTTCGTGCTTCCCGACTCCCACTTGTTAACGGGCTAGTGACCCAGCAGTGATACAAATGAAAATGGGGGGAAGCGGGTTCCCTGCAAGCCATTGAATTTATTAGGGTTGTGGAGGCGGCGATCGGAATCGAACCGATGAATAAAGGTTTTGCAGACCTCTGCCTTACCACTTGGCTACGCCGCCCGAATGCAGGACACGATAAAGGCGGAAGGACGAAGAGTTCCCGAGGTTTCGGTTTGCAGTCTTCAGCCGTAACCGCGATTTAGCGGCCACAACACTGAAAACCAAAAACTGAAAACCGATTCTTCATGCTTCCGCCTTCGATACGCTCGAATTTGGAGCGGGAGACGAGATTTGAACTCGCGACCCTCGCCTTGGCAAGGCGATGCTCTACCACTGAGCTACTCCCGCTTTTTCAACGAGTTTCGATTCTAAGGATTCGCCATGGCTTGTCAAGGCAGCAGTGGCAGCAGTGGCGCCGAGTCGCGGGCTGGTTTGATTACAGGTGTTCAGAGTACCGACTTCAGTCGGGCTCTTATTGAGCGGGAAAGCGCCCAACTAAAGTTGGTACTCTAAACGCGCCTATGGTTGGAGCATAGGGGTCGCCAGCACGCCCGCGATGAACTGGTTCAGACCGGCGTCGGAGTTCTCGTGTCGAAACTTGTAGAACGTGGTCAGTTGTTTCATCCATTCAGCCTTACTGGTCTGATATTGCGGATTAGTTCCTGCGAGAGCGATGGCGCGCGCGTAGGCGTCGATAATTCGATCTACGACTCTGTAAATACCATCGAGCGCCGCTTTGCCTTCCGGCGACTCTGGTTGGTTCGCGAAACGCTTGCTGTAGTCGGCCGACAGCCTTTGATAGGGCCCTTTCTCATACGCCCCGGCGAGCAAAAGGTACGGTGATGGAGTTTTCCGCAGGTCGCTATCAATCTGGATGACTTTGATGAAGTGGCCAATGGCTTCTTCCGGACGGGACTTCAATTCGATAAAGCCAACGGCGTAGTTCAGAGAGGCGACGGCGTCCTCGCGACTCTTGAAGGGTTCCCAGGCGTCCGGCGTTTTGCCGCTCTCGAGCAACTGAATCGCTTTCTGAGCGTAGCGAACTGAGTCGGCATTGAAGGCCTCGTTCTTTGCGTTGGTGGTGGCCAGATAACCGCCATAGCCAAGCGCGATGAGCGTCTTGATGTCTTCGGGATCATCAGCCAGGACTTGTTTCGCTAATCCGAAACCAGCGGCGTAGTTCTTCTCGCCATAGATCGATCGCAGAAGTGTGTCCTGTCGCTCGTCCTTTTCGAAGGCGCTCATCCACTGTTTCAAGTAGCGAGTGTACTGATCGTCTTCTTTGTTGTAGCGCGCCATGTAATCTTTGGCGGCCAGGTAGGCGGCAGCGGGATTAGGCTCGCGATTTTCGACGAACCTTTTGTAGGTGTTGACCTTGTATTCGTCCTCGGTTTCCTGAACCGCGGTCCCGCTTCTGGGTTGCGCCGCCAGGCGCGTGGACGTGGACAAGACTAAAGCCAGACCAAAAAGTAGACCAAGCGTTACGCTATGTTTCATCAAATCGAAATGCCTCCCGAAGAGTAATCGCAGCCTTGGATGCCGATATCTCATAAAACGTTGAACTGAATTGTGATTTTAGCAGACAGTTCGGCAGGTTCCGTAACCGGCGAAGGATTTCGAAGAGGGTCTGGCGCTTCTTTGGCGCCTTCGGCATTTTTCTTAGCGCCTTTGCGTGAAATCTGGGCACGGTTAATAGTTCACGCAAAGGCACGAAGGAAGACACCAGGACAATTTGTAAGAACGAATGGTGTGATTAGGCGAGCGCAGGCGCGTTAGCTTCTACGGAGGCAGGCAAGTCAACAATCTCCCAGGCGGCGCGATTCCGCAGTAATGACGCCATCAGCGCGGCATGCAGCAAGTGGCCGCTGCGCTCGGCCGTCACCCGGCCGAGGAGGGGCATACCCAGCAGAGCCAGGTCGCCGATTATGTCGAGAATTTTGTGGCGCACAAACTCGTCTTTCCAGCGCAAACCCGTTTCATTCAACATGCCATCCCGCGTCAAGACGATGGCGTTATCGAGCGAACCGCCGCGAATCAGATTCGCGCGTCGCAGCGCTTCGACTTCTTCGATAAATCCAAACGTTCGCGCGGAAGCAATCTCGCGAGCAAAAGAACCGTTATCCAAAGTAACCGAGCGATGTTGCACGCCGATCAGCGGATGCTGAAAGTCGATGAGGCAGTCGATTTCATAAGCATCAGCGGGCTCAATCGTGATGCTGCGATTTCCAGCTACTGCCGAGACCCTTTCTCTAACCAGCAAAGCGCGGCGTGCGGTTGGTTGATCCACAAGGCCGGCGCCTTCGATCATTTCGGCGAATGCTTCGGCTGAACCATCCATGATCGGGACTTCGAGGTTGTCGACTTCGATGTAGGCGTTGTCGACGCCACACCCACGTAAAGCCGACAGCAGGTGCTCGACTGTGGACAGCATCACGCCGGTGCGCATAAGCGTCGTCGCATAGCTGCAATGCGCAACCGATTCAACCGTAGCAGGGATCTCAAATCCACCCAGATCCGTGCGCCGGAAAACGTAACCAGTGTCCGGCGGCGCGGGCATCAGACGTACCTGGACCGGCACGGCAGTGTGCAAACCAATGCCGCGGGCTTCGACCGATTCGGCCAGAGTTGTTTGGCGGGCGCTTGTGTGATTCGACTGAGTCATCAGCGAGAACTAAGATCTGAGCGAGATCATAGTGCAAGGCCTATGCCCTTTAAGAGTAGAAGAAAACTGAACCATTGGGAACGCGTGTGTGGCGGAGCCGCTACGACTGTGCGCACAGATCGCGGCAGCGATACCACGCGATCGCTGCACCATTTGTTCTTTCGCGCCTACGTAGTGGTCCTTGCGCCTTTGCGAGAAATACTAAGTTGAACCCAAATGAATTTCGCGCAAAGCAAAGGCGCGAAGAAATGCAGAAAGCGCAGAGTAGATTAGACTGTCCGATCGAGGCTGCAAATTGACACCCTGAAAGCACACCCCTATGATCGATCTCATAATGCCACAGAAGAGTTCCCCTGCCGGGACTAAGCCGGCCGAACGAGTCTTTCTCATCGACTCGATGTCGCATATCTTTCGCGCTTTTTATGCACCGATGGCGAATCGGGCAGCGCCGCTGTCGAACTCAAAGGGTCAAGTGACCCAGGCCGTCTATATCTTTACCAACATGCTGCGAAAGCTCATTCTGGACGAGCAGCCGAAGTACATTGCCGCGATCTTTGAATCAAAGGAAAAGACTTTTCGGCACGAAGCGTTCAGCGATTACAAAGCCAACCGCGAACAGATGCCCGACGATCTGGCTTCGCAAATGCCGTACATCAAGCGCCTGTGCGAAGCCTACAACGTGCCCATGATCAGCCTCGCGGGATTCGAGGCAGACGATGTGATCGGAGCGCTGGCCATACAGGCGGCTGACCAGGGCCTACAATCAGTGATCGTTTCCAACGACAAGGACATGTGCCAGTTGGTCCGCGATCCGCTGATTGTTTGCATGCGACAGAATTCACAGGTCATCAAGCGCAAAGAACCCGTGCCGCAGATTGAATGGTGCGATGAAGCCTGGGTCTTGAAAAAGTTTGGCGTGCCCGCGAATCAGTTGGTGGATCTGCTGGGACTGATGGGTGACTCGATCGATAACATCCCGGGTGCTCCGGGCGTTGGTCCGAAGGGCGCGGTGCAGATAATTCAACAATTCGGTTCGATCGAAAACGCACTGGAACACTGGGAGGAAATCAAACATAAGAGCTACCGCGAGTCGCTCCGCAGCAATGCCGATCTGATTCGCAAATCGCGCGAGCTGGCTCAAATCAAGACCGATCTCGATGTGCGGCTTGATTTGAATCAACTGGAACGACGCCCGCCTGATCGCGCTGTGGCGTACGAGTTATTCCGTGAATTGGAGTTCACTGCGCTAACCAATGAATTTGCTGACGGAGCGGTGGCTGCGCCAAAGGTTGCCGGCGAGCGCAACTATTCGATGATTCGCAACCGGGCGGAACTCGACGCGCTCATAGAGCAGTTGTGGCAGGCGGAACATATCGGATTGGCGATTTCGAATTCTTCACCGCCCGGCGCCGGCCAGCAGCAGAGCATGCAGAATGGCCACGCCCACGGCATTGCCTTCGCTCAGCAATCGGGCAGATCCGCGTTCGTCGATTTCGAAAATTTTGCCGAAGGAAAAGAGGCAGCGCTCCAGGCGATGCGTGAGTTACTCAGTAACGGATTGATTGAGAAGTCGGTGCATGATCTGAAGCGAGCCACTGCCTTGCTATCCCCCCACGGTATTGAGCTAGCGGGCGTCACTGACGACACGCTGATCGCCGCTTATGTCATCGATCCCACGCGCAGCAAATACGAATTGACCGATTTAGCGCGTGAAACGGTGGGTGCTGAAAGCGGCGGCCCGCCGTACGACGGCTGGAGTGAGACTGGGTGGCGAACTGCCGAAGTGGCGGATTTGACAGCGCAGGTTGCCCGCCTGTTGCGTCAGCGCATCGACGAGAAAGATCTCGGCCGCATCTATCGCGAAATTGAATTGCCCCTGGCCCCGATGCTTTATCGAATGGAACAGGCCGGGATTCGCGTCGATCTAAACGTGCTGAATGAGTTGTCCCATCGTTTGGGCGCGGAGCTGGCCAGACTCACTGATAAGATTTGCGGGCTAGCCGGTCGCGAATTCAATATTAACTCGCCTAAGCAAGTGGCGGAGTGTTTTGAATCGCTGAATATTCTTTCCGGGCGCAAGACTTCAACCGGTCGAGTCTCGACCAGCAAAGCAGTCCTTGAAGAGTTGGCCCTAACTCACGAACTGCCAAAGCTGATTATTGAATACCGCGAATTGGACAAGTTAAAGAGTGTCTACACCGATGCCTTGCCGCATCAGATTGCCGCCGACGGACGCATTCACGGGCAACTCAATCAAACGGTGGCGGCTACGGGCAGGTTGTCGTCAAGCGATCCGAACCTGCAGAACATTCCGATTCGCACCGAATTGGGCCGCAGCATCCGGCGCGCGTTCGTTCCGGAACAAGGAAACAAACTTATTTCAGCGGACTATTCCCAGCTTGAACTGCGGCTGCTGGCGCATATCACACGCGACGAAGTAATGCTCGATGCTTTTCAGAAAGGCGAAGACATTCACTCGCGCACGGCGCGTTTGGTCTTTAATGCTAAAACAGATGAGGAATTGAAAGAGGCGCGCCGCTTTGCCAAGATCGTGAACTTCGCCATCGCTTATGCGATCGAACCCTGGGGCCTGTCCCAGCGCGTGGGCATCTCGCGACAGGAAGCGCGCAAAGTGATCGACGATTACTATGCGACCTACAAAGGCGTGCGGCGGTACATGGACGAAATTCCAGTGCAGGCACGCGAGCAGGGTTATGTGCGTTCGCTCTATGGACGTATTCGTCCGCTGGCGGGAATCAACGATCGCAACGCTAACATTCGGCGCGCGGCCGAACGCGAAGCGATCAATATGCCCATCCAGGGTACTGCCAGTGATATCGTAAAAATCGCGATGCTGAAGGTCGAAGACGCCTTTCGTCGCGAAGGCTTGAATGCGAAAATCCTGATGCAGGTGCACGACGAGTTGCTCGTCGAGTGTCCGGCCCACGAAGCCGTTAAAGTTGCCGAGACCTTAAAGCGTGAGATGGAGCAGGCGGTAAAAATCGATGTCCCCCTGATTGCTGAAACCGGCATCGGCGACAATTGGATGGACGCGAAGAAGCAGTAAGCAGAAGGCAGAAGGCAGGAAGCAGGAGCCGTTGGCGCGCGGGGAGTAGCCCGACCGTGAGGGAGGGCTCACCTTAAAGAGCGTTCAAAAGGGATACTCAATGGCCTCAAAACAGAAACCCTCCCAACAGTCCGACGGCGAAGTCGTCTATCGACGATTGTTGCCGTCCGCCTCCGGCGGGAAAAAGGAGTCGCGGCTCGATCCTACTCTGTTGCCGCTGATCGCCGGCTTCGCTCTGCTGTTACTGCTGGTTTGGGTTCTGGGAAGTTTGAGCGTGCGTCGCCTGGAGGACACCAGCAGCGATGCCCTGACAGTCGAACATTCGCATGCGACGAGGGCTGGATTGCTGCTGAACTTGCGCGTGGCGCTCACCAAACTCGATAACGAAGCCCGGAAGCGCATGGAAGCAACTGCGCGTCGCGAGCTGTCTCCACCTTTCGATTTGCGTTTGGACTCAGCGCGCGGCGAGGCAACCAATCTGTTAGCGCAGGTAGATCATGCGCCGCTCGGAGAATTGCCAAATTGGCGGAAGTTCCGCGACGATCTCGCCGTCTATGTCGAAACCACGAAAGACAAAGATCGATACCTGCGAGAAGGTTTTGCGCGCTTTCGCGATGTCGATGCGGAATTGAATGAACTCATCAACGATTCGGCGATCGAAGAGCAACAGGTGTTTGTGCGCGCTGACGCGATGCAAAAAGCGGCCACGCGCTCGATTCGAATTTGGAATCTGTTCGCACTGCTGGCGGGACTGGGAGTTGCAGTGGCAACGATCTGGCAGGTGCAACGCCGTTTTCACCAGAACAGACTGAGCACCGAAGCTGCGCGCCGCGAGCGTGAATTCAGCAATCAAATGCTGGAAGGAATGGTCAGCGCCATCGCGGCGATTGATCGGCGAGACCGTATCCGCAGCGCGAACGCGGCGTTCCTGAACATCTTTCCGCAGGCCACCATTGGCTCTTCGATTCACGATCGGGTCGGTTCGACCGAAGGTACAAAGCTGCTCGAATCGGCCACCGCTTCACACGTCGAGACGGCTACCTATCGGGGCCGTTGGAACTTGAGCGAGGATGGGGTTGAGCGGGCCTTCGATGTTTACTCGTCGCCGCTGGAGATCGATCTCGAGCATGGCCAGATCCTGACGCTGGTCGATGTGACGGAAGCGGCAAAGTCCGAGGCCGCTTTGCGACGCAGCGAAGCGCTGGCAGCGGTCGGCGAAGCCGCGGCCCAACTGGCGCATGAGATCAAGAACCCGCTGGGCAGCATTCGTCTGGGCATCGAAATGCTGAGCGAGTATATGGTCACCGCCGAGGCCCTGAAGACCATGGGTCTGGTCAACCGCGGCATTGATCATCTTAACAAGCTGGTCGTCGACGTAACTCAGTTTTCGCGCCGCCGGGAGTTGGACAGGGCGGAGTTCGACCTGCACGAGTTGATTAATTCAAGTCTGGATCTGGTCGCCGATCGCGTGCAGGACAAAGAGACACCAGTTGAAAAGCACTTTGCCAGGGTCCCGATTCGCGGGAACGGTGACGAAGAACAATTGCGTGAAGTATTCGTGAATCTGATCGGCAACGCGATTGATGCCAGCGCTCCCAAGTCGCCAGTTAGTATCACCACCGAGCTGGTTGAGTCTGACAATCGATCCCAATCTATTGAAGCGCCGGCGCGCCGAAACGGCGCCTTGGTGCGCATTCAGATCACCGATCACGGGACCGGCATGGACGCCAAGACGCGCGCCCGTTTGTTCGAACCATTCTTCACGACCAAAAAACGCGGCACCGGTCTGGGTCTTTCCATCGTCAGACAAATCATTGACCTTCACGGCGGCGACATTGCGGTTGAGAGCGAGCCAGGCAAGGGCACGACGTTTCGGGTTGAACTGCCATTTGATAGTTTGCAGTGAACCTTAACGATCTTAGAAGTCAAGAGCTTAATCACGAATTCCAAGCTCCTCATAATTCGACAACAGATTCCTGCTACAATCCAGACTAGATCGGCTCTCATGTCGCGCCAAGAATTCCTCTTGAACTTAAAAGTCTGAAGTTGCAGGTTGGGAACGAGCATAGGCCAAAGCTTGATGCCGCCCGAACGAATCGCGTGGTCGATTCTGTCTATTCGCGGTAATCGCGTGATCGTAGATGCCGACCTCGCGGAACTTTACGGTGTTGCGACGAAAGTGCTAAACCAAGCAGTAAAGCGCAATCGAAAGCGGTTTCCTCAAGACTTTATGTTTCGACTCAGCAAAATGGAGAAGAGTGAAGTGGTCACAAATTGTGACCACCTTGCCCAGAAACTCCAACGGCGCTTCGGATCGTTGGTTTCCTCAATCCAAAATCCGTGCGACACCTTCCTTTGGTGCGACCGTTATGTTCCTGAAGCGCGTCAGCCTCACCAGACCCGGCGCGGCGCCTTTCGGTTTCGAGACGAACTTGCGTTGCGTGTAGTGCACGTAGACTTTGGGATCTTTACGGGCCTGGGAGAACTGGGCGGCTAGTTGGGCTGCTTCGATCAATGTTCGATGCGGAACGTCTTTGCGAGTGGCATTGCGGACGACGACATGCGAGCCGGAGTAATCGCCGGTGTGCAGCCAAAGGTCGTTCGGTCTGGCCACTTTGAAGGTTAGATAGTCGTTATCACGCGCCGTCCGGCCCACCAGGATTTCAAAACCATCAGAAGAAAGATAGCTGCGAGTGCCGGGGATCTTTTTCTCGGTCTTTGAGCCACGCGCCGGTGCGGGCAGCGAAGAGTTTTTCGCGGTGAGCTTTTCCAGTGCAGCCTCATCGCGCTCGGCGATGATTTTCTCCAGGGCCTCAGATTCAGAATTGAGAGCGTCCAACTCTGTGCGGACAGTTGCGAGACGCGAAGTGATTTGCTTTATCGCGCGCTTCGAACGCGAGTAGAGCGCAAATCGACGCTCGGCTTCTTGCGTCAGCGTCGAGTGCTCGTCAATTTCAATCTCTACAGAACCGGCTTCCTCCGCAAAGTAATCGACTAAGGTAACTCGCTGTCCTTCTCTTTTGGCAGTACTTAGGTTTGCCAGCAAAAGATCGCCCAGGCGTTTGTGAAGTTCAGCTTCGGCGTGGCTCGCCAAATCCAGCTCGAGCTGTTTGAGTAACTTGTTATCGTGAGTGATTTTCTTTCGCAGCTCGGCGCGAGCTGCGCCGGCGCGGCTGTTGAAAGCATGCTCAATCAGAAGGGAACTAAAATAGGCATCCGCTGTTTCAGATGCCGAGTCGTGCAGACCGCCGCGAATCTTTTTGATTAGTACGCCCTCGCCAGGTTTTGACACCCGAGCGCCCGTAGCCGGTGGCTTCTGATAGGCTTCGCCAATCTTCTGACCGGGGCCCTTTCCCGCGCGAGCCTGGTTTGTTATGACGCCCTGGGGATCGATCGAGAACAAGTTTGCTGCGCGTCCTGTTAACTGCGCGATCATCGTACGCTGCTGGTCTTGTCCCAATTCGTCGACGCCAGAAAAATGAAACGAAACAATCCGATCATTAGGGTCCTTCTCGATCGCTCGCAAAGTTGTATTCGAGAGTTCCTTGCGTAGACCCTGCGCGAATTGGGTCAGTGGAACACTCTGCTTTTCCAGGTCCCGCACCCGGCGTTTAATCAAATACATTCTGGGTTGAGCGGGCTCGACGCTGACAAAAAGGTCGCCATGATCGCGCAACCGAAAATCGATCACGAGCGAGAGGGGCGTGAGTTGAAATATCTTTCCGGGCGCTCGTCCAATCATCAGCGGCGTGATCTCCGCGACTATTTCGTTGATTGCTTGATCGTCCATTTCTCCGTCAAAGAAACTAACATAAAGCCGGCAGCATGCCGGCGTATCGCACGCAGGACGTGCGCCTCCCGCGGATGCGTGCGCTCCTGGGAAACGGAAAAGGCGAAAGCCGGAGCCTTCGCCTTTGATGATACTACCTACGCCTTGCGCGAAAATCACGGGCGGCACGCCCGTGCCACCTAATCGCGGATGACGATGGTTTTGGAAAAGCGATCGTAGATAGTCCGGCCGTCCGGATCGATCAGGGCATAGAGGAGTCCCAGAACCAGTCCAAGTGCGAAGATGTAACCGAACGCGCGCTTCATCGCCTGGCCCCCGGTTGGAATCAGCCCAGTCCGAGTGTCGATGGTTCGCAGGGAAAGAATTCGCATCGCCAGGGTCTTGCCGGTTAGCGCGATGGTAATTGTGAAGTAAGCGAACATCGCCACTACTGTAACCCCGCTCATCAATCCAATAACTCGCGGGTCTGACCAGTTGCCGTCGGAAAACTCGATCGCGGCCGCCGCTGGCGCGGCCATTAATGCTACCAGCAACAAATCGAAAGTGCCCGCGATAATCCGACGGCCGAAGCCGGCGCTCTCGTTCCTGGTGTCAGCGACGATTGCCGGTACGGCAAGGCAAGTTTCGAGGTATGACAATGCTACGTCGTCCACGCTATCGGAAATGACACGCACCGGTTTTCGTTCGCGGGCTTCGGCTTTAGGCTTTGCCGGAGCGACGACAGTCAGCTTCGGTTTTGTCTCGAGCGGCGGCGCGACACTGACCTCCGGTTCCCCCTCGATCTCAGCTATGGGCTCAAACGCCGGAGCGGCGGCGGCTCCTGAGAATTCGCTCCCGACTTGATCCGGGCGTCGCGCTCGGTCGATCCGTTCCAGCGCCTTTGAGACGATCGGGTTCATTACTGGCTGGTCAAGATTGGGAACCAACTCGAGTTGAGCTGATGGCAGAACACACGACACCATTCCGGATTCCTGGGCCGCAGCCATTTCTTCGGCAGCTTCGCGGGCGCGGCGTTCCTGGACTTCACGCACGCGCTGACTCAACTGCTTGCGCCACTCAGGCAGGGGTCTCGTCGTCCCGGGAAACTCGATCAAGGTAGAGGTTTGCTGCCTTTTCCCGTCCGGATTCAACGGATCCTCGCAAAGCGTTTCGGCGAGTCCACTGTCCGGAATAATTTTTTCGATGGATGTATTGGGTAGCGGTTCTTGCATCTTGGATCGTGAAAAGATACGGGGCAGTATCTGAGTTGCCATTATGAGCGACGTCGCAGACTTGGATCAGAAACAGTCTCGGTCAGCTCAGTGAATCAAACCAGGGAATGGGCAACGATCCAAACGGCCCAACCCCTCCAGGCTAATCGAGCCGAATGGTATCAGACTTTACTTTAAGTCGTCAACGAGAAAATATAGCAGGGCTTGAAGTTGAGTGGCGCAGGGTTTTGGTGAACGGAGCGCGGACATCCTGTCCGCCTGCGGGCTCAGCCCGCTCATTTCATATGGAAGGATCCTTTTGTGTGGTGGTTCGCTCTGCGCGCACAGGCGGACAGGATGTCCGCGCTCCGCCCGTCCCACTTAGAGCGGCTGGCGACCGCCGAATCCAGTTTCCAGATCATGCCACCATTCCAATTCATCACCCTCATCGGCCTTCCAACAGAGAAGCACGACGCGGCCGTCTCGCATCGAAGGAAAATCTATGAGTCCCTGTGAATAGTCTTTCAACTGGACGCCCAAGCCTTCCAATTGACCCGCGCCCAGCGACAAGTCAATCAGAAGACGCGCATATTTCGGTCCCTGCGTCATGCCACCGCCTCCGCTCTCGGCCCCGGCCGCAGCATGGTTGGCGGTCTCTTGAAAGGAGATCAGACGTCGATGCGACCGCTGAATCGATTTTACGATTGGCCGTACACTCGGAAGTAAGGAATTGGCTTCTGCGATGGTGAAAAGCTTCATAACGACTTCAGATGACCGGCACGCCTTATTATCGGCGCTGGCACCTGGACGCTGACGAA
>Ga0209131_1002766_pt1 | contig 11809 bp, 6 predicted proteins | sample GraSoi_2013_40cm_FD_185826 | JGI IMG/M metagenome (GOLD analysis project Ga0209131, IMG submission 185826) | Grasslands soil microbial communities from the Angelo Coastal Reserve, California, USA - Sample 9_17_2013_40cm (SPAdes) (version 2) | ecosystem: Environmental > Terrestrial > Soil >...
CAACTTGCCGGCCCATGAGCTCGGCAAGGTCGCCATCAAGGCCGCCCTCGAACGTGCCGGTATCGACACGCCCCGGGTATCCGAAGTGATCATGGGCCAGATTCTCACGGCCGGCGAGGGTCAGAACCCGGCCCGGCAGGCGTCGATCGCGGCCGGCATCCCGGTCGAGAGCCCGGCCTGGGCCGTCAACCAGCTGTGCGGCTCGGGCCTGCGCGCGGTCGCCCTCGGCTACCAGGCCCTCCTCAACGGGGATTCCGACATCGTGGTGGCGGGCGGCCAGGAATCGATGAGCATGGCGCCGCACTGCGCCCATCTGCGTGGCGGCGTCAAGATGGGTAATTTCGAAATGGTCGATACTATGATCAAGGACGGCCTGTGGGACGCCTTCAACGGCTACCACATGGGCAACACCGCCGAAAACGTCGCCCGGCAGTGGCAGATCACCCGTCAGCAGCAGGATGAGTTCGCGGTGGGCTCGCAGAACAAGGCGGAAGCGGCCCAGAAGGCCGGCCGGTTCAAGGACGAGATCGTTCCCGTCACCATCAAGGCGCGTAAGGGCGACATTGTGGTCGACGCCGACGAATTTCCCAAGCACGGCACCACGCTCGACGGCATCAGCAAGCTGCGCCCCGCCTTCGCCAAGGACGGCACGGTCACGGCCGCCAATGCGTCGGGCATCAACGACGGCGCCGCTGCGGTGGTGCTGATGAAGGCGAGCGAGGCCGCCAAGGAGAACCGCAAGGTGCTGGCCCGCATCGTGTCCTGGGCCCACGCGGGCGTCGATCCCGCCATCATGGGCACGGGGCCGATCCCGGCGTCTCGCGCGGCCCTCAAGAAGGCGGGCTGGTCGATCGGCGACCTCGATCTCATCGAGGCGAACGAGGCGTTTGCCGCCCAGGCCTGCGCCGTCAACAAGGACCTCGGCTGGGACACCGGCAAGGTCAACGTCAATGGCGGCGCGATCGCACTCGGGCATCCGATCGGTGCGTCCGGCGCCCGCGTGCTGGTCACGCTGTTGCACGAAATGGAGAAGCGCAACGCCAAGAAAGGCCTCGCCACTCTGTGCATCGGCGGCGGCATGGGGATTGCGATGTGCGTGGAGCGCTGAAGACGGGCGCCCGTAGCCCGGATGGAGCGAAGCGTAATCCGGGAAGGACCGTAGGGCGCAATAAGCGTAGCGCATTGCGCCCTTCCCGCGCGAAGGGCGGGCGACGCCTCGGCGCGGCCGCTTTTGAGGTGAAGAGGCGCAATGCGCTGCGCTTATTGCGCCCTTCTACGGAGCGCGATTGATCTGCGTCCCTTTTCCTGCGACGCTCTCCCAAAATGCCGTGGAGGAGGGCGTCATGAACCGCACGCTGCGGATGTCGCGAGTGGCCCTGTGTGCGGCTGCGGTGCTGTGGTCCACTGCGGCGCCGGCCCAGGATGCGGCCGCCATCTTCAAAGACAAGACGGTCGACATCTATACCGGCTATACGGTCGGAGGGGGCTACGACCTCTACACGCGGCTCTTAGCCCGCCACATCGGCAAACAACTGCCCGGCAATCCGACCGTGGTGCCGAAGAACATGGAAGGCGCGGCCAGTATCCGTTTCGCCAACTGGCTCTACAACGTCGCCCCAAAGGACGGCACGGCGTTCGGCACCATCGGCCGCGGCACCGCGATCGATCCTCTGCTGGGACAGCCGGGCGCCCAGTTCGACGGCACGAAATTCAACTGGATCGGCAGCGCCAATGACGAGGTGAGCGTGTGCGTTGCCTGGCACACCGTCGGCATGACGACCTTCGACGATCTCTTGCATCGGGAGCTGCTGATCGGCGGCACCGGGCCGGGCGATGACACCATCCAGTTTCCCAAGGTGCTGGCGGGCGTGCTCGGCGCCAGGCTGAAGATCATCGCCGGCTATCCGGGCGGCAACGACGCCGTGCTGGCGATGGAACGCGGCGAATTGCAGGGCCGCTGCGGCTGGTCCTATTCGAGCGTGAAGGCTGCTCACCCGGACTGGCTGGCGCAGAAGAAGATCGCGGTCCTGGTGCAGTTCGCGCTCGCCAAGCATCCCGAGCTGCCCGACGTGCCGCTGGTGACTGACCTCGCCCAGACTGATGACCAGCGCAAGCTCTTAAAGTTCGTGTTCGCCCGTCAGGTGATGGGCCGGCCCTACCTGGCGCCGCCCGGCGTGCCGCCCGCGACCGTCGCGGCGCTGCGCCGGGCCTTCACGGCGACGATGGCCGACAAGGAATTTCTCGCCGATGCGGAGCGCTCGAAGCTGGAGATCACGCCGGTATCGGGCGAGCGCATCCAGGCACTGGTGGCGGACCTCTACCGGACGCCGCCGGAATTGACGAAGCGGCTGGCGGACATGTTGAGGTGAGCCGTAGGGCGCAATAAGCGCAGCGGCATTGCGCCGCTCCAACTTTGGCAGCGTCACGCGCTTTCGCACCGGAAGGGCGCAATGCGCTACGCTTATTGCGCCCTTCTGTCAGTTGATCCGCTGACCCGTGATCTGCAAGGGCCCCGGATTGAGCACCAGGCGCATCGTCGGACCGGCCCCGCCGCGCAAGAACGCAAGGCGAGTGTGATCGCCGCCATCTATGAAGAACTCATTGCTCGACATAGGGACGACCGTGGTGGGGGCACCCTTCTCAAAGTCGAGGACCGGCAGCGCGCCGCTGGCCTCGATCTGGAGCTTGCCATCCTTGACGGCGACTTGAAGATCGGCCCCTTGCAGTTGGATCGGGGCGCGGACGATCGTCAGCTCGATCGGCTCGTCCTGCCCCTTGCGCGCGATCCTTAGTCGGATCTTAGTGTTGACGGGCCCGCGCATCTTCTCGAGCGCTTGGTTGAGGGTAATGCCACGGGTCGCCTCGTCGTCGACGTGCGTGATGATGTCATTGGCCATGACGCCAGCCTTTGCGGCAGGCGCATCCCGGATCGAAGGCAGCACTTTCAGGAGACCATCCTGCATCGCGATCTGGATGCCGAGGCCGCCGAACGGCTCTTGCTTGTCACGTGAGCTGAACGATGAGAACCTGTAGGTTCCCTCAAAAGCCGCGAGCGTGGCCGGATCGAGGGTCACCGGTGATGGCAGGCCCTCGTCGCCAGCGCGCAAGGCCCCGTAGGTCAGATTGCGAAAGGGAGCCCGAAACTGGACGGTCTTGTCGGGCGCAACGTGCATGAGCTGTATTGCGATCAGCTGCTCCGAGGGATCAACCCAGAAATAGGTGCCCCAGGCCCCGCCCCAGGTGAAGCTGCCGACCGATCCGGGCACCCCGCTCCATGCGGCATCGCTGCGGATCCCAAAACCGAGCCCAAAGGTCGAGCCGCCCAGCGGCCCTATGGCGGTGGCGGCGCCACCGGCGAAGCGGATCCCCGGCGGCAGCGCATTCGTAGTCATCCGGCGGACGGTCGCGGGCGAGAGGATACGTACCCCGTCAAGCTCGCCGCCGTTGAGCACCATCTGGCAGAACCGCAGATAGTCGGCGGCCGTCGACACCAGTCCACCGCCGCCCGAGAACAGCGTGGTCGGCTTGGTGACGTCCCGATCAAAAAGAATTTCTGCGCCAACCGGCGGGTCGACCAGGCGGGCGAGCTTCTCCGGCGGCACCCAGAAGCCGGTGTCGGCCATGCCGAGCGGTTTGAACAGGCGGTTGTCGAGAAACTGATCGAGCGGCTGGCCTGAGGCGACCTCGATGACCCGTCCCAGCACGTCGACGCTGGGGCTATATTCCCAGACTTCGCCCGGCTGATGGGCGAGCGGGACCCGCGCCAAGCGGGACACGAAGTCCTTCAATGAGCTGTCGCGTGCGAGAGCTCTGACGCCGCTCTCGCCGTAGAGCTTGTGCACGGCCGTATTGCCTTCGCGGTAGACGAGCCCGGATGTGTGGCGCAGCAGGTCCTCGACGGTCATCGGGCGCTTCTGCGGCTCAAGCGCCAACCTGCTCTGTCCGCTCGCCGGATCGGTCGTCTCGACACCGACCATCATGTCCTTGAGTTCGGGAAGATACTGGTGGACCGGGGCGGCGAGATCGAGCTTTCCGTCCTCGACCAGCATCATGGCGGCCACGCTGGTGACCGGCTTGGTCATTGAGGCGATCCAGAAGATTGCATCCGCCTGCAGCGGGATGGTCTTTGCGCGGTCGCGAAAACCGACGGTTCGCAGATACGCGACCCTGCCGTTCCGCGCAATCGCCGCAACGGCGCCCGAGAAGGCGCCGGCATCGACCTGCGTCTGCTGCCAGGCAGCGATCCGCGCCAGCCGCGGTGACGAGAAGCCGAGCGCTTCCGGATCGCTCACCGGCGCGGGGTCGTGCGCACGGGCGGCGGTGGCCAGGCAGAGCGTCAACAGAATGACGAGAGGGCGATACAGGCGGTTCATCGGGCGTCCCTTTCCGGCTTGGGCGAGAGCGAAGGGCGACGTAATAGGTCGACGTCATCCGGCCGTTCGAAAGGCCGTCATGAGTCCCCAGATGTGCTACAATGCGTAGCCTTGGCGGTCCGGAAGGTCAATCCGGAAAACGGCGAGACGAGCGACCGAGGACATGAGAAGATAAACTGGCAAACGCCGTCATAGGAGAGCGAGTATGAAATGCGCAGGCGTTATCATTGGGTTGGCTTTTGCTCTCGGGACCCACGTCGAGGCAGCGGAAATCAAGGTCATCTCCACCGGCGGAGCGAGGGCAGTGATGACGAGCCTCGTCCCTGAATTCGAACGCAAGTCGGGGCACAAGATTGGCATCGACTTCGGGACGCCCGGAAGCATGCGGGACAGGCTGCTTCAGGGAGAAGCCGCTGATGTTGTGGTCGCGATTGCCGCAATCCTGCCTGATCTCGAAAAGGCCGGCAAGATCGCAGCCGGCACGCGCATGGAGTTTGCGGCCAGTTACGTTGGCGTCGTGGTGCGCGCGGGTGCGCCGAAGCTCGACGTGAGTACGCCTGACGGCCTGAAGCGAGCGATTCTCGCGGCCAAGACGGTCGCGCTGTCCGATCCAAAAGCAGGCACCCAGCTTGGAGCCACATTTATCGGCGCCGCCGATCGCCTTGGCTTCGGTGCAGATCTTCGATCGCGCACGAAACTCATTCTTGGCCCCGGATCGGACGTGGCGGAAGCCGTGGCGAGAGGGGAGGCCGACCTCGGTGTCACCCTGATAAGTGAAATATTGCCGGTGACCGGCGCTGCGCTGGGCGGTGAATTGCCGTCAGACATCATGCCACCCACTGTCATCCATGCCTTTTTAGTCTCGGGGGCAAAGGATGCCGAGACAGCGAAGGTCTTCCTCGATTTTCTCCGCTCTCCCGACGCCAGCAGAATAATCGATGCCAAGGGAATGAAGCCCGGCCCGCGATAGTGGTATGAGCATGCGAGGAAACCGGCCGCGCTCGCTGACGCTGGGGAAACAGTTGCCGTAAATGGGCGGCGAGCTCGTACCCGCCGCCTGCTGTCGCAGGGCTGGATTACAGCCTCCACTCAGTCACGATCGCCATCGTGATCGTAAACATGGTGATAGCGATGTTGAGGCGGCACGCGTCCGATGCATGCCGGCACCGGATTTGGCGCCGACGAGGTCTCGTCCGGCGACGGCGCCGGCACGCCCGCGGCCAGACCCGCCTGCAACAGTCGCGTCACGATGTCCTGGGTATCGTCGCAGATCATGAAGCGGCGCCTCACCAACCGATCGACCGCCTCGACAACCTTGTGGCGATACTGCGTGTACGAATGATACCGCTCTTCGACCGAAGGGCGCGGATCGCCCGCCGCTATGCGCGCGGCTTTCGTTGCCTTGAACGGGATGTACTGGCCTGAAGCCTCGCATCCGTCATTTGCCCAGACGCCCGATCGCAGCCCCCAACCCGTGTAGGTCGCGAGCGGCACCGTCAGTTCCGGCAGCCGGATGCCGGCAATGTCGTTGCCGTCGCTGTCGGTCTTCGGCACGTAGCTCGGATAGATCGGGCCGTTCGCCGGATTGTCCTCATAGGGCGGAGTGATGACCGGCGGGTTTATAGTCGGAATGAAGGTCTTGTAGAAATCCGGCCCATAGTTGAACCGATAACGGGTCGTTTTCAAACCCGTGTAGGTGACGCCGGGGATGCTCGGGAACCCCGCGCGAGACTGCGGCAATGGCGGCACCAGCGTGCCGTCCCTGAGCTTGGGAATCTGGGAATCCGGCGGGCTGATGCCGCGCGTTGACCACTCGTCGAGATCGATCCACAGCGCCCGTTGGACCGGGGCTGAGTCGAGCGGGTTGAGGAACTGCTGGCACAACCCCTTCGACGTCGGATCGCCGGCGCCGCCATGCTGCTTGCTCGACAGCAGATAGAGTCGCGTGAGCGGATGATCCGGCAGGTCATATCGTCCCGTCGGGTCCGTGCTCATCAGCGAGCCGGCCTTCACCCAGTACTCGTTGGCCGAATAGAACTCCACCGCCAGCGGACAGGTATGGGTCTGCTCGCATCTCCTGTAGCGCCAATCGCTGGAGTTGGAGATCGGATCGAAGGTCGGCACGTTCGCAAACGGGTACAGGCCCTCGAGATAGAGCTCTTCCTGACGATTGCGTTCGGTGCGCTTGGTCTGTGACCATCGGTAGTTCATGTTGAGGCCGTCGCCGGCCCCAATCCATTGCATCATTCCGTCGAAGACCTTCCGGTGGTGCTCGTCCTCATTGAAGCCCAGGTGGGTGAAGTCGTTGAGCGTCCGCGCCGGCTGCGACGACGTTTCGGTGTAGATGCGTTCGACGTCGCCGGCGAGCGGGTTCGGCGTTCCGGAATCGTCCTGTGCCGCGTAACGCAGGAACGAATTGAAGTCGCGGATCGCCGCAAGCCCCAGCCCGTTCACCGTCGGGTTCTTTGCGATGTAGGAGAATTCGTAGATGTCGTTGGCGACGAAATTCCCCGTCGTCAATTTGATCGCAGTGTTGGTTGCGTCGGTGTACGCCCAGCCGCCGGTCGGGAGGACTTGCGGCGCGTCATCGAGATGGACGCGATGAGTCAATACGGCGTTCGGCGCACCCTGGCTCGCGGAAGCAGCAGGATAAGCCAACGTGAACGTGGCCCCACCTGTGACGATGTATTCATAGCCCGGACCGGTGAGGGTTGAGTTTCCAGGACCGAATGCGACCGGCAACGATGCCGTCGCTGCCAAACCCGACAACGGGCCGAGATTGTTTTCCCAACCGCTCCACGCTGTGGTGTAGCCGCGCGACCAAAGGAAAGAATCGGCAAGGACTGCGGGATCGGTGAGCGCGGCCGGATCGCTGGTGCCGCTCGGCGTATTGTTCAGCGTTTGGTAGGTCTTGTTTCCGCGATTGGGCGGCTCATACATCATCTTGTGATTGCCGTGGGTGAGGTCCAGCGGCTTCAGGATGTAGAAATTGTGCAGATAGACAACATTGCCATTGGCGTTTCTCGGCGCCAGCTGGATATCGGTGATCACCGCATTTTGCGGGTTTGACGGATTAACCTCGCCCGTGGCGACCCCGGTGATGAACTCATATTGACCCACAACGGGAAACGAGTAACCGTCGAAAGCTGTGCCTCGGTTCAAAATGGTGATTTGGGTGATGCGTGCCTGCGCAACGGATGCTGACAGCAGGCCGCTCACCAGAAGGCTGGCGCCGCAGAGTCGCAACAATTTGCGCTTGGTTCGTTCTGAGGCGCGCGCAAGCGGCGTGCCTCGTGCAGTATCGATCACGATTCAGTTCCTCCCTTGATGTTGTTGAGACCCGTCGGTTGCCAGCGTTGCGGTGCTGGCACCGACGTGAACGACTAATTCAACGCTTTTTTCCAGATGGGCCCCCAGTACAATTCTGAAGCTTAACAGGCAGGCGGTGCTGCGAGAAGCCCATGCGGCTCAAAGGAAGCCTTGCTTCCACCCGTGGGGCACGACGTTCTGAGTTGACAGATCCTGGCCCAAGGCCGGGCAGGCGGATATGTTGAAGAGAGATCGAGGCTCGCCACAGGCTCAACGCGCAGAACGTGCCGGCGAACAAGACCCTTATGGGATCGGTGTCAGTCCCAACGCCTTCGCCGGGTTCTCCTTGAACAGAAGGTCGAGCTCGCTGTCGGTGAAGCCGTGCGCCCGCATCGCCGCCGCAAAGGCGCCGACGCCGTCCAGCCCGCCGTACTCTTTGGGGGCGCTGACCTTGGTCCAGAATTCCGAAAGGAGGCAGAATTGCGGTCCTACCTTGCGGATCGCGTCCATGCGGCCGCCCTCGATCGTATTTCTGAAATCGAACTCGATGAACGCCCCGAGCTTGGCGGCTTCCTGCATCTGCTCCACGGTCATCTTTCCGGCGAGGTCGAACGCATGGGTGGCGATCATGTGCTGCACGCCCTGACGTTTCGCTTCGCGGAAGACCATCAAGGCCTCCTCGGGCGCAATGTGGCCCGAGGCCAGCACCAGTCCGTGCTTGGCGATGATCGAAATGACTTGCTTCACCTCGGGCAGCAGCTCGCTGTTGCGCGACACGGCCACGAACGGCCGGTTTGGATTCTTCGACTCGCGCACCTCCTTTTCCCCATCGCCGGCCGGCATCCAGACGATGCGTCCCGGTTCTCCCTTGATTTGCGTCGCCATGAACTCCACGCCGGCCGGATTGATGCCGCCATTCGGCAGGTTCATGACAAAACCGCCGTACAACGCAAAGCTGGGCATCTCTTGGCGAAGATGGTAGGCGAGCGGCGCCGTCGGCTCATTGTGGTCTTTGATCACGAGTCCGCGCATCCCGCGCGAGCGCGCCACCCGCACATCCGCGATCCCGGCCTGCCCATTGAGCGCACCGGGAGTCCAAGGATCCATGTGAAAGTGCAGGTCAAGCGCGCCCTTGAGCAGGCGAGCGCCATCAGTTTCCCGACTTGACTGCGCGGCTCCGACCGTGAGGTTCGCCAATAGCCCTATGGCGGTCACGACCGCCATGAGCGATACGCAGAAGATGTGACGGTGCCATGTGCCGGCCATCGCAAAGCCTCCCTTAATCGCTGCGTACGAAGAGCCTGTGAAACATTTACAACCTCATCCTGAGGAGCGCCGCATCTTTGCGGGGCGTCTCGAAGGATGGCAGCGAGCAACCGAAATCGGCTGTTGCCGATTTCGGCGATCTTCGTGCCGAAGTCGGGCAGGCCCGACTTCGGGTGCCGTGCGTCCATCCTTCGAGACGGCCGCCCGAGAGGGCGGCCTCCTCAGGATGAGGTCCGGATTATTTCACACGCTCGAACCGCACCCGCCGCACGCTTTCGCTTTATTCCGCGACCGCCTCGGAGGCCGGCTTGTCTTTGTCGAAAATCCTCATCTCGATATAGCGCGCCGGCTTGTCGGTGAGATTTTGCTGGCGGTGGATGGTGCCGCGCGGCACGTAGTTGCTGTCGCCGGCCTTGAGCACCTGCGGCGGTTGTCCCTTGATGGTGAACGTGACTTCGCCGTCCATTGCTCGCCGGGATGACGGTGGAACTCGTTGCCGGCGCCCGGCGGCATGGTCACGGATTGCAGCCCCACCTCGCGTGTCGGGTCCTTCTCGAGCGGCATCGTGAAATAGCGCTTGTTCTGGAACGCCGGTCGCGGCGTCTGCGACCACGCTGCCGTGGCAACCATCCCGGTTGCGACGAGCAGCGCTGGGATCATCAATTTATTCATGAAGTCCTCCCCTTGGGCTCGGTGTGAGCCGAATTCGCGTTTTCTTTTTCTTAATCTCTACAGCGGATTTCGATCCATTGCGATCACTTGTGGGGTGGGCAAAGGCGGATCGCGCCGAGCAGGGTTATTGGCACGGACCGTCATGCGCCTTTGCCCACGCTGTCCGACCTCGCCGCTCGACCGCGTGGGCAAAGTCGCACGAGGTCTGGCGCCATGTCGTCAGCTGCGACAGGCGACTTTGCCCACCCTACGACGCTACCATATGACCGCACGCGCTCTAATTGCCCACCGCGAGCGAACCGGCTCCGCCGAGCAGGCGCACGCCCTCGTCGAGCTTGTCCGCGTAGGCGTCGAGCGCTGCGCCGGTCAGCGCCGCATAACGGTCGACGTCGGCCCAGCGCTCCTCCTCGATCGCTTCGCGCACGCCGGGCAGCGTCTTCGGATCGTAGCCCGTGTATCGGCCGGGCGCGTAGATCAGATGCTTGTACCAGTCTCGCCCGGGCAGGCCGACATCAACGATCAGGCTCTGCTCAGTTTGTCGCGCGAGTTCGATCAGCTTCGCCTTAGTTGCACTCGATTGGCCGGCGCCCTTGGCGGCGAGCACCGTGTCATAGGCCTTGGCGCTGCGCCTGAGATGATCGAGCGCATTCTCAAGCGGAGCCATGTTGAAGTGCGGTACCCTCTTGAGCGCCGTCGGCGGTCCGCTGCTCTTGGTCGGATCATCGCTTAAGCGATACGCGTTCGCGGCCACCAGTTTCGCCTGGGTTTCGGCCGCTTCGCGCTTGGTGTCGGCGAGTTTTTTCACCTGCTCCACATAGCGCGAGACCGTCTGGGCGAAATCGTCGTAACGCGCGAGCGGAACCTCGGTGTCGGCCATGCGCAGAACGATACGCCCCACGGTCTTCGCGAGCACCGGCGCGTAAACAAACCCGGGATCGCCGAAGCGGCTGTAATACTCATATGTGTCATAGGCGGAATGATAGACGCCGCCCACCTGGCCTTCGCCGCCGAAGCCCACATTGAGTGCCGCAATGCCCAGATGCTGCAGGAAGGTCGAATAGTCCGAACCTGACCCCAATGCGCCGATCGGCAGATCCTTGCCCGGATCGGCGGCGATCTTGGCAATGTCCCGGGCGTCCTCGTTTGCGCCCGGAGCGGTCCCTGCGACCTGCATCCTCGCCCGCCCACGCGCCGCCAACGAAACGCCGGTCTCCGGATCGGCCACGTCGGCCGCGACGCGATTGACGAGGTGCTGCAACGAGTGGCTGCCCGCAGCGAAGAGAAAGCCCCGCGAGTAACCGTCCGTATTAACATAGACGAGCGCCTTCTCTTTGAGTTCCGCCGCATGGGTCTCAGCCCATTCGGTGGAGCCGAGCAGCATGGGCTCTTCCGCATCCCAGCTCAGATAGACGAGCGTGCGCTTCGGCCGCCAACCGGTTTTTGCAAGCGCGCCGATGGCCTTCGCCTCGCCCATCATGGCAATATGTCCGCTCATCGGATCGGCGGCGCCGAAAACCCATCCGTCGTGGTGATTGCCGCGCATGATCCATTGGTCCGGATAGGCGCTTCCCTTCATCACTGCGACCACGTTGTAGATGGTTTTGAGCGGCCAGTCGGATTTCACCGCCATATGGACGACGGCGCTGTCGTCGCCGCCGACGTGATAGGTGATGGGGAGAGAACCGCGCCAGTTGGCCGGCGCGACGCGGCCGCCAAGCGCCGCGAGGAAGTGTTCCGCATCGCCGTATGAAATCGGCAGCACGGGAATTTTCAGAATCACCGGCGACTCCGCAATGGCAAACCGCTTGGCATCCGCAGTCGCGCCGACGCCCGGCGTCAGCGGATCGCCTGGGTATTGCGTCATGTCGGCGACGGAGCCGCGCTGCACGCCGTTCGCCGGGCGCGCCGGACCCTTCGGGTACACGTCTTCGGTGGCATAGCCGTCGTCGCGCGGGTCGGAAAAGATGATGCAGCCGACCGCGCCGTGCTCCTGTGCGAGCTTCGGCTTCAAGCCGCGCCAGCCCGCCCCGTAGCGGGCGATCACGATCTTGCCCTTGACCGAAACCCCCATGCGCTCGAGCTGGAGGTAATCCTCCTGCATGCCGTAATTGACGTAGACGAGCGGCGCGGTGACGTCGCCGTCGCCTTGATACGCCACATAGGCGGGCAATGCGTTCGTCGTGCGTGCG
>Ga0209131_1002767_pt1 | contig 11807 bp, 14 predicted proteins | sample GraSoi_2013_40cm_FD_185826 | JGI IMG/M metagenome (GOLD analysis project Ga0209131, IMG submission 185826) | Grasslands soil microbial communities from the Angelo Coastal Reserve, California, USA - Sample 9_17_2013_40cm (SPAdes) (version 2) | ecosystem: Environmental > Terrestrial > Soil >...
CTGGGAGCCGGCGCCGCGCGACGTGAGCCAGGTCCGGCGGGCGGCGGTCTTCGTCCACAGCGGCACCAGCCTCGACGGCTGGGCCGAGAAGCTGCTCGCCGATCTGACCGGCCGGCGCGGGGTGGTCGTGAACGCGCGCGGCGGGCTCAGCCTCCTCACGGTGGGCGGGGCCACCGATCCCCACGTGTGGCTCGATCCGACGCTGGCGCGCGCCCAGGTGATGGCCATCGCGGGCGCGCTCGAGCAGGCCGATCCGGCGGGCCGCGCGACGTACGCGGAGAACGCGAAGGCCTTCGTCGTCCGCCTCGACGCGCTCGACCTGGCGTTCGCGGCCGGTCTCGCGGACTGCGCGCGCCGCGAGGTCGTGACCTCGCACGCCGCCTTTGCCTACCTGGCGCGCCGGTACCGGCTCACCCAGGTGCCGGTCATGGGCGTCTCGCCCGAGGCGGAGCCGAGCCCCGCGGACCTGGCCGCCATCGTCAGGACCGCGCAGCGGCTCAAGGTCACCCACGTCTTCTACGAGACGCTGGTCAGCCCGCGCCTCGCCGAGACCCTGAGCCGGGAGATCGGGGCGACCCCGCTGCCGCTCGATCCCATCGAGGGCGTGAGCCCGGCCGAGGCCGCCGCGGGCACCGGCTACCTCGAGCTGATGCGCGCGAATCTGGCCAACCTCCGCATCGGGCTCGGCTGCCGCTAGCCGCCGCGCCCGTCCAATTGCGCCGGATCTGCTTCGTCACCTGCCGCACCTGGTCCGAGATCTCGGAGAGCGATCGGCTCGTCCAGCGCGCGCTCGAGGCCGACGGCGCCATCGTGGAGGCGCGCGCGTGGAACGCGCCCGGCGCCAACTGGGACGGCTTCGACGCGATCGTGCTGCGGTCGAACTGGGACTATCACTTCGAGCCGGACGCCTTCCTCGGCTGGCTCGACCGCCTCGAGCGCGCCGGCGCCCGCGTCTTCAATCCGCCCGCGCTCGTGCGCTGGAATCTCACCAAGGCGTACCTGCTCGAGCTCGCGCAGGCCGGCGTCCCGACCGTGGCCACCGTCATCCTGGAAGACGAGAGCCGCGCGGGCCTCGAGGCCGTGATGGCCGCCCGCGGCTGGAGCCGCGTCGTGATGAAGCCGGTGGTCTCGGCCTCCGCGCACGACACGCGGCTCGTGAGCGCCGCCACCATGAACGAGGCGGCGGCCGCGCTCGCGTCCGGTGCCATTCGCCGGCCGGTCCTGGTCCAGCCGTTCGTCGAGGAGATCCAGACCCGGGGCGAGTGGTCGCTGATCTTCATCGAGACCGAGATGACCCACGCGGTGCTCAAGCGGCCGGCCGCCGGCGAGTTCCGGGTGCAGCCCCGCCTGGGCGGCACCGTGGAGACGCCCGAGCCGGCCGACGCGGTCCGGACGGTCGCGCGCGCGGCGCTGGCCGCGCTCCCGGCGCCGCCGCTCTACGCCCGGATCGACGGAGTCGAGACCGCGGCCGGCTTCCGGATCATGGAGGTCGAGGTCAACGAGCCCGGCCTGTTTTTCCCCCACGCGCCCGCCGCCGCCCGGCGCCTCGCCGAGGCGCTCCTGCGGCGGCTGTGATGGCGTGACGTGATCCCGGCTCGGCGGGCGGTTCTGGAGCGCGTCGCCCGGGCCGTGCTGGACCTGCCGGCCGCGAAGATCCTCCTGGTGGCGATCGATGGGGTGGACGGAGCCGGCAAGACCATGTTCGCCGACGAGCTGGCCGACGTCCTCATCCCGTCCGGGCGACCGCTGATTCGGGCGGGCGTGGACGCGTTCCACCATCCGAAGCCGGTCCGCTATCGTCTGGGACGCCATTCGCCGGAGGGCTTCTATCGTGACTCCTACGACTACGCGGCGCTCACCCGGCTCCTGCTCGAGCCGCTGAGTCCCGGCGGCACCGGCCGGTTTCGTCGAGCCATCTTCGACGTCGACGCCGACGTCGCCATCGATTCGCCCGAGGAGCAGGCCGCCCCCGGCTCGATCCTCCTCTTCGATGGCATCTTCCTGCACCGGCCGGAGCTCCGGCGGTACTGGGACTTCTCGGTCTTTCTCCACGTCGAGTGGGCGCGAAACCATCGCCTGCGCCATCACCCGGAGCAGGCGAGCCTCCGGTACTCCGAGGGCCAGGCCATGTATCTGCGGGAGTGCCGGCCCGCCGAGCGCGCGAGCATGCTCATCGACAACGACGATCTGGCCGGGCCGTTCATCGTCCGGTCGCCATGAGGAATCTGTGCGGCGAGAGTAGTTCCTCCTGTAGAATTCAATGCTTGTGAGCGACGAATCCCGTCATCAGAAGACCGACGCCACCTCCGTCGCGCGCTGGCGGGCGCTCTGCCTGGTCCTGCTGGGCGCCTTCGTCGGGATGAGCCTCGTGATCGCCGCGATCGGCCTGCTGCCGGGCGACGTGCCGCTGCACGACGAGATCCTCAAGGGCCGCGGCACCGGGCTGCACGCGATCGCCCGCTGGGTGGACTACGGCGGCAAGTGGATCGTGCTGGCGCCGGCCATGGCGCTGCTGCCGCCCACGCATGCGCAGAACGTCAAGCTCGCGGCGCAGCCGCCGGTGGCGGCACAGCCCTGACCGCTTGATGGACCGCCGGCACTGGTGGCTCTGGTGCGCGCTCATGCCGATCGGAGGCGCGGTGGAGCAGGCGTTCAAGTTCCTGGTCGGCCGGCCGCGGCCCCGCGGGGTCAACTGGGGCTTCCCGAGCGGGCACGTGACCGCGGCCGCCACCTTCGCGGTGGTCCTGCTCTACGTCATGACCCGCGAGCGCGTGTCGCCCGCGGCGCGTGCGGTCCTCACCGCGCTGATGATCGCCCTGGTCGCCGCGGTCGGCTTCGCGCGCGTCATCCTGAACGCCCACTGGCCCACCGACGTGCTGGGCGGCGTGCTGCTGGGCGCGGGGTGCGCCGCCGCGGGGGCGTGGTGGGACGCGCGGCATCCGGAGACCGCGCAGTCGGCGCGGCCGCGCGCGATGAACGGCGCGATCGAGATCGGCGGCTGATGCGCTCCTTCGTCGAGCTCGAGGACGTGGGCTTCGCCTACGGGCCGGTCCCGGTGCTCGAGCGCATCAACTTGACCGTCGAGCCCGGCGACTTCCTCGGCATCATCGGCCCGAATGGCTCCGGCAAGACCACCCTGCTCCGCATCATACTGGGCCTCCTGCCGCCCGAGCGCGGCGCGGTCCGCCTCTTCGGTCACGCGCCTGCGTCGTTCCGGCAGTGGGGCCGTCTCGGCTACGTGCCGCAGAAGGCCACCCTCGATCCCGCCCTGCCGGTGACCGTCCACGAGGTGGTGGCGACCGGGCTCCTGCCCTCGCTCGGCCTCTTCGGGCGCATCGGCGGCGCGGAACGCAAGCGCATCGCGGAGGTGCTCGGCCAGGTGGGGATGGCCGCGCACGCGGGCGCGCGCATCGGCGCGCTGTCGCCCGGCCAGCAGCAACGGGTGCTGATCGCGCGGGCGCTGGTCTCCAAGCCCGAGCTGCTGATCCTGGACGAGCCCACCGGCGGCGTGGACCCGGAGGCGCAGACGAGCTTCTACGCGCTGCTCCACCATCTCAACCGCGAGCGCGACGTGACCTTGATCCTGGTGAGCCACGACATCGGGGTGGTGGCCAAGGAGGTCACCAAGCTCGCCTGCCTCAACCGCCGGCTCGTCTTCCACGGCCGCCCCGGCGACTTCCTGAGCGACGCGGCGCTCACCGCGCTCTACGGCCCCGCGGTGCGCGTGGTCAGCCACGACCACTAGCCCATGCCCGAGTTCCTCCAGTACGGCTTCATGCACCGGGCCTTCGCGGCGGGGGTCGTCACCGCGCTCATCTGCCCGGCCATCGGCGTCTTCCTGATCCCGCGCCGGCTCTCCCTGATCGCCGACACGCTGGCCCACGTGGCCCTGGCCGGGGTGGCCCTGGGCCTGGTCCTCGGCGTCTCCCCGGTGCTGGGCGCCCTCGTGGTGGCCCTGGCCGGGGCGGTCGGCATCGAGCGGCTCCGCGCGCGCGGGGCGCTGCAGGGCGACGCGGCCCTCGCGGTGTTCCTCTCCGGCGGCTTCGCGCTCGCGGTGGTGCTCATCAGCCTGGCCCGGGGCTTCAACGCCGATCTCTTCGCGATCCTCTTCGGCAGCATCCTCACCGTCACCAGCGGCGACGTCTGGCTCATCGCGGCTCTCGGCGCGGTCGTCACGGTGGCGATCGGCGGGTTCTACAAGCAGCTCCTCGCGATCACGCTCCACGAGGACCTCGCCCGCACGAGCGGGGTGCCGGTGGGAGCGCTCAATTTGCTGCTGACCGTGCTGACCGCGCTGACCACCGTGGTGGCCATGCGGATGGTGGGCGTGCTGCTCGTCTCCGCGATGATCGTGATCCCCGCGCTCACCGGCTTCGCGCTGGGCCGGAGCTTCCACGCCGCCACCGCGATCGCGATCGGCATCGCGCTGCTCTCCATGACCTCCGGTCTCATCGCGGCCTACTACCTGCGGCTGGCCGCAGGGGGCGCGGTGGTGCTGGCCGCGCTGCTCATCTTCGCCGCCGCGTCGCTGGCGCGCCGCCGGTGGCCCGCGACCGCGCGGGAGGTCCATCCATGATCCGCCCGCGAGCCGTCGTCCTCGCCGCGCTGCTGCTGGTCCTCGCGGTCCCCGCGGCCATCGCCCAGGGTCCGGCCAAGGCCCCCGCCCCGAACCCCGCCCAGAATCCAGAATGCCCGCGCTGGCGCGAGGCCTTCGCGGGCATGCGGGTGCGGATGGTGAGCGTGCAGGCCGGCGCCCGCTCCATCGCGCTCCGGGTGAAGGCCGCCGACACCGGCGAGCGCCAGGCCGGCGGCTTCCAGTGCGCCACCCCCGAGGAGATCAAGCGCCACCTGATCCTCTTCGACTTCGGGCGCGAGATCGTCACCCAGTTCCACATGCAGAACGTGCCGGCCGCGCTCGACATCGCCTTCGTCAAGGAGGACGGCCGTATCTTCGCGATCCTCAAGATGGACCCGAGCCCTACCGAGCTGTACGGGCCGCTCGGGTCCTTCCGCTACGCGGTCGAGGCCCACGCCGGGTTCTTCGCGAGCCAGGGCATCCGTCAAGGAGAAGCGCGGCTGGTGCTGCCTCCGGCCCGCTGATCGCCCCGTGCACGGCCGGCACACCCACGGCTCCCGCCACAAGCACCGCCTGCTCGCCGTCTTCGGGCTGACCGCCGCATTCCTGGTGGTGGAGGCGGCGGTCGGGCTCTGGACCGGCAGCCTCTCGCTCCTCGCCGACGCCACCCACATGCTGGTGGACGCGGGAGGCGTGCTGCTGAGCCTGCTCGCGGTCTGGTTCGCCGAGCGCCCGGCCACGCCGGCCAAGACCTACGGCTACTACCGCGTGGAGATCCTGGCCGCGCTCGTCAACGGCGTCGTGCTCTGCGTGATGGCGATCGCCATCCTGGTCGCCACCTACGAGCGGCTCCGGGAGCCGCCGCACGTCCCGGGCGTCCCCATCCTGGTGGTGGCCACCCTGGGCCTCCTCGTGAACCTGGCGTGCATGTGGCTGCTGCACGTCGGCGCCGCGGAGAGCCTCAACGTGCGCGGCGCGTACCTCGAGGTCCTCGGCGACGCGGTCAGCTCCGCCCTCGTGATCGTGGCCGGCCTCGTGATCGTCTTCACCGGCTGGACCCGCGCCGACGTCATCGCGGGCGCGCTCATCGCCCTCTTCATCCTGCCGCGCACCTGGGCGCTGCTGCGCCAGGCGGTCAACGTCCTCCTCGAGGGCGCGCCCCCCCATCTCGACGTGACCGAGATCGAGGACGCCCTGCGCGCGGCCCGCTCGGTGCGGCGCGTCCACGACCTGCACGTCTGGACGCTCACCTCGGGCCGCGAGGCCATGAGCGCCCACGTGGTGGTCGAGGCGGGCGCGCCCGCCGACCGGATCCTCGAAGAGCTGCACCTCGTCCTCCACGCCCGCTTCGGCATCGATCACACCACGCTCCAGATCGAGACCGAGCCAGCCCCCCTCATCCAGATCACTCCAAGGGCCGGCTAGCCGATCAGCCGCCGGCCCATCGCCCGCTCGAAGGAGACGGAGACCATGAAGATCGTCAAGGCGTCATTCCAGACCGCGTTGGCCCTGTGCCTCGCGGTGACCGCCGCGGACGCCCAGGATTCGCGCGTCTCGGTCGTCTTCGCGACTCCCGCGCAGTACCGCGACCTCAAGACCACCTGCGTGTCCGGCGACGCGGACGCCCGCGCCCTCATGGGCGAGATCGAGCGCTTCCTGCGAGACGCCGCCGGCCGCCGCCTGACCGAGGGACAGCGGCTCGAGATCACGGTGACCAACATCGACATGGCGGGCGAGATCGAGAGCTGGCGCGGGCCGGGGCGCTGCGACCTGCGCGTCGTGACCCACGTCTACCCGCCGCGCGTCGATGTGCAGTTCCGGCTCCTCGGCGCCGACGGCGCGGCGGTCCGGGCGGGCACGCGGCGGCTCCGGGACAGCAACGACCTGGCCAACGCGGCGCCGGTCACCGCGGACCACCTCCGCTACGAGAAGGCGCTCCTGCTCGACTGGCTGCAGAAGGAGCTGCGCGGGTCGGCCGGATCGTGAAGCGCAGCGACCGGCGGATCCTCACCACCCACGTGGGCAGCCTCCCCCGCCCGCCCGTGCTGCGCGACATGCTCGTCCGCCGCGACCGGGGCGAGGCGGTGGACGCGGCCGTGCTCGCGCGGGAGGCCGACACCGCGGTGGCCCACGTGGTGGCGCGGCAGCTCGAGGTCGGCATCGACGTCGGCAACAACGGCGAGCAGCCCCGCGCCGGCTTCTCGACGTACGTGGCCGGCCGCATGCGCGGATTCGGCGGCTCGAGCCGGCGTCTGCCCGCCCGCGACCTGATCGACTTCCCGGACTACGCGGAGATGCTGGCCCGGCGCCGCCGCGACGCCGCGCGCATCGGGGACGCCCCGCAGGCCATCGCGGAGGTGGAGTACGCGGACCTGGGCCCCGCCGCCCAGGAATGCGACGGATTCCTCCGGCACACCGACGGCCGGGCCCCGGGCTTCACCGAGCGCTTCATGACCGCGGCCTCGCCCGGGGTGATCGCGACCATCCTGCTCTCCGCCCACTATCGATCGCACGAGCAGTACGTGATGGCGCTGGCCCGGGAGATGCGCAAGGAGTACGAGCTGATCCACGCGCGCGGGCTCCTGCTCCAGGTGGACTGCCCCGATCTGGCCATGGAGCGGGTGCGGTTCTTCCAGAACGATCCGATCGAGGCCTTCCAGCGGAGCGTCGAGCTGCACGTGGAGGCGATCAACCAGGCCACCGCGGGGATCCCGCCCGACCGCATCCGGCTGCACGTCTGCTGGGGCAACTACGACGGCCCTCACACCCACGACGTGCCTCTCGAGGCGGTGCTGCCCCTCGTCTACCGCGCCCGGGTCGGCGCCCTGTCCCTGCCCCTGGCCAACCCGCGCCACCAGCACGAGTACCGCGTGTTCAAGCGGTACCCGCTTCCGGACTCCATGCTCCTGCTCCCCGGGGTGATCGACACCACCACCAACTACGTGGAGCATCCCGAAGTGGTGGCCGACCGGATCGCGGCGGCGGCGGACGCGGTCGGCGACCCTACCCGCGTCATCGCCTCCACCGATTGCGGCTTCGGCACCTTCGCGGGCTCGGAGATGGTGGCCCACAGCGTGGTGTGGGCCAAGCTCGGCGCGCTCACCGAGGGCGCGGCCATCGCGAGCCGCCGCCTCTTCACCTGAGAAAGGACTCGAGCATGACACCGGAGCGCTTCGCCCAGGGCATGACCTTCGACGACTACGTGAAGTTCACCGGCTCCCCCGAGAACCTCGCCCGCGAGGGCTTCGACATCCGCCGGTTCAGCATGGTGCGCCCACGCCTGGACTGGAGCGGGTTCCTGCACAAGCGCCACGCCGGGGCGCGCCTCACCCCCGAGCAGATCGCGGGCATCCAGTGGCTGGCCGCGCAGCCGGGCGGGCCCGCCAAGGTCGCGGTGATCTCCGAGGAGTGGTCGTCGGACTGCCGGCGGGACGTCCCGTACCTGGCGCGCCTCGCCAAGGCGGGCGGCCTCGAGCTGCGCATCTTCACCCGCGACGGCGAGACGATGCGCTTCAAGGGCGTGCCCGACCCGACGGAGGGCGGCAACGCCGATCTGGTGGCCGCCTACGCCAACGAGAAGAACGGCCAGCGGTGGGCGTCGGTGCCGGTGGCGGTGTTCTTCACCGAGGACTTCCAGGAGCTCTACCGCTACATTGAATATCCGGTGATCTACCGCAAGGAGCAGGTGCTCGGCCACCTGCGCGCGGCGCGCGGCGGCGAGACCCCGGAGGCGGCGAAGGCGCGCGGCGGCGCCGAGATCGGGGCCCTGCTGGAGTCACCCTTCTACGACGTGTGGGCCCAGGGCGCGATCGCCGAGATCCTCGCCGCCCTCCACGAGCGCCTGCTCACCGGCCCCGCGAAGGGCTAACGCCGGCCTGTCACCCGCCGGTGCGCCAGGCGTGGAAGAGCCACATCGCCGCTGAAACGGCCACCAGCAGCGCGATGTAGGCCGGCCAGCTCGTCAGCCAGGATTCGCGCGGCACCTTGATGTGCTCCTGCTCCCACTCCACCATGCCGCGCCACGAGAGATCGCCGGTGGCGTAGCGCTGGAACGCCTCGGTCACCCACGCCAGCGGCAGCGCGCGGTCCCGGGTGCGGAAGCGCTGGGCCAGCGAGCCTTCCTGCAGGTACAGGCCGAAGCCGGTCGGCACGCTGCCGCTGGCCTGCAGGTACGTCGCGTCGGAGGTGCCGAGCGTGGCCAGCACGTTGCGGCCGCCGTCGAGGGACGCCAGCACCTTGGCGATGGTCGGTCCGTCGGGCCGCGGGTATCCGGTGTCGTGAGTCGTGAGGAGGAGGTCCATCGCGTCAGGGGGGATTCAACCACGACGGCGGAAGGTTTTCCAGGGTTTTCGTCCGCCTCAGTAGGAGCGCGGCAGCCCGAGCACGTGCTCGGCGAGGTAGTTGAGGGCCATCTGCTGGGAGACCGGCGCGATCTTGTAGAGCCGGATCTCCCGCCACAGCCGCTCGACGTGAAACTCCTTGGCGTAGCCGAAGCCGCCGAAGGTCTGGAGCGCGGCGTCGCACGCGTTGAAGCCGGCCTCCGCCGCGAGCATCTTGGCCGCGTTGGCCTCGCGCCCGCACGGCTTGCCGTGGTCGAAGAGCCACGCGGCCTTGAGGCACATCATCTCGGCCGCGTCGAGCTGGGCCATCGCGTGGGCGAGCGGGTGCGCGATGGCCTGGTTCTTCCCGATGGGCCGGTCGAAGACGACGCGCTCCTTGGCGTACTGCACCGCGCGCTCGAGGGCGGCGCGACCGATGCCGACCGCCTCGATGCCGATGACGATGCGCTCGGGGTTCAAGGAGTCGAGCAGGTGGTAGAAGCCCTCGCCCGGCGTGCCCACCACGTCCGCGTCCGGGATCTCCAAGTTGTCGATGAAGATCTCGTTGGAGTCGACCGCGGCCCGGCCCAGCTTGTGGATCAAGCGCACCGTGATCGCGTTGCGATCGAAGTCCGCGAAGAACAGGGTCATGCCCTTGAGCGGTTTCGCGGGGTCGCGATCGGCGGTGCGCGCGAGCAGGAGGATCTTGTTGGCGTGCTGGGCGTTGGTCGTCCAGACTTTCCTACCGTTCACCACCCAGTGGTCGCCATTCCGGACCGCGCGGGTCTGGATGCGCGAGGTATCGGTACCCGCGTTGGGCTCGGTCACCCCGAAGGCCATCACGATGTCGCCGCTCACGATCCGCGGCAGGTACGCGCGCTTCATCGCCTCGGTGCCGTACTTGACGATCGGGGTGGGCGGGAAGACGTAGAAGTGGACCGGGGAGCAGCCGGAGGTGCCGGCCCCCGACGCGCAGATCTCGTGGAGCATCAGCGCGGCCTCGGTGACCCCCAGCCCCGCCCCGCCGTACTCCTCCGGAATCGTGATGCCGAGCCAGCCGTTGTCGGCGAAGGCCTTCACGAAGTCGCTCGGGTACTCGGCCCGATCGTCCTTGTCGAGCCAGTAGTCGAGTGAGAAGGTGCGGGCGAGCGCCCCCACCTCCTTCTTGATCAGCTCCTGTGATTCGGTGAGCGCGAAGTCCATTGAGCCGGGCCTCCTGGTCGGGCAAGAATACCACGGCCGCCCGGGGACTTGCCCGCCACCGCGGCGGTCGGTATGCTGGCGGCCATGGACGAGACAACTCCGGCGATCCAGGACTACCTGGGCGCGATCTACGACCTGGCCGGCACCGACAAGCCGGTGATCGGCGCGCGGCTCGCGCGGCACATGCACGTGTCCGCGCCCTCCATCACCGAGGCGCTGCGCCGCATGCAGAAGGACGGCTACATCCGGGTCGGCGGCCGCAAGGAGATCCGGCTCACCACCAAGGGGCTCGGCATCGCCGAGACCATGGCCCGCCGGCATCGCCTGATCGAGCGGTGGCTGACCGACGTGCTCGGGCTCGACTGGTCGCGCGCGCACGACGAGGCGCATCGCCTCGAGCACGCGCTCTCCCCGGTGGTCGAGGAGCGGCTCGCCGAGACCCTCGGCATGCCGAGCACCTGCCCGCACGGCAACCCGATCCCGGGTATGCCCGCGCCGGAGGCGCACAGTCCGATCCCGCTCAGCCAGGCCCCCAAGGACCACCCGTTCGTGGTCGAGCGCATCACCGAGGAGGCCGAGGCCGACCGCCAGCTCCTGCGTTTCCTGTGGGAGAGCGGGATCCGGCCGGGCAGCCGCATCGTGGTGAGCGAGATCGCCCCCTACGCGGGGACCGTCTCCATCGAGCTGGAAGGCCGCACCGTGACGATGGGGATCAGCGCGGCCAACAAGATCTGGGTCTACGACCCGCTGCGCCCGGCCGACCGGCCGAAGGCCTCGCGAGCCCGCCGCCCCGCCAAGTCCCGCGCCTGAGCATGGCGGTCGAGGGCCTCTTCGCGCTGCAGAACGGCTTCCTCGGCTTCGAGCGCGCGGGGCTCTTCTACGGTGATCGCTCGGCCGAGCGCGTGGCGATCCCGGTCACCTGCTACGTGGTCCGCACCGGCGACGCGATCATCCTGTTCGACACCGGCATCTCGCCGCGGGCGGTCCCCGGCCTCGTGCGCCAGGATCCGCTCTGCCGCTTCACCGACGAGGATCTGCTCGTGCACCGGCTCGACTCGATCGGGCTCGAGCCCCGGGACGTGGATCTCGTCGTCTTGAGCCACCTGCACTTCGACCACGCGGGCGGCGCCGCCATCTTCGACACCTCCGAGCTGGTCGTGCAGAAGGAGGAGTACGCGTACGCGCACTACCCGGCCGCGTTCTTCGCCTCCTACTACTACCGCAAGAACTTCGACCTGCCCGGCTACCGCTGGCGCCTGCTCGACGGCGACACCGAGCTCGTGCCCGGGGTGACCGCGCTGCGCAGCGACGGGCACACCCCGGGCCACCAGTCGCTGCTGGTGCAGCTGCCCAGGACGGGCCCGGTGATCCTGGCCGGCGACTCCTGCTACTGGCAGCAGTCGATCGACGAGGAGACCCCGCCCGGCGTCGTATGGGACCCGACCCGAGCCATGCACAGCATCAAGCGGCTCAAGACGCTCGCGCGCCTCACCGGCGGCGGCTCGAGCAACAGCATCAACACGGTGGCCTTCACGGGAGTCACAGCTGACACCGAGTTGCAATTTTTCAATGGCGGCGCGGGTGTGGTCACCGAGGACGGCGTCTCGGTCAACCTGAGCGGCCGGGCCGACAGCACGCCGCTGGCGCTGCTGAACAACGGCGCCGGAGTGCGCCATGTGGCGGCCGACGGCGATTTTCAAGTGGTGCTG
>Ga0209131_1002769_pt1 | contig 11806 bp, 10 predicted proteins | sample GraSoi_2013_40cm_FD_185826 | JGI IMG/M metagenome (GOLD analysis project Ga0209131, IMG submission 185826) | Grasslands soil microbial communities from the Angelo Coastal Reserve, California, USA - Sample 9_17_2013_40cm (SPAdes) (version 2) | ecosystem: Environmental > Terrestrial > Soil >...
ATCAACGCGCGCCCCCCCGCGGTGAGCAACGGCTTGGGAAGGGCGTTTGTGAGCGGACGCAGCCGCTCACCCCGGCCCGCCGCGAGGAGCAGCGCCTGGCGCATTCAGAACGTGTAGCGCGCCTGGGCGCGCTTTCCCTCGACCTCGTCGAGGAGGCGGCCCAGGGGTGCGAGCTCGTTATAACGCGCCACCGCGTGGCGGATGTAGCCCAGGAACCGCGGCGTGTCCTCGAGATACCCCTTCTTGCCGTCGCGATAGTGCAGCCGCGCGAAGATGCCCGCCACCTTCAAGTGGCGCTGCAGGCCCATCCATTCGACGTCGCGCCAGAACTGCGCGAAATCGCTCGGCACCGGAAGCGAAGCGCGGCGCGCTTTCTCCCAATAGCGGATCGTGCCGTCGAGGACGAGCTCTTCGTCCCAGCTCGCGAAGGCGTCGCGAAACAGGCATGCGACGTCGTAGCCCACCGGGCCGTAGACCGCGTCCTGGAAGTCGAGGACGCCCGGATTGGGATCGCAGACCATGAGATTGCGCGGCATGAAATCACGATGCACGAACACGCGCGCCTGCGCGAGGTTGTTCCCGAGGATCGTGCGAAAGATGTTCTCCAGCGCTTCGCGTTGCTGCGTGGAGAGCTCGATGCCCAAATGGCGGCCGAGGTACCACTCGGGAAAGAGCTCGACCTCGCGGCGCAGCATCGCCTCGTCATAGGCGGCGAGCACCCCTTCGCGGCTCGCGGCCTGCCAGCGCACCAGCGCGCTCGTGGCTTCGCCGAAGAGGCGCTGCGCATTGCCCTTGTCGAGCGCGTCGAGGTAGAGCGTGGTGCCCAGGTCGGTGACGAGGAGGAAGCCCCGCGCCAGATCCTGCGCGAAGATCTCGGGCGCGTTCAACCCGGCTTCGCGCAGCAGGCCCGCCACGTGCACGAACGCGTGCGAGTTCTCGCGCTCCGGTGGCGCGTCCATCGCGATGACCGTGCGGTCCGCGAGGAAAACGCGGAAATAGCGCCGGAAGCTCGCATCGGCGGATGCGGGCTCGATGCGAAACGCGGCGCCGGGAAGCACCGAGCGCAACCACGCGTCGAGCGCGCGAAAACGATCATCCATGGGGTGAAGCGAGAGGGGGTTTTTTGCGTGTATCCTTCGCCATTCATTCTAGCACCCGCTCCCGCCGCTGCCTTGAGGCCGAGAAGCATCCGGACGCTCGCCATTGCGCTCAGTTGCGCGATGATTCCCGCGCGCGTCGACGCGCAGATCGCGGCGGAAATCCGCCTCAAGCTCGACAAGCAGCTGCACCTGGCGCCTTCGCGCCTCGAGCGCGACAGCGCCAAGTTCCTCGAGGCCGACCGCATCGAGGGAGATGAAGCGCACAACGTGATCGCCACGGGCAGCGTCGTGCTGCGCCAGCGCGGCGCGGTGATCCACGCCGACCGCCTCGACTATTCCGGCGACGAGCAGAGCGCGGTGGCCACGGGCAACGTGCGCCTGGAGCGCGAAGGCGACATCGCGAGCGGCCCGCGCCTCGTCTATCACCTCGAGAACGACACCGGCGAGCTCGACGCTCCGGTGTTCGAGTTCCCGAAGACCCCGGAGCGGCGCACCGCCTCGCGCGGGCACGCCGAGCGCGCGCTGCTCGAGGAAGACCAGAAGAACCGCTTGTTCCACGCGGAATACACGTCGTGCCCGGTGCCGCGCGACGACTGGTTCATTCGCGTGAACGAGCTGGTGATCGACAGCACGCGCAACGTCGGCACCGCGTACAACACGACCGTGTACTTCCTCGGGATGCCGATCCTCTACTCGCCGTTCATCTCGTTTCCGCTCGACAACCGCCGCAAGACCGGATTCCTCTCTCCCACCTTCGGAACTTCGGGCAAGAGCGGCTTCGAGGCCTCGCTGCCGTTCTACTGGAACATCGCCGAGAATCGCGACGCCACGCTCACGCCGAAGGTATTCACCAAGCGCGGCCTGCAGCTGGGCCTCGAGGGGCGCTACCTCGAGCCCAAGTTCTCCGGGCAGCTCGACGCCGAATTCCTTCCCAACGACCGCATCGCCGATCGCGACCGCTACTTCCTCGGCATCAGGCACGCGCAGCAATTCGGCGCGGGATGGGGCGCGGCCGTCAACGCGCAGAAAGTTTCCGACGACGGCTATTTCCGCGACCTGTCGACCAAGATCGCGCTCACCTCGCAGACCAACCTGCCGCGCGACGCGATCCTCGCCTACAACACCGCATACTGGTCGGTGTCGATGCGAACGCTCGGCTACCAGACGCTCCAGGATCCGCTGGGCCCGCCGGTGCCGATCCCGTACAACATCCTGCCGCAGCTGCTCGTGTCCGGGTCGCGGCAGAACCTCTACGGGCTCGACTGGCAATTCGCGAGCGAGCTCTCCAACTTTCGCCATCCGGTGCTGGTCAACGGCCAGCGGCTCATCGCCTATCCTTCGGTCGCGTGGCCGTTTCGCGCGAGCTACGGCTACGTGATCCCGAAATTCGGCTACCACTACACGCGCTACAACCTCGACGCGAACAGCGCGGGGCCCGATCCCACGGGGCGCGGCTTGCCGATCGCGAGCCTCGACGCGGGCCTGTTCTTCGAGCGGCCGACCACGTGGGCCGGAAAGGCATTCCAGCAGACGCTCGAGCCGCGGCTTTTCTATCTGCATGTTCCCTTCCGCGACCAGGCGGGCTTCCCCAACTTCACCACCGCCGAATCGGATTTCAATTTCCAGCAGATCTTCGCCGAGAACCGCTTCGTGGGCGGGGACCGCATCGGGGACGCGAACCAGCTCACGATCGCGCTCACCTCGCGGTTCACCGAGTCGGCGACGGGCCTGGAGCGCTTCAAGGCGGGCCTGGGCCAGGTGTACTACTTCACTCCGCCGAAGGTGACGCTGGGAGACGTGCCCAGCGCCAACAAATATTCGGACCTGCTCGGATTCGCCTCGAGCCAGATGTCGAAGTCGCTCTCCCTGGAGACCGCGTGGCAATACACGCCGAATCTCGGGCGGTCGGAAAAGGTCACGCTCGGGGCGCGTTACTCGCCGGAGCCGGGAAGTGTGGTGAACTTCGGGTATCGCTTCGTGCGCGGCGCGGCCGACAGCGCCGATCCGACGCGCGCCGGCATCGACCAGGTGGACTTGTCGGCGCAGTGGCCGCTGCTGCGAAATGTCGGGGTCCTGGCGCGCTGGAACTGGAGCATGAAGGACCGCAAGCTCGTCGAGGGGCTCGCGGGCTTCGAGTATAATGCCGGCTGCTGGCAACTGCGCGCGGTGGCCCACCGATTCATCACGGCGACCCAGCAGTATTCGACCTCCTTCCAGATCCAGCTCGAGCTGTCCGGACTCTCGAGGATCGGCATCAATCCGCTGGAGACCATTCGCCAGAACATTCCCGGCTACCGCCGCTCCGACGAGATCGCTCCATGATGTCCGCACCGATATTGCACCGACTCTGCGTTGCCCTCCTCGCTTCCACGGCGCTCGCGGCAGCCGCCCAGGCCCGCCTCGAGACGAAGCTTTCGCCCACCCCGTCGCGCGTCATTCCGATCGACCGGATCGTGGCCGTGGTGAACACCGAGGTCATCACCCAGAACGACCTGAACGATCGCGTGACGCTGGTGATGCGGCAGCTGCAGCGCCAGGGCGGCCAGCTCCCGCCGTCCGACGTGCTGTCGCGCCAGATCCTCGAGCGCCTCATCAACGACCTGCTGCAGGTCCAGCTCGCCAAGGAGACCGGCATCAAGGTCGACGACGCCACGCTCGATCGCACCATCGAGCGCATCGCGCAGGAGAACAACCTCGCGATGACCGAGTTCCGCGCCGCGCTCGAGAAGGACGGCATCAAGTTCCCGCGCTTCCGCGAGGACATCCGCAACGAGATCCTGCTGGCACGCCTGCGCGAGCGCGAGGTCGACAACAACATCGTGGTGACCGACGCCGAGGTCGAGACGGAGTTGGCGCGCCTCACGCGAGAGGCCGTGAGCGACGCGGAATACCGCCTGTCGCACGTCCTCGTCCTCGTTCCCCCGCAGGCGAACGCGGAGCAGATCGAGGCGCGCCGCCGCCGCGCCCTTCTCGCGCTCTCGGAGCTGCGCCGCGGCGCCAACTTCGCGCAGATCGCCGCGACCTATTCCGACGCCCCCGACGCGCTGCAGGGCGGCAGCCTCGGCTGGCGCGCCTCCAGCCGGCTGCCATCGCTCTTCCTCGAATCGCTGGAGCGGCTGCAGCCCGGAGAGGTGAGCGACATCATGCGCAGCCCCAACGGCTTCCACATCGTGAAGCTCCTCGAGAAGCGCGGCAAGGCCGCGGTCGCCGGAGTGCAGCAGACGCAGGTGCGCCACATCCTGCTGCGCGCGCGCGACGGCCTCTCGGAATCCGAGGCGCGCACGCGCTTGACGAAGCTGCGCGAGCGCATCATCGCGGGAGCCGATTTCGCGGAGATGGCGCGCACGCAGTCCGAGGACGCAAGTGCCGCGCGCGGCGGAGACCTCGGATGGGTCGCGACCGGCGACACCGTCCCGGAATTCGAGCGCGTGATGAACTCGTTGAAGGACGGCGAAGTGAGCATGCCGATCCAGACGCCGTTCGGATGGCACCTGGTGCAGGTCCTCTCGCGGCGTTCCGACGAGCTTTCCGACGATCGCAAGAAGGCGGCCGCGCGCCAGGCGATTCGCGCGAGAAAGGCCGACGAGGCCTACCAGGATTGGCTGCGCCAGTCCCGCGACCGCGCGTTCGTCGAGAATCGCTACGACGAGCGGTAACGGCGAGCGCTCCGCGATGGGCGCCACCCAGCTTCCCCTGGTCGCACTGACCGCCGGCGAGCCTGCCGGCATCGGCCCCGACCTGTGCGCCCTGCTCGCGCGTGAAAAGTTTCCGGGCCGGATCGTGATCGTGGGTGACCGCGAGGTGATCGCGCGCCGCGCGGCGATGCGCTCGATTGCCTTCGACGCTCCTCGGTACGAGGTCCGCGACTCCGCGCCTGTGGTATCGCTGTTGCACCTGCCGGTCGCGAACCCCGTCGTCCCCGGGCAATTGGACAAGGGCAATGCCTCGCACGTGCTGGGGATGCTCGACCGGGCCATCGACGGCTGCATGCGCGGCGAGTTCGACGCGATGGTGACCGCCCCGGTGCAGAAGAGCGTGTTGAACGACGCCGGCATTGCCTTCACCGGCCACACCGAATACCTCGCCGAGCGCACCGGCACCCCGCTCGTCGTGATGCTGCTCGTCGGCGGGGGGCTGCGCGTGGCGCTCGCCACGACGCATCTCGCGCTCTCGGAAGTGCCCGCCGCCATCGAGCGCGGGCGGCTCGAGGCCATCGTCCGCATCATCGACCGGGACCTGCGCCGCCACTTCGGCATCGAGCGGCCGCGCATCCTCGTGGCGGGGCTCAATCCGCATGCGGGCGAGTCGGGTTATCTCGGGCGAGAGGAGATCGACGTCATCGCGCCGGCGATCGCCGCGCTTGCGCGCGAAGGCATCGCGGTGTCGGGTCCGTTTCCCGCCGACACGCTCTTCACGCCGCGCGTCCTCGCCGAAGGCGACGTGGCGCTCGCCATGTTCCACGACCAGGGGCTTCCGGTGCTCAAGCACGCGGCATTCGGGCAAGCCGTCAACGTGACGCTGGGGCTGCCGATGATCCGCACTTCCGTGGACCATGGAACGGCGCTCGATCGCGCCGGGGCGGGCGAGGTCGACGCGGGAAGCCTCAAGGAGGCGGTGGCGCTCGCCTTCGAGATGGCGGCGCGCAGCCGCTAGGCCGCATCGCGTGCTTCCGCGCCCCAAGAAGCGTTTTGGCCAGCACTTCCTCACCGACCGCCATTACCTCGAGCGCATCGCTCGCGCGATCGACGCGAAGCCCGGCGAATCCATGGTCGAGATCGGCCCCGGCACGGGCGCGCTCACCGCGGAGCTCGCGCGTTCCATCGACCGGCTGCATGTGGTCGAGATCGACCGCGAGCTCGCCGCGGGCCTCGCCGCGCGCTTCCCAAGCACCAGGGTCGTGGTTCACCGCGCCGACGCGCTCGAATTCGATTTCGCGCAGCTGCCCGCCCCGCTGCGTGTCGTCGGGAACCTGCCCTACAACGTCTCGACCCCGATCCTGTTTCGCATGGCCGAGGTCGCGGAGCGCCTGCGCGACTGCGTGTTCATGCTGCAGAAAGAGGTCGTCGAGCGCATGGTCGCCGATCCCGCGACGCCCGAATACGGGCGGCTTTCGGTGATGCTGCAGTACCGCTTCGCGATGGACCTCGTGCTGCGCGTTCCCCCGGGCGCGTTCACCCCGCCGCCGAAAGTCGATTCCGCCGTCGTACGGATGCTGCCCCTGGACGCGAATCGCCCGCGGGCGCGCGACGACGAACGTTTCGCCGCTATCGTCGCCGCGGCGTTCTCGCAGCGGCGCAAGACGCTGCGCAACGCGGTGAAAGCCTGGGTCGGCGAGGAAGCCTTCACAAAGGCCGGCATCGACCCGCGGCGGCGCGGCGAGACGCTCGGCGTCGCGGAGTTTATCGCGCTCGCCGACGCCTAGCCCTTGGCCTGGATGAACTCGATCTTGTAGCCGTCCGGGTCCTCGACGAACGCGATGACGCTGCCGCCGAACTTCATCGGCCCGGCCTCGCGCGTGACCTTGCCGCCCTGCGCCTTCACCGCCCCGCACGCCTTGTAGGCGTCGGGCACCGACACGGCGATATGGCCGAAGCCGTTGCCGATGTCGTAGGACTTCGTGTCCCAGTTGTGCGTGAGCTCGATCACGGCGTGCTCGCTCTCGTCGCCGTAGCCGACGAAGGCGAGCGTGAACTTGCCGTCGGGATAGTCCTTGCGGCGCAGCAGCTTCATGCCGAGCACGCCGGTGTAGAAGCCGATCGAGCGGTCGAGGTCGCCGACGCGGATCATCGTGTGGAGTAGTCGCATGTCTGCCTCCTAGAAAGCGCGGTATAGGTGGTCGGTGGCGAAGAGCTCCTCGCGCAGCCGGCGATAGTCTGGGCATTGGCGCTCGACCTCGGCCCAGAACGCGCGCGAGTGGTTCATCTGCCGCAGGTGCGCCAGCTCGTGGCAGATCACGTAGTCGATGAGCTCGCGCCGCGCCTTCACGAGCCGCCACGCGAGTCGCACCTCGCGCCGCGAGTTGCAGCTGCCCCAGCGCGCGAGCGCGCCCGAAAGGACAAAGCGCGGAGGCGGAAGTCCCGCGGCCCGCGAAAGCGCGCCGACGCGCTCCGCGAGGTGCTCGTGCGCCGCGGCCTTGTACCACCGGGTCACGGCGCGCTTCACTTCGGCCCCACCCGGGTCGCGCGCGGCAACCCGCAGCTCGCCCTCGACGCGCCCGGCGCGGATCCTCTTGCCCGCCGCGATGCGCAGCACGAGCGCGCCACCGAGATAGGGCAACGGTGCGCCGTCGATCCATTCGACCGGGGTCACGCGGCGATGGCTCCATTCGGCGATCTTGCGCAGGACCCAGCGCTCGCTCTCGCGCACCAGCACCTCGATCCGCGCGAGCGGCATGGTCGAAGGAGCGCTCACCGTGAGGCCCGTCTCGTCGACCTTGAGGCCCACGCCGCGCCGCCCGCGGCGGCGCACCAGCACGTAGTCGACGCGCTGCGCGCCCAGCGCGAGGCGGCGGAGGTCCCGCGAGATGAGCTCACGCGTCGGCATAGCGATGCGGCGAGATCCTGCGCATCTCACCCTCGATCCAGTTCCGCACGTCGTTGTTGACCGAGATCACATCGCGGCCGCTGGTCTCGATGAGGGGGCCGATCACGACCTTCACGGTTCCCCGCTTCTTCCTGAAGGCGTAGCGCGGCCAGTACTCGCCCGCGTTGTGGGCGATGGGAAGGATCGGGGTGCCGGTGCGCGTGGCGAGAAGCGAGCCGCCGATGCCGTAGCGCCCGACCTTGCCGGGAGCGATGCGCGTTCCTTCGGGAAAGATCGTGACCCAATGGCCTTCCTTCAGTCTCTGCGCGCCCTGCTCCACGATCTGCTCGCGCGCCGAGCTGCCGCTCGACCGATCGATCGCGATGGCGCGGATCGCCATCAGGCCCCAGCCCACGAAGGGCAGCCAGCGCAGCTCCTTCTTGATGATCCAGCACTGCGACGGGAAGGCGCTCTCGATGAAGATGGTCTCCCAGGCCGACTGGTGCTTCGCCATGATGACGACGGGAAACTTCGGGACGTGCTCCCAGCCGCTCACCACGTAGCCGATGCCGAGGCTCATTTCGACCCACTTGAGCATCACCTGCGTGTAGAGGCGCGCGAGCGTGAACGGCGGCTCGCTGCCGAAGAGCCGTCCCAGGGGAACGAGGAAGCCGAAGGGTGCGGTGATGACGAGCGCCCCGAGCAGGAAAATCACCGAACGCAGCGTGGTCATGGATGCGAGATGAGGTGGCGGCTGGCCTCGCCCAGGTCGTCGAACACCAGCGTCTTCCTCGGAGTGCCGCCCTCTTCCCGGGTCTTCGTTCCCTTGCCGGTCAGCACCAGGATCGGCTGCGCGCCCACCGCCTCGGCGGCCTGCAGGTCCTTCAGGCTGTCGCCGATCGCGGGAACGCCCTTCAGGTCGGTGTGGAAGCGCGCCGCGATCTCCTCGAACATCCCGGTGCGCGGCTTGCGGCAGGCGCATTGCGCCGCGACGGTGTGCGGACAGAAGAAGAGCGCGTCGATGCGCCCGCCCTGGCGAAACACGAGCTCCATCATCTTGTCGTTGATGGCGTTGAACGTGGCCATGTCGAAGAGCCCGCGCCCGATCCCCGACTGGTTGGTCGCCACCGCGATGCGATAGCCGTTCTGGTTCAGGCGCGCGATCGCCTCGATCGAGCCGGGGATGGGGCGCCACTCCGCGGGCGACTTGATGTAGTGCTCGCTGTCGAAGTTGATGACGCCGTCGCGGTCGAGGATGGCGAGCTTCATCGCTAGCTCGAGAGCTTGGAAATGTCCGCGACCTTGTTCATCACGGTGCCGAGCTCGCCGAGCAGGCCCAGGCGGGCGGCGCGCAGCCTGGGATCGTCGGCGTTGACGAGAACCTTCTCGAAGAACGCATCGACGTCGGATCGAACGCTGGCAAGCGCGCAGAGAGCGCCGGCGAAATCGCTCGCCGCGAACCTCTCGTTCACCAACGTGGTCACCGCGGAGAGCGATTGCCGCAGCGTTCTTTCTTCCGGCAGCTGCAACAGCGTGAAGTCCGCCGCGCCAACCGAGGCCGTGGACTTGCGCAGGATGTTCTGGATGCGCTTGTTCGCCGCGGCCAGCGCCTCGGCCTCCGGCAGCGCGCGGAACGCCTTCACGGCCTCGATGCGCTTCCACACCTCGTTGATGCGCCCGGGAGTATCGGCCAGCACGGCCTCGATCTCGTTCGCGTCGTACGCAGCGTCGCGCAGCAGCGAGCGCAGGCGATCGAGCATGAACGCGTGGACTTGGAGCGCGGTGTCCGCCGCGAGCTTGGCCGGCGGAAATCCCGAGACCGCGATGTCGAGCAGGTTGCGCAGGTCGAGCGCTTCCGTCTCCGCCTTCTCGCCGAGGACGCGCAACACGCCGAGTGCCGCGCGCCGCAGCCCGAACGGATCCTTGTCGCCGGTCGGCTGCTGGCCCACGCCCCAGATCCCGACCAGCGTTTCGAGCTTGTCGGCCAACGCCAGCGCGATGCTGACGTCTCCCGACGGCAGCTCGCCGCCCGAGAACCGCGGCCAGTAGTGCTGCTCGATCGCGCGCACGACGGAGGGCTCTTCGCCGTCGGCCTCGGCGTAGTACTTGCCCATGATGCCCTGCAGCTCTGGAAACTCGCCCACCATGAGCGTGACCAGGTCGGCCTTCGCGAGCAGCGCGGCGCGATCGGCGTAGGGCCGGCCCTTCTCGCCGCGCGGCAGCATCGACTGGATGCGGCTCGCCAGCCGGCGCAGGCGCTCGACGCGCTCGAGCTGCGTGCCGAGCTTGTTGTGGTAGACGATGGCGCCCAGCTGCGGCACGCGATCGGCGAGCCTCGCCTTCTTGTCGGTCTCGAAGAAAAAGCGCGCGTCGGCCAGCCGCGCCCGGATCACGCGCTCGTTGCCCCGGACGATCGCCGCCGGATCGTCGAGGCGCATGTTGGAGACGATCATGAATTTCGACAGTAGCTTGCCCGCGGGTCCCACCAACGGGAAGTACTTCTGGTTCTGCTGCATCGTGAGAACAAGACACTCCTGCGGGACCGCCAGAAACTCCTCGTCGAACCCACCCACGTACACCGCGGGCCGCTCCACGAGCGCGGTCACCTCGTCCAGGAGCGCTTCGGGCGGCGAGTAGGCGTTCGTGTGCGCGCGGCTCTTCTCCCGCAGCTCCGCGGCGATGCGCGCGCGCCGCGCATCGAAATCGGCGATCACCGCGCCTTCCTGCTCGAGCCGGCTCTCGTAGGACTCGGCGTCGGGAAGCGAGATGTCGCGCGTTCCCTGGAATCGATGCCCGTGCGTCACTCGCCCGGCCTCGAGCCCGAGCGCGCGCACCGGGACGACCTCGCTTCCGTGAAGTGCCACGAGGCCGTGCGCGGGGCGCACGAACGCAACGGTCGTCTCGCCGTCGGCCAGCTGGTAGCTCATGACCTTTGCGATCGGCAGCCCCGCGATGGCTTCGCCGAGCGCTTCCTGCAGGGCTTGTGCGAGCGGCACGGAAGGCGTGGTCGCATTCGCGAAGACCATCTCCGCCTTCCCGTCCATGCGCCGCCGAAGCGAGGCGGGATCGACGCCCGAAAGCCCCGCGGACTCGAGCTTCTTCAGAAGCGCGGGCGTGGGCTTGCCGGCGGCATCGAGCGCGACCGCGACGGGCATGAGCTTCACCTCCACCTGCTTGGGCTCCGACTCGGACGCCACGTCGCGAATGACCACCGCCAGCCGCCGCGGCGTTGCGAACATCCTCGCCGCCACGTCGTTCACGAACCCGCGCCGCGCGAGGCCGTTGACCATGCCGTTGGCGAAAGCGTCGCCCAACTTTCGCAGCGAGCGCGGCGGCAGCTCCTCGCAGAGGATCTCGATGAGCAGCGGCGCGCGCCTCACGCCGCCCTCTTCGGGAGCAGCGGAAAGCCCAGCCGCTCGCGCGACTCGTAGTAGCTCTGCGCCACGGCCTTGGCGAGGGTGCGGATACGCCCGATGTAGCCGGCGCGCTCGGTCACCGAAATGGCGCCGCGCGCATCGAGAAGGTTGAAGGCGTGGGCCGCTTTCAGGACCTGCTCGTACGCGGGAAGCGCCAGCTTGTCCTCCATCAGCCGTTTCGCGCCGTTCTCGAAATCGGCGAAGTGGCGCAGGAGCGTGGCCGCGTCGGAGCGCTCGAAGTTGTACGTCGACTGCTCGACTTCGTTCTGGTGGAACACGTCGCGGTAAGTGAGCCGCCGGGTGCGCCCGGCCGCGTCCTTCCATTCGGTCCAGACGAGGTCGAACACGTTCTCCACGCCCTGCAGGTACATCGCGAGCCGCTCGAGCCCGTAGGTGATCTCGCCGGTGATCGGCTTGCAGTCGAGCCCGCCGACCTGCTGGAAGTACGTGAACTGCGTGATCTCCATGCCGTTCAGCCACACTTCCCACCCCAGGCCCCACGCGCCGAGCGTGGGATTCTCCCAGTCGTCCTCGACGAAGCGCACGTCGTTGGCCGCGAGATCCAGGCCCACGGCCTCGAGAGATCCCAGGTACAGCTCGAGGATGTCGGGCGGCGACGGCTTCAAAACCACTTGGAATTGGTAGTAGTGCTGCAAGCGGTTGGGATTCTCGCCGTAGCGGCCGTCCTTGGGCCGGCGCGACGGCTGCACGTACGCCGAGCGCCACGGCTCGGGGCCGAGCGCGCGCAGGAAGGTGGCGGTGTGGGAG
>Ga0209131_1002770_pt1 | contig 11806 bp, 7 predicted proteins | sample GraSoi_2013_40cm_FD_185826 | JGI IMG/M metagenome (GOLD analysis project Ga0209131, IMG submission 185826) | Grasslands soil microbial communities from the Angelo Coastal Reserve, California, USA - Sample 9_17_2013_40cm (SPAdes) (version 2) | ecosystem: Environmental > Terrestrial > Soil >...
GCAGCTACTGACTCGCGGCTCTCTCACCCAGCAATCCGTCGCTCGGCACCCGCATCACTGCTGACCCCATCACTGAGCACCCCCGATCCCTCAGCAGGCCGATCGTTCAGCACCGCGAGCCTCAGCGGCCCGAGCCGTGAGCGGCCCCATGCCTCAGCGCCCCGTCATCTGTGGCGTTGCCGGCGCTGCTTCCTCCTGCGGCGGCTAGGGCTGACTGGAGGCGCGATTCGAGTGCGGTGGGCTCGACGCGCTCGAGTTTGATGTTGTCGCAGGCGACCCATTTGGCTGCTTCGATCAGGGCGCGGGCCATGGGTTCTGCGGCGCGGGGGGTGTCAAGGGTTAGCTGGCGGGCGATGAGGGTTTTGCCTGCGCGGGCTGGGTCGACGCGGCCGAGCAGCTTGCCGCCGGCTAGCAGCGGCATGGTGTAGTAACCGTGGACTCGCTTGGGCTGTGGCACGTAGGCCTCGAGCGTGTGGTCGAAACCGAACATGCGCTTGGTGCGCTTCCTGTCCCAGATCAGCGAGTCGAACGGAGACAGCAGTGTTACGCGATGCCGACCAGACCGGACCGGCCGAGCGCCTGGCTGTGAAAGGCCCTCGACCGCCGCAGGATCGGCCCACGCGCCGACCGCGGGCCCGGTCTTGGCTTCGATCGCGACCGGGATAAGGCCGGCGGCGATGGCGGCCTTATCGGCCGAGAGCCGCGCCGCGTTCCGGCCCGAGCCGAAGTTGGTCAGTCGCTGGTAGTCAGTCAGGTCGGCCTTGGTTACGACGCCCAGCGCGCGGGCGGCCACGCCGGTCAGGTGGATGAGGCATTCGGCGTCCGCCGGGTCGGCGTTGAGCAGATTGGCGGGAAGCACGCGTTCCGGCAAGTCGTAGATCCGCCGCCACCCAGCCCGCCGGGCGCAGATGACGTGGCCAGTGTCGAGCAGCCATTCGACGGCGATCTTTGTCTCGGACCAGTCCCACCAGGCGCCGCCGTTCTTCGCGCCGCCGAGCTGGGTCGCGTTGAGCGGGCCCTCGGACCTGAGCTTCGCGAGCACCTCCTCGCAGACCGACCAATTGCTCTGGTGCCAGCGCATGCCCCTGGCGAGGAACTGGCGTCGGCGGAAGGAGTAGTAGGGCCATTCCTCGATCGGCAGCACGCAGGCGGCATGAGACCAGTACTCGAATGCCGTCGCCCCGCGCGGATGCCAGTAGGCGCGCTCGATCACCGATCGGGAGATGGACCCGAGGCGCGCGTACGCGACCAGCTCGTGGGATCGGGCGAGCACGCTGATCGTGTCAAGCTGCACCGCGCCCAGCTTGCGCAGCATGGCGGGCACGCCCCCGGCACGCGCCTCCGCCCCGATCAGGCCTTGCGCCTGCAGTGTCAGCAGCCGCACATCGTCAGGCGTGAGCTTGAGCTCCGGGGCAGGAGCGGGGGAGCTGGCCACGAATGTGAGCGTAACCGGAGGTACCGACACTCCGGCCGGACAGCCGGGCCCGAAGGCCGCCGCGCCTACGGCGGGCCCGGACTGAGCAGCGTGAGTTGCTGGTTTAGTACCAGTCCTCGAACATGTTGGTAGCCAGCGAGGTGAGCAGGCCGAGTCCGGTTATTGCGATGCCTACCCAGAAGAGCCACCAGATCGGTCCGCCGGTGCCGACTAGAAGCGACAGCCCGCCAACGATGAAGCCGCCGACCATGATGCCGACAGCAACCCAGGAGACCGTGCGTCCGTGGTACGACGGGTATGGGCCGTCGGCCGAGGCGGACTGGCCAGATGCGGCCACCCCACCCTGCCCGGTCGGCCCGCCGGGCACTACGGAAGTATCTTGCATTGCTGCCTCGCTCCGCGACGTCGGGTTGCCGGATGGCACGTCACCCATGGTGCCGCGTTCGGAGTGGTTCGACATAGCGCTGCTCCTCCCGCCTACCTGGCCAACATGCCTATTATTGTGGCGAGGCGGGCCAAGCTGTCGGCCCCGGCCCCTGGGTACCTGCCCGGGGATCATGTTAATCGCGGCGGGAAGGCGGGTTCAGGCCGGAGCGTGCCATCCTTCAGTCGGCTCGGCAAGGTCCGCCATCTCGCCTACCATGGCAGTCAAAGAGTGGTTACTGGTCGGCCGTGCCGTGAGCCTGAGCGGCACCCCGTACCTCCGCCGGGAGGCATCCGGTCGGCCAGTCGGACAGATCCGCGAGGAGCGCGACACACGTGCCAGCAATCATCGATAAGGTCCTGCGCGCTGGCGAGGGCAAGATCCTGCGACGGCTGCAGCGGATCGCCGAGCAGGTCAACTCCATTGAGGCGGACTACGAGGCGCTAACCGACGCCGAGCTCCGCTCGCTGACCGACGACTTCAAGGAGCGGTACGCCGAGGGCGAGTCTCTGGATGACCTGATGCCCGAGGCGTTCGCCGCGGTGCGCGAGGCCGCTAAGCGCACGCTGGGCCAGCGTCATTTCGACGTGCAGATCATGGGCGGCGGCGCGCTGCACCTAGGCAACATCGCCGAGATGAAGACCGGTGAGGGCAAGACCATCACCGGCGTGCTCGCCGCCTACCTGAACGCCCTGACCGGTGAGGGCGTGCACGTCGTCACCGTCAACGACTACCTGGCCAAGCGCGACGCGGAGTGGATGGGCCGGATCCACCGGTTCCTCGGTCTCGAGGTCGGGGTGATCCTGACCGAGATGGACCCCGAGGAGCGCCGCAAGCAGTACGCCGCCGATATCACCTACGGGACGAACAACGAGTTCGGCTTCGACTACCTCAGGGACAACATGGCCTGGGGCCTCGAGGAGTGCGTGCAGCGCGGCCATCACTTCGCGATCGTCGACGAGGTCGACTCGATCCTGATCGACGAGGCGCGGACGCCGCTGATCATCAGCGGGCCTGCGGACCAGAACAGCATCTGGTACTCCGAGTTCGCCAAGATCGTCCCGCGGCTGCGCCGCGGCGAGGAGGGCGAGGGCGACTACGAGGTCGACGAGAAGAAGCGCACGGTCGGCATCCTCGAGACTGGCGTGGCCAAGGTCGAGGACTGGCTCGGCATCGAGAACCTCTACGACCATTCGAACGCCCACCTGGTCGGGTTCCTGAACAACGCGATCAAGGCGAAGGAATTGTTCAAAAAGGACAAAGACTACGTCGTCCAGGGCGGCGAGGTCCTGATCGTGGACGACTTCACCGGGCGCATCCTGCACGGCCGCCGGTACAGCGAGGGCATGCACCAGGCGATCGAGGCCAAAGAGGGCGTCAAGATCATGGACGAGAACCAGACTCTCGCCACGATCACGCTGCAGAACTACTTCAGGCTTTACGGGAAGATCGCCGGGATGACCGGTACGGCCATGACCGAGGCGAACGAGTTCCACCAGACCTACAAGCTCGGCGTCGTCCAGATTCCCACCAACAAGCCGATGATCAGGATCGACCAGCCCGACGTCGTCTACCAGACCGAACAGGCGAAGTTCGACGCCCTGGTCGAGGACATCGCCGAACGGCACCGTGTGGGCCAGCCGGTCCTTGTCGGCACGGTCAGCGTGGAGAAGTCCGAGGTCGTGTCGCGGATGCTGAAGCGGCAGGGTGTCCCGCATGAGGTGCTGAACGCGAAGTACCACGAGCGCGAGGCGGCGATCATCGCTCAGGCCGGGCGCAAGGGCGGCGTCACGGTCGCGACGAACATGGCGGGCCGCGGTACCGACATCATGCTCGGCGGCAACCCGGAGTTCCTGGCCGACCTCGAGCTGCACCAGCGCGGGCTGTCGCCGGTTGAGACGCCTGAGGACTTCGAGGCGGCCTGGCCTGAGGCGGTAGAGAAGGTCAGGCGGGCCGTGGCTGAGGAACACGAGGAAGTCGTCAACCTGGGCGGCCTGTACGTGCTGGGCACCGAGCGGCACGAGTCGCGGCGCATCGACAACCAGCTGCGCGGCCGCTCCGGGCGCCAGGGAGACCCCGGCGAGTCGAGGTTCTACCTGTCGTTCGAGGACGACCTGATGCGGCGGTTCAACGGGGACCGGGTTGCCCAGTTCCTGGAGTGGGCCAAGACCGGACCAGAGGTCCCGATCGAGTCCAAGACCGTCAGCCGTTCGATCAGGTCCGCGCAGACGCAGGTCGAGCAGCTCAACTTCGAGATGCGCAAGGACCTGCTCAAATACGACGACGTGATGAACAGGCAGCGCCAGGTCGTCTACGCCGAGCGGCACCGGGTCCTGGAAGGCGAGGACCTGCACGAGCAGGTCAGGCACATGGTCGACGAGGTCATCGCGGACTATGCCGGGAAGGCGACCGCCGAGGGTTTCGCCGAAGAATGGGACCTGGACCAGCTGTTTACCGCGTTCCGGCGGCTCTATCCGGTTGGCCTGACCATCGAGCAGCTCGTGGAGGCAGAGGGCGGCGAGATGTCGTTCCTGACCGCCGAGAACATCACCGAGCGGATGCAGGCTGACGCCCAGGCCGCCTATGACCAGCGCGAGGAAGGGCTCACGCCCGAAGTGATGCGCGAGCTGGAGCGCCGGGTCGTGCTCTCGGTTCTTGACGCCAAGTGGCGTGAGCACCTGTACGAGATGGACTACCTGCAGTCAGGCATCCACATGCGCGGCCACGCGCAGCGCGATCCGCTGGTCGAGTACCAGCGCGAGGGCTATGAGTTGTTCACCGCGATGATGGACGCCATCAAGGAGGAGTCGGTCGGCAACCTGTTTAACCTGCAGGTCGAGGTCGCCGAGAGCCCGATCGTGGGCGAGGCGGGGCCGGACGGCGAATGGATCGGACCGGCCGTCAACGCGCTTGGCGGCCAGTTGCACGACGCCGTGCCGCTGCCCACGCTGGGCGCCGGGGTGGCCGGGCCGGGTGACCCTGAGGTGCCCGAGCTGCCGCCTGCCTTCAGCTCGCCGGGCCTCACGCAGCCGAATCGGCCGGGCCGCCTGAGCTACAGCGCGCCGAGCGACGATGCGTCAGGCAAGGCCGCCCAGACGTCGGGCTCGGCCGACGAGGCCCAGTTCGCCAAGGTCGGCCGGAATGAGCCGTGCCCCTGCGGGTCGGGCAAGAAGTTCAAGCTCTGCCACGGGGACCCCCGCAAACGCTAACCGGCGTCATCCCGCCAAGCGCACTCCGCACGGGTTGCAGTCACAAGCACGCCCGGTTTCGACCGGTATATGGTTACCTAATCCGTGCGAAGTGGTCGGCCGGACGCTACGCGGCCTCGATGGCGGTGCATACCCAGGTGTTGGCGGAGGCTCGATGCCGCCTATAGGCGCTGATGTCCGGTTGCCTGGCTGCTAACGCGCTCGACGCGCCCCGCAAGGGCCGCTCGAGGCGTACGGCTACGGCACGGGCCCGGCCACCGTAATCCACGATGACGGTCATCTCGACGACGCCTTGGATCGGCGAACTGATGAGGACGCGCCGGACGCGCGGCTGACGCGCCCCGCTGAACAGGGGGCCGAGTTCGCTGATCCGCTTTCTGGCTTGTTCTGTGGTCCAGGGCGCGAGCTGCCTGGAAGGGCGCGATCCTGCCAGCGTTTCGGCCAGAATCTGAGCGAACTGACTCGGCCACCGGCCAAGGACTGCTGGCTGAGCCCGGCCCGTCCGCCGCGCGAACCCGGTTTGCTCGTCGGCGCTGTCGCCGCTTTGAACGACGATGGCTACTTTGGCCGACCGGACGGCGGGCGTTTCGCCTTGCGCTGAGGCGCCTGCCGTGGTCGCATCATCGTAGGGCGGAGCAGCATCCGGAACGATGCGGGTCCGGACCGCCTGAGCGTCCGGTAAGGGCCTGTGGCGAGGGGCCCTGCGCCCAGCGGCCCGGCGCCCAGCGGCTCTGGGGCTGGCGCCGCTGTCGGTTCTGCGGCTCACGCCGCTGCCGGGACTGCGGCTGGAGGTGCTGCCGGGACTGCGGCTGGAGGTGCTGCCGGGCCTAGGGCCGGCGGCCGGGCGCAGCGGCAGCGGGCTCGGGTTCTTCGACGAATCTGGCATGGCTGAGTTCTACTTGGCACCAGTGACACTTTCGCCTCATGACTGGTCAGTGGCCGGGGGTGCGGCCGTTCCGGCAGCCAGCGCGGCGGCCACCCGCGAGCAGGAATGCCGGGCCAGCCGATGTCGTTCACATTGGATGGCTAAGAAGCCCGTACCTACAGGAGATCACCCGTGACTCTGCCGCCGCTCGTCGAACCGGCTGCCGACCTCACCGTCGATGAGGTTAAGCGTTACTCCCGGCATCTGATCATTCCGGACGTCGGGATGACCGGACAAAAGCGGCTGAAGAACGCGAAAGTGCTGTGCGTCGGCGCCGGCGGCCTTGGCTCGCCCGCGCTGCTCTACCTGGCTGCGGCTGGCGTCGGCACGCTCGGGGTCATCGACTTCGACGTTGTGGACGAATCCAACCTGCAGCGGCAGATCATCCATGGCCAGTCGGACGTGGGCAGGCCGAAGGCCTTGTCCGCGCGGGACAGCATCAAGGAAGTGAACCCGTACGTCGACGTCGTGGTCCATCAGGAAGCCCTGACCAACGACAACGTCATGGAGATCTTCTCCGGATACGACCTGATCGTCGACGGAACCGACAACTTCGCGACCAGGTACATGGTCAACGACGCGTGCGTCCTGCTCGGCAAGCCGTACGTCTGGGGGTCGATTTACCGCTTCGACGGCCAGGCGAGCGTCTTCTGGGCCGAGTACGGCCCGTGCTACCGCTGCCTGTATCCGGAGCCACCGCCGCCTGGCATGGTTCCGTCATGCGCTGAGGGTGGGGTGCTCGGCGTGCTGTGCGCCTCGATCGGGTCCATCCAGGTCAATGAGGCGATCAAGCTTCTTATCGGCATTGGCGAGCCGCTGGTCGGCCGGCTGATGGTCTACGACGCCCTGGAGATGAGCTACCGGAGCTTGAACGTCAAGAAGGATCCTGACTGCCCGATCTGCGGCAAGAATCCGACCATCACCGAGCTCATCGACTACGACGCCTTCTGCGGCGTGGTATCCGCCGATGCGCAGGAGGCGGCAGCGGGTTCCACGATCACCGCCGCCGAGTTGAAGGAAATGCTCGACCGGAAAGATGACATCTTCCTGATCGACGTCAGGGAGCCGAACGAGTACGAGATCGTCTCCATCCCCGGTTCCGTGCTGATCCCTAAGGAGCAGTTCCTCAATGGATCGGCGCTTGAGCGATTGCCGCAGGACCGCCGGATCATCCTGCACTGCAAGTCCGGCGCCCGGAGCGCTGAGTGCCTGGCCGTGGTGAAGAACGCGGGTTTCTCCGACGCCGTGCATCTCGGCGGCGGTGTCCTCTCTTGGGTGAACACAGTAGATCCGTCTCTGCCTGTTTACTGACCTGGTGCACGGTTCGCGATCAAGCCGAACGCGGCGTTGTGGTAGGCACGCGCTTTTCATGGCCTTAACATCATCAGGTGGCTAGTCGGCCGGGCCCCCCGAACATGCAGCGCGCATCAGGCGCGCGCGATACCGCTGAACTGAGGCTGCGCCCTGCGCGCCGCGGACGCAGGTCGCTGGTCGTCATCATTCTCGCAATGATCGGCTTGTGCGGGCTCGCGGTAGCCGCAGTCGGTATCCGCGGCCAGCTCAAGCCGAGAACCTTCACCCCAGCGCAGCAGAAGCGGATCGCGGCCTGGGAGGTGGCCAAGCGCTGGCGCACGACCCCCAAGTCACAGATCTTTCCGCTCGTGATCAGGTACACCCTGCCGAGCCCAGCAGGGTCGAAGGGCGGCGGCCTCAAGCTGAGCGCCAAGCGGCTCGAGATCGCGCGGCAGGCCAGCTGCGTGAAGGCTGCTGGCGGCAGCCAACAGTTCATGTCGGTGCTGGGCGGTGATGGCTGTGCGGCGCTGCTGCGCTCGACGTATGCCGATGCCAGCAGCAGCCTGGTGCTGACAGCCGGAGTAGCGGTCTTGAAAGACCAGGCCAGCTCGATGGCAGCAGCCAAGTTCCTGACCGGCGGCGCCGCCGTGGGCCAGGGCGGAGTCGCTCGCCAGCTGGTACTGAGCCCCCTGCGGGTCAGCGGTACGCCAGCGGCGCTCTACGGTTACCCGCAGCGCCAGCTCTCGTGGGTCGTGGCGGCCGGGCCTTACCTGGTCATGGCGACAGTCGGCTACGCGGACGGCAGGCCAGGGGTGCGCGTACCTAGTGACGCCTACGCTTACCAAGAAATGACGAGCCTAGCCAGGGGGGTCGCCGTCCGGATCGCTGCTCCGCTTGGAGTAACCCCGCCCGTCCCGCGTTGTCCAGGAGCACCCTCATGCTGACCCCTGGCCTAAGGCCCGCCACCCGTCGCGCAGCGACCAGCCCCCGCGACACAGGCCTGCCAGCATTGAGCGCGCGGTGGGGATTGCGTGCGGTATCAACTTTGGCTGCAATTGCGACCATGATTGCGCTACCGCTTTCCACGGCCGGTCCGGCTAGCGCTGATCAGGCCAGAGACACTCAGCGCTGGGTGCTTTCGGCGCTCGACGTCCCGGCTGCCTGGCGGCTGACGCACGGCCGCGGCGTGGTCGTCGCGGTGATCGACAGCGGAGTCGATCCCTCCGTCTCGGATCTAACGGGGTCGGTACGAACCGGCCCTGACTACACAGGTGTCCGAACGCCGGCCAGCAACCCCAACTGGGGCGCGCACGGTACCTGGATGGCATCGCTGATTGCTGGTCACGGGCATGGCCGCGGCGCCAGGAACGGCATACTCGGAGTCGCGCCGCAAGCCAAGATCCTCTCGATCAGGGTTATAACCGACCGGACAGATCCCAGTTGGGGCGCCTATCACCACCAGCCAGAGTGGCGTGTTCAGCGAGAGCTGGCCAAGTCGATCAGGTTCGCGGTCCGCCGCGGCGCCCAGGTGATCAGCATGTCGCTGGGCTACACCGCGTGGAGCGTGGGAGTTCGGGCCGCTCTGCAGCTCGCGCTGAGCCACGGGGTCGTCGTGGTGGCATCGTCAGGCAACGCTGGAACGACGCACTCAGCGCAAAGCCACGGTAACGCCCCGTACTCGTTCCCAGCCGACTACCCGGGCGTGATCGGCGTGGCAGCGGTCACGCAGGCGGGCCAGCCCGCGTACTTCTCTAGCGAGAACCTGTCGGTTCAGGTCGCGGCGCCAGGAGTCAACGTGCCGGCCCAGGGCAGGGGCAGCAAATACTGGGTCGTGAGCGGGACTAGTCCCGCATGCGCGCTTACCGCTGGAGTCGCGGCGCTGGTGAAATCCAAGTACCCAAAGCTCACGGCGGCGCAGGTGCGGAGCGCCATTACCCAGTCCACTTCGAACCGGCCGCATGGTGGCTACAACGATCAGGTCGGATTCGGCGCGGTGGACGCCGCTGCGGCCTTGCGGATGGCCGGCAAGCTGGCCAGCCAGGTGCCTGGCGGCCAGACACGCTCGGGAAGGGCAGCTGCTTCGGGCAACTTCGGTAACGGCCTGGCCGGCGTTCAAGCCTTCCCCGTGCCGCCCAGAGGACGGCAGAAGCTACTGGTGTTCGGTGGGATCGGCGCCGGCGGGCTGCTCTTCGTGGTCCTCGCGCTCTGGCTGCTCGTCAGGGGCAGACGCAAGAGGAAAGCCGCCCGGCGTGCATGGTCGGCGGCTCAGCCTGTCCCCCCTGGCCGCCTGGGCTCGCTTGGCGCGGCAGGCGCCGCTCGTGCGGCAGCGGCCAGCGGAACAGATCTGGATGTGCGGTACCCGGCTCAGATCTACCCGTCGCAGCCGCACGGCCACGGTCTGCCTGTTCAGGGTTACCTTGGCCAGCCTGGTCAGGGCTTCCCAGTGCCCGGCTATCTCGGCCAGCCTGCGGAAGCCCCGCTAGCCCCGGGTGAGTACGGTCAGGTCCAGCCGGCGCTCGGGCCCGGCCGGTTTGGTCCTGGCCAGCCTGGGCAACCCGGCCAGCCAGGCCAGGCACCCCCCGGGTACGCCGGGCCCGGGTACGCCGGCCCGCCCCAGCCAGGACAGCCGCCCTCCGGGTACGCCGGGCCCGGGTACGCCGGCCCGCCCCAGCCAGGCCAGCCGCCCTCCGGGTACGCCGGGCCCGGGTACGCCGGCCCGCCCCAGCCAGGACAGCCGCCCTCCGGGTACGCCGGGCCCGGGTACGCCAGCCCGCCCCAGCCAGGCCAGCTTTACGCCGGTGAGAGTCTCCCGGCCGGTGCCACGCCGGCGGCCGCCAGCCAGGACATCCCGTCGCCTGCGCAGGTGGAACACGGCATTTCCGCGTCGTCGTACTCGAGCCAGTCATATCCCGGCCAGGCCTTCGCGCCAAAGGGCCACCAGGCTTCCGGCGGTCAGGACAACGCCGGCCAGGATGATTCGAGCGAATCAGAATGGCCGTTCGATGACGGGCCTAGCGAGGCGGCTCAGCAGGCGACGACGGTTCCCCGGCTTCCGGTTCCGCCGCGGCCGCTGGAGCAGCGCCAGGATCTGGTCGTCCCGCCTTTGTCATCGCGCCCGACCGAACGTGACGTAGCCGACTGGCGTTCGGAACAGAGTCAGCGCACTGTGATCCCGCCAGGTAGGACCCTGCTTCCCGAACCGGACACCGGCCGCTGGCTCGACGACCCGCTGACCAGCCCGCGTTATTCCCGAGATGCCCAGCCTGGCGGGGAATCGGGGGTACGAGGATTTCGAAGCGACTGGCTGACGCGCCGGGAAGGAGTCACCACGCCGACCTCCCCGCCAACCCCGCCAACCCCACCTGCCCGGCCCGACAGGCCCGAACCGCCGGCGCAGCCCGCGCAACCACCTAGGACCGAACAACCCCTCACGACGCCCCAACCCATCAGGACCGAGGAGTCCATCAGGACCGAGGAGTCCATCAGGACCGAGCAACGGGCTGAGCCGGCCGGGCCGGCGCAGGCTGCGCAGCCCTCCGCAGCGGCTTGGGGCCAGCAGGGGCCAGTGCTGGATGGGTCGAATGCGGAGACACCCGCGCGCCAGCCGTCCGAGCAGGCGGAACCGGTCATGCGGTCGGTCTGGGAGCCACTGACCAGGCATCGGCCAAGCCCGGCTCGATCGGCGTCTGAGCAGACCGTCGAACACCCAAGCCCGATCGCGAGGTCGGGCACGTGGGCGTCGGCCGCGTGGGAAGCCAGACTGGGTCAGCAGCCTGCCATCACCCGCAGAACTGAGCCAGGGATGCCAAGTCCGGCCGCTGCCGAACCTGACTCTCTATCACCTGATCAGGAAGCGCTTCCCGCCGCCGACCCCGAGCGGGAACGCCAGGCTGACATCGAAGCGGGACTGTCGGCCGCATCACCCCCCGGCCAGCCGCCGCGCGAGTTGGTGCCGCGGCAGTCCGCCCCGCCCAGCACTGAGCCGTTGCCGAGCCGCCAGCCTCGGCCGCCGGCCGAGCCTGAGTCGCCGGCCGAGCCTCAGTCGCCGGGCCAGCCTCAGTCGCCGGCTGAGCCTCTGCCGCGCCGCCAGCCCATGACGCACCTGGCCGCTCCGCTCCGGCGGGAGCGCCAGTCGGAGCCAGGACGGCAGTCCGAGGCCGGACGCCAGCACCAGGCGGACCCCGCGGAGCCACTGCCGAGCGTCTGGGACACCTGGCGGTCGGCCGCAGCCGCCAAGCGTGCGGCCCAGGCAGATGGCTCCGATCCGGCTGATGACAGCGCGTAAGATCCGGCCGTCCGGCGCTGAGATCGGCGACTTCGCGAGCCGAGTCCTTGAGGTGGTCGAGTCAATCCCGCCGGGGCGCGTCATGTCCTACGGCGACGTCGCCGAATTCATCGGCGTTGGCGGGCCGCGGCAGGTCGGCCGCGTGATGGCCCTCTGGGGCGGCGGCGTTGCATGGTGGCGCGTCGTGCATGCGGACGGCAGTCTGCTGCTCGGCCACGAACGCGAAGCGCTACGG
>Ga0209131_1002772_pt1 | contig 11800 bp, 11 predicted proteins | sample GraSoi_2013_40cm_FD_185826 | JGI IMG/M metagenome (GOLD analysis project Ga0209131, IMG submission 185826) | Grasslands soil microbial communities from the Angelo Coastal Reserve, California, USA - Sample 9_17_2013_40cm (SPAdes) (version 2) | ecosystem: Environmental > Terrestrial > Soil >...
CGTCTCAGGTATCGGATGGGGCGTCGCGGCGTGCGCGAACGACATATTGAACCGGCATCGCGTCGCGCTCCGCCGCCTCCGGCGGTTCGCCGAGCACCGCGGCAAGCGCGCGAATCGCGGGCATCGCCAGCGCGCGCTTCGACTCCTCGGCGAGGATGCGGGAACCCATCGCCTCGACCTGGTAGCCGGTGGACCGGAACAGATTCATGATCGTCCTGCGCGTGAAGAACCGGATATGGGTGCGGTCGAGCAGGCCCTGGCTCTCGTACTCGAAGGCTCCCACGGCGAGGCGCGCCTGCACCGACCAGTGTTGGGCGTTAGGGATGCAAGCAACGATCGAGGCCGCGTGCGAGAGCGACGGATGCAGGCTGCGTAGCGTCTGCCACGGATCGTAGAGATGCTCGAGCACGTCGCCGAAAATCCAGCAGTCGACCGGGAAGAGCGCCTTGAAGTCGCGGGCATCCATGCGCTCGATGTCTGCAACGCGCACCTCGGTCACGCGCCCGCGCGCGGCCTGCGCGTACTCGGGCACGATCTCGATGCCGATATATTCGCACCCGGGATGCTTCTCCAGGAACGCGGCGCCGGTCGCGCCGCTGCTGCAGCCCACCTCGACCACGCGCTTCACGGTATCTGGAACCAAGCCCAGCAGGTCATGGTTCGCCCCGTCGTGCATGGGTGTGGCGAGCATGTCAGACCTCGATCCTGCCCAGCAACAGGTATTCCATCAGCGCCTTTTGCGCGTGCAGCCGATTCTCCGCCTCGTCCCACACGACGCTCTGCGGGCTTTCCAGCACTTCTGCGGTGACTTCCTCGCCGCGATGCGCGGGCAGGCAATGCATGAAGACCGCGTCCTTCTTCGCCGCGCCCATGATCTTCGCGTCCACCGTGAATCCCCGGAAAGCCTTCTCGCGCGCTCCGGCCTCGGCCTCGAAGCCCATGCTGGTCCACACGTCGGTGTTCACCAGGTCCGCGCCTTCGGCGGCCTGCAACGGCGTGCGGCAGATCTCGAGGTTCTCCGGGGCTACGCCGACGGTGCGTTGCGGCTCGATGGAATAGCCGGCGGGCGTGGACACCTTCAGCCTGAAGCCGAAGATCTGCGCAGCCTGGATCCACGTGTTGCACATGTTGTTGCCGTCGCCGATCCACGCGACCACCTTGCCGGTGATGTCGCCGCGGTGCTCGACATAGGTGTACACGTCGGCAAGCACCTGGCAGGGATGGTAGTCGTTGGTGAGGCCGTTGATCACCGGCACCCGCGACTGCGAGGCGAAGCGCTCGATGATCGAGTGCTCGAAGGTGCGGATCATCACGATGTCCACCATGCGGGAGATCACGCGCGCCACGTCCTCGATGGGCTCGCCGCGACCGAGCTGCGTCTCGCTGGTGTTCAGCACGATCGAGGAGCCGCCCAGCTGGTGGATGCCGGCCTCGAACGAGACCCGCGTTCGCGTCGAGCTCTTCTCGAAGACCATCGCGAGCATGCGGTCCACGAGCGGCTGGTACGCGACGTAGTTCTTGAAGCGCTCCTTGATGACGCGCGTGCGGCGGAAGAGGTGCTCGAATTCCTCGCGCTGAAGGTCCTTCAGCTGCAGGAAATGCTTCACGCCGCGGCGGCCGGCGCCTGCGCCAGGAACCGCTTCACGAGCGGGGCGAGGATCTCCACCAGCATCTCGGCCTCGTTCTTGCGGATCACGAGCGGCGGCAGGAGGCGGATCACCTTGTCGGCCGTGACGTTGATCACGAGCCCGGCGTCGAGCGCCTGCTTAACGATGTCGCCACACGGGCGGTCGAGCTCCACGCCGATCATGAGTCCCATGCCACGGATCTCCTTCACGCCGGCGGCTCCCGCGAGGCTGCGCTCGAGGCCGTCCACGATCACACGCCCCATGGCCTCGGCGTTCTTCATCAGGCCTTCCTTCTCGATCACGTCGAGCGTGGTGATGGCCGCGACGGAAACCAGCGGGCCGCCGCCGAACGTCGTGCCGTGGTTGCCCGGCTTGAAGACCTTCGCCGCGGCGCCGCGCGCGAGGCACGCGCCGATCGGCACGCCCGAGCCCAGGCCCTTGGCGAGCGGCATCACGTCGGGAACCACGCCCATCCACTGGTGGGCGAACCACTTGCCGGTGCGCCCAATGCCGCTTTGCACTTCGTCGATCATCAGCAGCCACTGCTTGCGATCGCAGATCTCGCGAAGCTTGCGCACGTATTGCGCGTCGGCGACGTGGATGCCGCCCTCGCCCTGCAGCACCTCGAGCAGGACCGCGACGATCGAGCCGTTGTCGGCCAGGCGCTCGACGGCGGCGAAGTCGTTGTACGGCACGCGCAGGAACCCGCCCATGAGCGGCTCGAATCCCGCCTGCGCCTTGCGGGAGCCCGTGGCCGAAAGCGTGGCGAGCGTGCGGCCGTGCCAGGCTTTCTCCATCACGATGATGGTCGCGTTCTCCACGCCGCGCTGGTGCCCGTAGAGGCGCGCGAGCTTGATCGCGCACTCGTTGGCCTCCGCGCCGGAGTTGCAGAAGAAGGCGTTGTCCATGTTCGCGATGGCGCACACCTTTTGCGCGGCGCGCTCCTGCTCGGCGACCCGGAAGAGGTTCGACGTGTGGATGAGCTTACCCGCCTGCTCGCATAGCGCCTTCACGAGTACCGGATGCGCGTGGCCCAGGCCGTTCACCGCGATGCCGGCGAGCCCGTCGAGATATTTCCTGCCCTCGCTATCCCAGAGCCATGCGCCCTCGCCGCGCACGAACGACACGGGCTGCGGGGAATACGTGTGCATCAGGTGCGAAGCGTTCATGCGGATGGCTCCCAGAAACGAGAACGGCGGCCCTCAAGCCGCCGTGGCCCGAGGGGAATTGCGTCTACGCGCGGGGCGCTCCCAGCGCCTTGATCTGCTGAGCCAGGCGGCTCTTGTGTCGCGCGGCCTTGTTCTTGTGGATGATGCGCTTGTCGGCGATGTGGTCGATGGTCGACTGCTCCGAGCGAAACGTCGCCTCGGCCGCTTTCGCGTCGCCGCTGGCGATCGCCTTCTGGATCTTCTTGATGGCGCTGCGGAGCGTCGTGCGCATGCTCTGGTTGGCTGCGCGCTGCTTGACGCTCGTCTTCGCGCGCTTGGCTGCCTGTTTGGTGTTGGCCATGGGGTGTGCTCTGTTCTCTGTGTCCGAAATGCGAGGGGAAGCCTGCTATGATACACGACTTGTCCATACAAAACAAAGCCCTAGATTGAATCTCCTCAGGGCCGCCGCTTCAGTCAGCGGCATGACGCTCGCGTCGCGAATCACCGGTTTCATCCGCGACACGCTGCTGGCGATCCTGTTCGGCGCAGGGCTCTCGATGGACGCATTCGTCGTCGCCTTCCGCATCCCGAATCTCCTTCGGCGCCTCTTCGCCGAGGGCGCTTTCTCCCAGGCTTTCGTCCCCGTTCTCGGCGAATACCGCGCGCGCCGCGGCGATGAGGCCACGCGCGAGCTCGCCGGCAAGGTGCTCGCGGTTCTCGCCGCAGCGCTTTTCATCGCGACCCTCATCGGCGTGATCGCCGCGCCGCTGGTGGTCTACGCGATGGCCTCGGGCTTCGCGGCGGACACGGTGAAATTCGGCCTCACGGTGTCGATGGTTCGGATCTGCTTCCCGTACATCCTGTTCATCTCGCTGGTGTCGTTCTGCTCGGGACTTCTCAACACGTACGGCGAGTACAAGGCGCCTGCTTTCACGCCCGTGCTGCTGAACCTCACCTTCATCGCGTTCGCGCTCCTGCTCGCGCCGCACCTCGAGCAGCCCGTGATGGCGCTCGCGTGGGCGGTGCTCCTGGGCGGCATCGTGCAGCTCGCATTCCAGTTCCCGTTCCTGAAGCGCATCGGCATGTGGCCGAAGCCGCTCTGGGACCCGAAGGACGAGGGCGTGCGGCGCATCCTCTCGCTCATGGCGCCCGCGGCGCTGGGCGTTTCCGTCGCGCAGATCTCGCTCCTCATCAACACGCAGATCGCGTCCAACCTCGGCGACGGTCCGGTGTCGTGGCTCTACTACGCCGACCGGCTGATGGAGTTTCCCTCGGCGTTGCTGGGCGTAGCGCTGGGGACGGTGCTGCTGCCAACCCTCGTGAAGCACCACAGCGGCGAGGATCCGGTCGCCTACTCGCGCCTGCTCGACTGGGGGCTTCGCATCTCGCTGCTGCTGGCGCTGCCCGCCGCGGTCGCGCTCGCGATGCTCGGGGTGCCCCTCATCGCAACACTCTTCTGGCACGGCGAGTTCCTGAAGCACGACGTGCTCATGACGCGCAACGCGCTCGCGGGCTACGCCGTGGGACTGGCGGGCATCATCCTCGTGAAGGTGCTGGCGCCCGGCTTCTACGCGAAGCAGAACATCCGCACGCCGGTGAAGGTCGCGGTCGTAACGCTCATCGTCACGCAGCTTCTCAACGTGCTCTTCGTGTACTACCTGCATTTGCAGCATGCGGGGCTCGCCCTTTCCATTTCCATCGGCGCGTGCCTGAACGCCGGTTGGCTTTGGTGGCTCATGCGCCGTTCGGGCGTCTACCAGCCCGAGGCGGGCTGGGGCGGATTCCTCTTCAAGCTCGCGGTCGCGCTCTACGTGATGGGCGGCGCGCTCTGGTATTCGATGGGAAGCGAGTCGTCGTGGTTCGAGATACCCACCACGGTGCGCGCGGCCAGGCTCGCGTGGGTGATCTTCGCGGGCGCTGGCGCCTACTTCGCGTCGCTGTGGCTCATGGGCCTCAGGCTGCGCGACTTCGCCCGCCACGAGTAGGCCATGAGGATCATCCGCCACGTGCGGCCGCCCGGAGACGTGGCGCTCGCCATCGGGAGCTTCGACGGCGTGCATCTGGGACACCAGGCGATGCTCGCGCAGGTCGCGCGCGAAGCGCGCGCCCGGGGCATCTCCTCGGCCGCCCTCACCTTCGAGCCGCTGCCGCGCGAATTCTTCGCCCCGCGCGAGGCGCCGGCGCGATTGTCGAGCCTGGTCGAGAAGCTCGATGCCGTCGCGCACGCGGGAATCGATACCGCCATCGTCGAGCGCTTCGACCGCGGGTTCGCCGCCATCGCCGCGCCCGAGTTCGAGGAGCGCATCGCGCGACACTATTCGGCGCGCTGGGTCCTGGTGGGCCAGGACTTTCGCTATGGCGCGGGGCGGCGCGGCGACGTGGCGAGCCTCGAGGCGGCGGGCGCGCGCCTGGGCTTCGGCGTGCAGGTGCTGCCGGCGGTGGTGCTGGATGGGGCGCGCGTCTCCAGCACGCGGGTGCGCGAGGCGCTTGCGGCCGCGAATTTTCCGAAAGCCGCGCGATTGCTGGGGCGGCCCTACGTGATCTGCGGTCGCGTCGTTCAGGGAAGGAAGCGCGGGCGCGGCATGGGGTTTCCTACCGCGAACGTGCGCCTCGCGCGGCCGAAGGCGGCTGTCGCGGGGATCTTTGCGGTAAAATGTTTCGGCGTGGCAACTCGCGGACTCGAGGGAGTGGCGAGCCTCGGAACCAACCCGGCCGTGCAGCACGGCGGCCCGGCGACTCTCGAAGCGTTCCTCTTCGATTTCTCGGGCGACCTCTACGGGCGCCGAATATCCCTCGAGTTCGTGAAGAAGCTGCGTGACGAGGCGCATTTCGCCTCCATGGACGAACTCGCGGCCCAGATCCGCCGCGATTGCGACGCGGCCCGCGAGGTCTTCAGGAACACCTGATACCGGCGAAGGGCGCGAAGGACCGAGGGATGCCCGACGACAAGAAGGTCGATTACAAGAGCACGCTGAACCTTCCGGAAACGCCGTTTCCCATGCGCGGCGATCTCGCCAGGCGCGAGCCGGTGTGGATCCAGTCGTGGCTCGGAAACCACCTCTACGAACGCATCCGCGAGCATTGCCGGGGGCGGACGAAGTACGTCCTGCATGACGGCCCACCGTACGCGAACGGCGACATCCACATGGGCCACGCGGTGAACAAGATCCTCAAGGACATGGTGGTGAAGTCGAAGACGCTCGCCGGCTACGACGCGCCCTATACGCCCGGATGGGATTGCCACGGGCTTCCCATCGAGCACCAGATCGAGAAGAAGTACGGCCGCAACCTCGAGCCCAACAAGCAGCGCGCGCTCTGCCGCGCGTACGCGGCCGAGCAGATCGAGCGGCAGAAGGCGGACTTCCAGCGCCTGGGCGTGCTGGGCGACTGGGACCATCCGTACAAGACGATGGACTTCGCCACCGAGGCGGGCGAAATCCGCGCCATCGGCAGGATCTGGAAGAACGGCCTTCTCTATCGGGGCCTCAAGCCCGTGAACTGGTGCATCGATTGCGGCAGCGCGCTCGCGGAAGCCGAAGTCGAGTACGAGGACCGCACCTCGCCCGCCGTGGATGTCGCATTCGAAGCGGTCGATCCTGCGGCGGTGGCCGAGGCCTTCGACGCGAAAGACAAGCTCGCGAAGGCGTATGCGGTCATCTGGACCACGACGCCCTGGACGCTGCCCGGCAACCAGGCGATCGCGGCGCACGCCGACATCTGCTACGAGCTGGTCGATACCGATCGCGGCGCGCTGATCCTGGCCGAGCCGCTGCGCGAGGCGGCGTTGAAGCGCTACGGCCTCGTGGCGAAATCGATCCTCGGGCGCGCGACCGGCGTGGCGCTCGAAGGCCTGGCGTTTCGCCACCCCTTCATCGATCGCGTCGTGCCGACGGTCCTCGCGGAGCACGTGACGACGGAATCCGGCACGGGCCTGGTGCACACGGCGCCCGCGCACGGCGTCGAGGACTTCGAGATCGGCGTGAAGTGCGGGCTTCCACTCGACCAGCCGGTGGACGACGCGGGCCGCTACAAGGCGAGCGTGCCCTTCTTCGCGGGAATGGGCGTGCGCGAGGCGGAGAAACCGATCCTCGCGAAACTCGAGGAGACCGGCGCGCTCCTGCACCACGAACCGTTCAAGCACAGCTATCCGCATTGCTGGCGCCACAAGACGCCGATCATTTTCCGCGCGACGACGCAATGGTTCGTCGCCATGGACAAGAAGGTGAGCGTGGGCGAGAGGCACTCGCAGGGCCGCACGCTTCGCGAGCTGGCACTCCACGCCATCGCCAACACGCGCTTCTACCCCGACTGGGGCCGCCCGCGTCTCGTGTCGATGATCCAGAACCGCCCCGACTGGACGCTTTCGCGCCAGCGCAACTGGGGCACGCCGCTACCCTTCTTCCTCGACCGGGAGTCCGACGAGCTGCATCCGGAAACGCAAGCGCTGGTGGAGAAGGCCGCGAACAAGGTCGAGCAGGGCGGCGTCGAAGCGTGGTTCGCCGCCACGCCCGAGGACTTCGGCGTGGACTCGAAGAAGTACCGCAAGCTCACCGACACGGTGGACGTCTGGTTCGATTCGGGCACGACGCACTTCACGGTGCTGCGCCAGCTGGCCGAGCAGAAATGGCCCGCGAACCTCTACCTCGAAGGCAGCGACCAGCACCGCGGCTGGTTCCAGTCGAGCCTGCTCACCGGGTGCGCCATGGACGGGCGCGCGCCCTACGATTCGCTCCTCACGCACGGCTTCACCGTCGATGCGCAGGGACGCAAGATGTCCAAGTCGCTGGGCAACGTGATCCTTCCGCAAAAGGTGTCGGACACCCTGGGCGCCGAGGTCATCCGCCTGTGGGTGGCCTCGTCCGATTTCTCGGGCGAACTGTCGATCTCCGACGAGATCCTGAAGCGCGTCGTGGAAAGCTACCGGCGCATCCGCAATACGCTGCGCTTCCTCCTCGCCAACACGGCGGATTTCGACGCCTCGAAGGACCTGCTGCCGCCTTCCGAGTGGCTGGAGATCGATCGCTACGCGCTCGCCATGGCGCGCGAGATGGCGCAGGCCTCGATCCTCGATTACACGAAGTTCGACTTCCACCTGGTCGCGCAGCGCCTGCAGACCTTCTGCTCCGAGGACTTGGGCGGCTTCTGGCTCGACATCCTCAAGGACCGCCTCTACACGAACCGCAAGGACTCGAAGGCGCGCCGCTCGGCGCAAAGCGCCCTGCACCACGTGACGCAGATGCTCCTGCGCATCATGGCGCCAATGCTTTCGTTCACCGCCGAGGAAGCGTGGGCGATCCTCAATCCGCGCCGCGAAGGCGAGCCGCTCGAAAGCGTGTTCCTGCATACGTGGACCGACGTGCTGCCGAAGCAGGACGGCGAGAAGGAGCTCGTCGCGCGCTGGAAGCGCATCCGCGAGATCCGCGCGGAGGTATTGAAGCGCCTCGAGGACGCGCGCTCGGGTGGGGCGATCGGTTCGTCGCTGCAGGCGAACGTCTCGCTCGCACTCCCGGCGCAAGACCTCGAACTGCTGCGATCGCTCGGCGACGACCTCAAGTTCGTGCTGATCACGTCGTCGGCCACCGCGGGCGAGTCTTCGGATGGCGCGATCGCCATCGAGGCGCGGCCTTCCACGGATCCGAAATGCGAACGGTGCTGGCACTACCGGCCCGATGTGGGATCGGATTCGCGCCACCCGACCCTTTGCGGCCGGTGCGTGGAGAACCTCGAGGGCAAAGGCGAAAGGCGCTCGCATGCGTGAGGTCGCCCCGGGCTGGGCCCGCTGGCTCGCCGTGAGCGCGGTGGTGATCGCTCTCGACCTCGCCACCAAGGCGTGGGTGGCGAGCGCGCTTTCGATCGGCGACGTGATTCGCGTGGCCCCCTTCTTCAACGTGATCCTCACCCACAACACCGGCGCCGCCTTCAGCTTCCTCGCCGGCGCCGGCGGCTGGCAGCGCTGGTTCTTCACCGTCGTCGCGGTCGTGATCTCGATCGCCCTCGTGGTGATGCTGCGACACCCGCACCGCGACAAGCTCGTGCCGTTGGCACTCGCCCTCGTGCTGGGCGGCGCCATCGGCAACCTCTGGGACCGCGTGAGCCTGGGCCACGTGGTCGACTTCATCCAGCTGCATGCGGGGGGCTACTATTGGCCCGCGTTCAACGTCGCCGATTCAGCCATCACCGTGGGCGTGGCGCTCCTCCTCTGGGATGGGCTGCGCGGCGGCGGGAAGGCGCAAACGAAAGCCTCGCCATGACCGACACCCTGGAAATCGTCCTCGCCAAGCCGCGCGGCTTCTGCGCCGGCGTGGACCGCGCGATCGCGATCGTCGAGCGCGCGCTCGCCCTCCACGGCGCGCCCATCTACGTGCGCCACGAGATCGTCCACAACAAGTACGTGGTCGCGGACCTTCGCGCCAAGGGCGCCGTCTTCGTCGAGGAGCTGGAGGAAGTGCCCGAAGGCGCCACCGTGATCTTCTCCGCGCACGGCGTGTCGCTCGACGTGCGCCGCGAAGCGCAAGCGCGCGGCCTGAAGGTCTTCGACGCCACGTGCCCCCTCGTCACCAAGGTGCACGTCGAGGTGGCGAAGATGCGCGAGCAGGGGCGCGAGGTGGTGATGATCGGCCACGAGGGGCATCCCGAGGCCGAGGGCACCATGGGCCAATCCGGGGAGGGCATGTACCTCGTCGAGACGGAAGACGACGTGGCGCGGCTCTCGGTGAAGGATCCCGCCCGGCTCGCCTACGTGACGCAGACCACGCTTTCCATCGACGACGCCGCGCGAGTCGTGGGCGCGTTGAAGCAGCGCTTCCCGGCGATCGTCGGCCCCAAGAAGGACGACATCTGCTACGCCACGCAGAACCGCCAGGACGCGGTGAAGTTCATGGCGCCCATGTGCGACGTGGTGATCGTCGTGGGCTCGCCCAACAGCTCCAATTCGAACCGCCTGCGCGAAGTCGCGATGAATCTCGGGCGCGAGGCCTATCTCGTGGATCGCGCCGACGACCTGAAGCCCGAGTGGATCGCCGGAAAGCGCACCGTGGGCGTGACCGCGGGCGCGTCGGCGCCGGAGGTGCTCGTGCACGACGTGATCCTGCGCCTGCAGGAGATGGGCGCGCGCCGCGTGCGCGAGCTCGAAGGCATCGACGAGAAGGTCACCTTCCCGTTGCCGCGCAGCATCTCCGGCCACCCGTAAAAAAAAAAGCGGCCCGGAGTTTCCGGGCCGCGGGGATCGAGCAGCGTCCGCGTCCAAGAGGACGCCGCCCCGTTCTTTAGTTGTCGCGCGACTGGTTCCAGTACACCTTGCGGCGCGTCGAGGAACCGGGATCGTGATGCGGCCGCCTTCGACCGAGGAACCCTTGTCGCCCGCGCCGATGATGAAGGCCACGTTCTGGCCCGGCGCGATCTCGACCACGCCACCCACCGGCGAAGGCGGCAGGCCCCCGCCCGTGAGCGGCTGCCCCATCGTGCCGTCGGGCTGGGTCTTGTTCGGCGTGCCGCCGAAGAAGCTGAACCCGTACGCGCGCGCTTCACCGAGGTTGGAGACGCATGCGCTCGTGGCCGCAATCGGCTTGTTCGTCGAGAAGTACGTGGTGCCCGCGACCGTGAGCGGCGAGTTCACGACCTTCTCGCCCGTGGCCAGGTTGCGGTACCAGCCCTTACATATCGGCGGCGAGCAAACGCATACGCCTCCCGTACAGGTTCCGGTCGCGGCCGTGATGCCGGCGGTGGTGCTGAGGAGCACGAGGTCTGCTGTCACCAACGCCGTCATGCTGGGAGCCACCGCGGCCGGATTGTTCTGCCCGTCGTTCAACGCATAGAAGCTGTCGGTCGAGGTGCGGACCAGCGGCTTCTCGCGGTCGCCCGTGCCCACCAGCACCACGTCGAAGCTTCCCGCGTGCACGATGTCCGGCGCGTAGAAGAACTTCCTGCCCGTGCCGAGCGCGGCAAACTTGAAGAGCTTCCAGTTGGCGACGTTGTTGCTCGGAATGTCGAGCCTCCAGATGTTGCCGTTGGTGTCACCGAAGTACCCCCGATACACCTGCCCCTGGGTGTTCACGAGCAGCGACACGTCCGAAGGAATGGAATCGGCGATGTCCGCGTTCTGGCCGTGCTTCATGAAGCCGGCCACCACGTCACCACCGTTCTTCACGCTACCGTCGTTGGCGTTCAGCACGTAGATGCCGCGTCCCGTGCTGCCGTTCGCCACGGCCGGGGAAGAATCCTCGCCCGTGTCGTAGCCCGCACCCATGATCAGCGTCGGATCCGTGTCGCCATCGAGCTTGAAGATGAACGGCGTGGACCAGGTCTGGCCGAGGTTCGGCAGGTCGGCCGCGGACTTCTTCCACTTGAAGAGGGGCGCCGTCGGATCGGTCACGTCGAAGGCGTAGATGAGCGCCCCGCCGCGACGCGCGGTGACGAAGATCCATCGCGCGGCGCTGTCGGGATCCTCCCAGATGCCGATCGGGCCGTCGAAGAAGTAGTCCTTGGGCAACGGGGGGTTCGGCAGTATGAGGAGCTCCGCCGGCGTGCTCGGCATGAGCTGCCTCGGGCTCGTATCGCGCAGGCGCTTCACCTTGCCGAAGAACTCCGGCGCGATGAATGACCACGATTCGTGGCCGTCCCTGGCGGCAATGGTGTTGTCCTGTCCGCCCTTCACGGCGCGCAGCGTCCCGTCGTTGGCGCCGTAGAACACCCACGGGCCGCATTTCCCGACCGGAGACGCAGGCTGCGGCGGCGGGGGCGGGCACGATGGCCCATAGTTGACCACGACCGGGCGCGAGTGCAGCACGTCGCCATGGATCGACGGACGTACGGTGGGGTGCACGATGGGTGCGGTGGTAGTCCATCCCGGGCCCAGCTCCGAGGAAGTCCACGCGCAAGGGGAAACCGTGATATCGCACGGCGTGCCGTTGAAGTTGTCCGAGCCCCGGTACCAGTCGACGAGGAGCGGGAGCTCCGTGGCGGTCGCGCCGAAGGCGCTCTGGTAGGTCGCCCCCATGATCAGCGAGCTGGTGAAATCAAGCGGCG
>Ga0209131_1002775_pt1 | contig 11792 bp, 9 predicted proteins | sample GraSoi_2013_40cm_FD_185826 | JGI IMG/M metagenome (GOLD analysis project Ga0209131, IMG submission 185826) | Grasslands soil microbial communities from the Angelo Coastal Reserve, California, USA - Sample 9_17_2013_40cm (SPAdes) (version 2) | ecosystem: Environmental > Terrestrial > Soil >...
AGTGCAGGAATCCCCAGGCGGCGGCGGTCAGCGCAAATGAAGCGCAATCGCGTCGCCCAGCCGGTGCAATCCGCCGGAGACGTCGACCAGCCGCCCGTTTACAAACAGGCCCGGGGACGTGCGCACGTGGCTGCGGATCGCCCCATCGACCTGCTCGCGCACGCGCTGGCGGTAGATCTCATCGTCCAGGGCGGCGGTGAACTGTGCGAGATCCAGCCCCAGCTCGGCGGCGTAGTCGTGCAACGCCCGGCGTTCCAGTCGTGCCGCCTGGCGCAACAGCAAATCGTGCATCTCCCAGAATTTACCTTCCGCGCCCGCCGCTTCGGCGGCTTCGGCGGCCATCAGCGCATGGGGATGAGCACTCTCGACCGGAAAGTGCCGATAGATCAGTCTCAACGTCGTGGGATGCTGGTCGAGCAGCATGCGTACGCCCGGCTCCGCCGCACGGCAGATCGGACACTCAAAATCGCCGTACTCCACCACGGTGATTCGCGCCTCGGGTGAGCCGCGCACGTGATCGGTGGGACCTATCGGTACTTTCAGGTCCTGGCCCGGTGGTTCGGTCATCGGTGACTCCCGACGGTTGAAGGGTAACTTTCGCAAAAATCATGCGCCGGCGGGGTATGGGATGCAATGTGCATTCAGCGGGGAACAGCGGATCGGGCCGCCGTCTCGGGCGCCAGGCGCGCCCGTTCGTACACGGCCTCGAGAAAGGCGGCGTGACTCCAGCCGATACCGCGCGAGGACGCCGGCCGGCCGGTGCGCTTGTCGATCTGCTCGTACATCTGCCCGTCTGCCGGCGTGCTGAGCTGCAATCTCATCATGATGCGATCGGCCTTGCGCGTGAAGGCCGCCATCGCCTCCCGATTCAATGCCGAGCCAGGCGACAGGTTCGTCCCGGGCATGGCAGACCGCAGGAAGGCGGCATTGCGCGCCGTCACGGCCAGACTGGCGCCCGCCTCCAGGCGCGCCGCCAACCGGTAGTAGAAACGGGCAAAATCCGCCGTGATGAACACCCAGGGATTGCCGCCGTAGTACACGTCTCCGGCGTAGCGCCCGTAGCCGAGCCCGACATCGCTGCGATGATTGATCGGGTAGCTCGAGCGGAACAGCTCCTCCAACACGGCCACGCTCGCCTGCACGCGATCGTCGAGCACCGAGTGCGCCGCCGAGTTCCGGTCCGCGTCGACGACCGCCACGATCACTTCGGCATCCAGGTCGGTCTTCTTGGCCGTGTAGCCGTCGGTCGCCACTATGGCCAGTTGCGAGCGGAGGAAGCCGCGGGTGGGATCCCAGTGATCGTCCAGCAGCGGCTCGAGGCGCTGCGCCACGTTCCGGTACTTCGCCACGCGCTCGGCCGGCGCGCCGTGCCGCTCCAGCCAGTCCGCCCCCTGCTCGAGCGCGGCGAGCTGGACCAGGCGCGTGTGGTAACTGTCGGCCACCAATTCTTCCCAGGCATCGAAGCCGCGCTGGTTCCAGACGCTCGCCACGAAATCAAGATCGGCCCCGAGGACTGTCGTCGCGAGTGCTTCGAGATCGGGACGGGCAAGTTGGGCCGCCTCGGCCGCACGCAGGAAATCCACGACCGCCAGAACGCGCAGGGCCGGACCGTCGAACTGCGGACGTGACCACGGGAGCGAATCGAGCTCACCGGTCACCGTGTAACGCGGCTCACCCAGCCCATACTTCGAAGGCAGGGCCTGCAGGCGCTGCGTGAGTGTGAGGAAATCCGTGAATTGTCTTTCGAACAGGCTGCGGCTGGCATAGGGACGGCGGAGCGCAAAGGCGTCCGCCGCCGCGTGCATCACCAGCGAGGAATCGCGTATCCAGTGAAAGTAGTAGTCGGGATCCTTTTTCTGCAGGGCGCCCACGACGATGCCGGGAAGGGGCGGCGGCTCTCCGGGGCGCTTCGGTTCCCGCGGGGAAATGTTCTCCAGCATGTGCTGCCAGGAGTGCTGTTCCTGCTGCACCAGCCAATCGGGCAGCGGAACCGGCGCGGCGGCGCCCGCACCGCGCCAGAGGCAGGCCAACAGCAGGGCCCAGGAAAGGCGATCGACAGGGCGGCGCTTCATCTGGGCGAGTTTATGCTCTGTTAAGATCCAAGGGAGACAGAAATGGCTGTGGACCGGGAGATTTCGATGCGCAGACCGACCATCCATTCGTGGTTGCCGCTTTGCGTCGCACTGTGCGCGGCCGTCACCAGCGCGCCGGCGGTGGCGCAACTGAAAACACGCAATGTGGTGCTGATTGTGTCCGACGGCCTGCGCTGGCAGGAAGTCTTCACGGGCGCGGACCGGAGTCTGCTCGACGATCCCAAGAGCGGCATGTGGGAGAGCGCAGCCAGTCTCAAGAAACGCTTCTGGGATGATTCTCCGGCCGCGCGCCGCCGGCTGCTCATGCCCTTCATGTGGGACGTGATCGCGAAGCAGGGTCAGCTGTTCGGCAACCAGGAGGTGGGCAGCATCGCCCGCGTGACCAACGGCGTGGCGTATTCCTATCCCGGCTACAACGAGATGCTGACCGGGCACCCCGACCCGCGCATCGACCGCACCGACATCGACGGCAACAACTATGGGCCGAACCCGAACGTGACGGTTTTCGAGTGGCTCAACCAGCAACCGGGCCTTGAGGGCAAGAGCGCCGTGTTCGGAAGCTGGACCTGGTTTACCGACGTCTTCAACGAAGCGCGGAGCCATCTGGACATGCGCGTGGGATCCAGGCTGCCACCCACGCCCAATCCGACGCCGCGCCAGGCGCTCCTTGAACGGCTCTATCGCACAACCACGGCGCAGGAAGAGGGCGAAGTTCCGGATGCCTTCGTGCAGGCCCGCTTGCTGGATTACCTGGAGACGAACCATCCCCGGGCGCTGTTCGTGGGCTATGGCGAGACCGACGACTGGGGACACGCCGGACGGTACGATCTGCTCCTGGAGGCCGTGCACCATCTGGATCTATTTGTGCACGAACTGTGGGATACGATGCAGTCCATGCCTCAATACCGCGGCCAGACCACCTTCATCATCACGGCCGATCACGGGCGCGGCAGCGGCCTGGTGGACTGGAAAGAGCACGGCGTCGGGCAGAAGGGATCGGAGAATATCTGGATCGCGACGATCGGCCCGGACACGCCGCCGCTGGGCGAGCGGCACGGCGCGCCGGCCGTCGAGCAGGCGCAGATCGCGGCCACGATCGCGGCCCTGCTGGGCCAGGACTATCGCGCGGCGGTGCCGCTCGCGGCGCCTCCCCTGCCGGTGTTGTCCGGGAACTGATTGTCTACATCGGCATCGAGCGTGGCTGCGGAAACCGGAATCCTCGCGTACGGTGCCTACGTGCCGCAGCGGCGCCTGCAGCGCGCCGCGATCTGTGCGGCGCACGCCTGGTTTGCACCGGGCCTGAAGGGGCTGGCACGCGGTGAGCGCGCCGTGGCGGACTGGGACGAAGACAGCATTACGATGGCCGTGGAGGCGGCGCGCGATTGTCTCACCGGCATCGATCGCACCACGATCGGCTCGCTCTCCCTCGCCTCCACGACCCTGCCCTTCGCTGACCGCCAGAACGCGGGCATCGTCAAGGAGGCGCTGAACCTTGCCGACGCTGTGAGCGTGCTCGACGTGACGGGCAGCCAGCGCGCCGCGACCTCCGCGCTGATTCAGGCGCTGCACGCCGCGGCTGGGGCAGGACGGCCGCAGCTGTGCCTGGCCTCCGACCGGCGCAACGCGCGAGCGGCCTCCGAGGCCGAACTGATCCAGGGCGACGCCGCGGCGGCCGTGCTCGTCGGCGCGGGCGATCCCATCGCGCGCCTGCTGGGTACGCACAGCGTCAGCATCGATTTCGTCGATCACTTCAGGGCCGCCGGTGAGCCGCTGGACTATGCGTGGGAAAGCCGCTGGATCCGCGACGAGGGCCATATTGCCCTCGTGGGCCGGACACTCGCCGAGGGCCTGAAGCGCTTCGGCGTCGCGGCGGGCGCAATCGATCGGCTGGTGATTCCACTCCCGAACCGCGGCGTGGCCGAAACCATTGCCAGGGCCGCGGGGTGCCGTGCGGAATCCGTCGCGGACAACCTGGTCGAGACGGTCGGGGACAGCGGCGTCGCCCACCCGCTGCTCATGCTGGCGAGCGCACTCGAATCCGCGCGCCCGCATGAGAAGCTGCTCATGATCGGCTTCGGCCAGGGCTGCGATCTGCTGCTTTTTGAAACGACCGCGGCGATTGGGCGCGCAGCGCGGCGCGCGCCGGTCGCCGCCTCGCTGGCGCGCCGGCAACCGGACGAGAATTACCTGCGCTTCCTGTTCCATCGCGGGCTGCTCGAGCTCGAGCGCGGCATGCGCGCGGAAGCGGAGCAGAAACAGCCCGGCACGACGCTGTACCGCAACCGTCGGGCCGTGCTGGGCCTCCTCGGCAGTCGCGATACGCGCACGGGCGCCGTGCAGTATCCGCCCGCCGAGTTGTCCGTGCATACGGGCGAGCCCACGGCCGGAAGCCATGAGGACTATCCCCTGGCCGACCGCGCAGGACGCATCGTGAGCTACACGGCGGACCGGCTGGCGTACTCACCCTCGCCACCGCTGTACTACGGGGTGATCGACTTTGAAGGCGGCGGACGCCTGGTGACTGAATTCACCGACGCCAGCAGCGGATCGATCGCGGTGGGCCGGACGGTGCGGATGATGTTTCGCATCAAGGGGATCGATGAGCTGCGCCATTTCACCAAGTACTACTGGAAGGCCGCACCGGTCCGGTAGCCGGCGCAACCATGGCAACAGGCATCAAGGACCGGGTCGCAATCCTCGGCATGGGCTGCGCGCGCTTTGGCGAGCGCTGGGACGCGAGCGCCGAGCAGCTGATGGTGGAGGCCTACACCGAGGCGCTCGCCGATGCCGGAATCGGCACGCCGCAGATCGAGGCCGCGTGGCTGAGCGTGGCCTTCGATGCGCTCAATATCGGTCCTTCGGGCATTCCACTCGCCACGGCCCTGCGCCTGAAAGACATCGGAGCGACCAAGGTCGAGAATTACTGCGCGAGCGGCACCGAGGCCTTTCGCGGCGCGGTGTACGCCGTCGCCGCCGGTGCAGCGGACATCGCGCTGGCGCTCGGCGTGGAAAAACTGAAGGACACCGGTTACGCGGGTCTCCCGGTCCGCTCGCGCGGGACGACACTCGACATGATCGGCGTGAACGGCTCCGCGCCCGGGAACTTTGCCCAGCTGGCCGACGCCTACGGCGCGGTGCACGGCGTCAAGCGGACTGACCTGAAGCGCGCGATGGCCCATGTTTCTGTGAAGAGCCACGCCAATGGCGCGAAGAATCCGAAGGCGCATCTGCGCCGGGAAATCGACCTGGATACGGTCCTCAATGCGCCGATCATCGCCGAGCCGCTGGGACTGTATGACTGCTGTGGCGTCTCGGACGGCGCGGCCTGCGCGATCGTCACCACACCGGAGATCGCGCGCAGCCTCGGCAAGCGCGAACTGGTGGCGGTCAAGGCCCTGCAGGTCGTCAGCTCCAACGGCTGGGAAAGCCAGGCATCGGAGTGGAATGGCAGCTACCTGCACACGACACGCGTCGCTGCCAGGCGTGCCTATGCGGAAGCCGGCATCACCCGTCCGCGCGAGGAGCTCAGCATGCTGGAAGTGCATGACTGCTTCTCGATCACCGAGCTCGTGACGATGGAAGACCTGCACATCAGCGCGGTGGGGCGCGGCTGGACCGACGTGCTGGACGGCACTTTCGATGCCGACGGGGCGCTGCCCTGCCAGCTCGATGGCGGACTGAAGTGCTTTGGACACCCGATCGGCGCGTCGGGTCTGCGGATGCTGTATGAAAACTATCTGCAGCTGCTGGGCCGGGCCGGCGCACGCCAGCGCCGGCAGGCGTCCTCACTGGCGCTCAGTCACAACCTCGGCGGCATGCCGACGCAGAGCGTCAGTGCCGTGGCGATCATCGGCCTTGCTTAGCGCATTCGGCGGCGGAACACTTCAACTCTCCGCGAGCGCTTCACGCAGCGCGGTTTCGATCATCCCCATCGCTTCATCGACGTGCGTCCGCGTCACCATCAGCGGCGGAATGAATCGCACTGTGCTTTGCCCGCAGGACAGCAACAGCAGTCCGTTGTGATAGGCGCGCGTCAGCACCCGCTGGCACAACTGCTTCGCAGGCTTGCGCTCGCTCCGGTCACTGACCAGCTCCATGCCGATCATGAGTCCCTTGCCGCGCACGTCGCCGACGCACTCGAAGCGCTGTTGCAGCTGGCGCAGCGCGTGGATGAAGTATTGACCGACGCTGTCGGCGTTGGCGGCGTACTCGTGCTCCACCAGGTCGAGGGTAGCCAGGGCCGCCGCACAGCACAGCGGATTGCCGCCAAAAGTATTGCCGTGGGCGCCGCGCTTCCACTTTTCCATATGGCGCCGCCGCGCGACCATCAAGCCGATGGGCATGCCCGATCCCAGGCCCTTCGCCAGCGTCATGATGTCGGGCGAGACACCCCAGTGCTGGCTGGCAAACATCTTTCCCGTACGCCCGATGCCGGACTGCACCTCGTCGAAGATCAGCAGGATTCCGTGGCGGTCACACAGCTCGCGCAGGCCCTGCAGGAACCCGTCGGGCGGCACCAGATACCCGCCTTCGCCCTGGATCGGCTCGACGAGGATGGCGGCCACGTCGCTGCGCCCTGGATCGGCTCGACGAGGATGGCGGCCACGTCGCTGGCGGGCACATTGCACTGGAACAGGACGTTCTCGATGTAATCGAGCACGGCACGGCCCTGATCGGGCCCGGCGAACAGCGGCCGGTACACGTTGGGATAGGGCACGTGCGTCACGCCGGGCATGGTCGGGAAAAAGCCGGCCTGCTGGGTGTATTTGCTGGCGGTGAAGGCCAGTGAACCCATCGTGCGCCCGTGGAAGCCGCCCAGGAAGCCGATGAATCTGGGCCGCCCGGTCACGTAGCGCGCCAGCTTAAGCGCGGCTTCGACCGTTTCTGTGCCGCTCTGGCACGGGAACACCATCACGGGTTCGCGCATGGGATCGAGCGCGTTGATCTTTTCGGCGAGGCGCGTCAGGCGCTCGTGCCAGTAGTCGCTCGAGATGTGCAGGAACTCATCGGCCGCCTCCTTGATCGCCTGCACGACGGCTGGATGCGCATGGCCGGTACTGCAGACGGCGATACCGGCAGCGAAGTCAAGGAAGCGGTTGCCGTCGATGTCCCAGACCTCTACGCCACGGCCCTTCGCCATGACGAAGGGATAATCGCGCGGCAGCGAGGGCGTAGTAACGGCGAAATCGCGCGCGAGCAGAGCCTGCGCCTTCGGTCCGGGCAGCGCGGTGCGGATGTGCGGTGGACGCATAGAGACTCCCTAGTCGACGACGGTCTGCGATTGCTCACGCAGGTATTGCGGCAGGTAATAAAAGGAACCGATCGCCTTGCCGGTATTGCCCGAGCCCTTCCACCCGCCGAAGGCCTGGTAGCCGGGCCACGCGCCGGTGGTCGCGCCCTGCGGCCGGTTGGCGTAGGTCACGCCGGCTTCGATATTTTCCTGGAACCAGGCGATCTCGCCGCTCCCCCCATAGAATCCGGCCGTCAGGCCCAGCGGCGAGCGGTTGGCGAGCTGCATGGCCTCGTGTATCGAGGCCACGCGATGCGACATGAGTATCGGCAGGAACATCTCCACCTGCCAGAGCGGATGTTCGGGCGGCGCCTCGGCCAGCGTCGGGCGCACAAAGAACCCTTGAGCCTGTTCTCCGTCGCGCAGTTGCTCACCGCCGCACAGCACGCGAGCGCCCGCGGCGCGCAGCTGCGTCACGTAGCGCGCATAGCTATCGTAGCCGTTCTGCGTGGTGACCGGTCCCAGCCAGTTGTCCTTCAGCGCCGGATCGCCGATGCGAAGCGCCGCGACCCGCTGCACGATTTTTTCATGCAGGGCCTCGGCGACGTCGCGGTGCACGTAGAGGCGCGAGAGCGCGGAGCATTTCTGGCCGCCCATGCCAAAGGCGGAGCGGACGATACCGGTGGCCGCGCGCTCCAGATCGGCCGCCGCCGTGACGATGCAGGCGTTCTTGCCACCCATTTCGGCGATGCAGGGCCGGGGAATCCGTCCCGCCTGGAGTGAGCGCACGATGCCCATGCCCACTTCGTACGAACCGGTGAAGGTCACGCCGGCCGTCAGCGGATGCTCGATCAGTGCAGCGCCGATCTCATTGCTGGAGCCGCTCAGATAGTTGAACACGCCTGGTGGGAGCCCCGCATCCCGGATGCAATCGGCGAGCAGCCGGCCCGCCCAGGGCGTGACGCTCGCCCCTTTCAGGACCACGGTGTTGCCGGTGACCAGCGCCGCGGCGGTGGGGCCTCCGGCCAGCGCGATGGGGAAATTGAACGGTGCGATGACGACCCAGACGCCGTGGGGTTTCATGACGCTGCGGTTGCGCGAGACCACGCCGCTGATCGGATCATCGGCCAGCGCGCGATCGAAGCCGCCGGAACGCTCGAAATCATCGCAATACCCGTGGAAGAAATCGGCCGTCTCCTGCACCTCGCCGAGCGCTTCGAGGCGATTCTTGCCGGTCTCCAGGGTCAGGGCCGCCGCGATCTCGTAGACGCGCTGCTCGATGAGCTGCCCCACGCGGCGCAGCAGCTGCAGGCGCGTCGGCACGCTACTCTTGCGCCATCCCATCCAGGCGCGATGCGCTGCCTGCATCGCCGCGTCGGCATCCACGGCGCGGCCCGCGATGAAGCGGCCCAGCACCTGGCGCTGGTTGGCGGGATTGCGCGTTTCGATCCATCGTTCCAGCTGGCTGTCGCGGCCATCAATATAGAGCGCGTGCCGGGCGCCCAGCCGGGTCAGCGCGCGCGTCATGGCGGCATCGAAGCCCGTGTGCAGTTCCGGCGGCGGATCAAACATCGTCGAGTACGTCAGCTTGAAGCTCACGAGGCCACCGTCAGCTCGCCCAGCAACCGGTCCAGGAGGTCCAGTGCATCCGCCAGGTCCTGCTCTTCAATGACGAGGGGCGGCGCGAGCAGGATGAGGTTGCCGCGCGCGGCGAAGGACACACCGGATTGCAGCGCCGCGTGCAGCAGCGCCTTCAGCGCCTGATGCAATTCGGGCCAGGGCGAGAGCGGCGCGCGACTGACGCGATCCCGGACCAGCTCAATCACCACGAACAGGCCGTGGCCGCCGCGCACGTCGCCCATGACAGCGTGGCGCGATTGCATTTGCCTGACGCGCTCGAACATCGCCGCGCCGAGGCGGCGTGAGCGCGCGATCAGATTCTCCCTCTGGTAACTCTCGATGGCGGCCACGCCGGCGGCGCAGCAGAGCGGGTGCCCGCAGTAGGTGAGACCGGTGAGCAGCAGTTGCGGCTCGAGCTGCCGCGCTACCGCACCTGACAGGACCACCGCCCCGAGCGGCAGGTGGGCGCCGGTGAGACCCTTGGCGAGGCTCATCAGATCCGGCCGTCCCTCCTCCCCGAAACGCTGCCACGCAAACCACTCACCGCACCGTCCAAAGCCGCTCATGATTTCATCGGCGATCAGGTAGACCTCGCGCTCCTGTGTTTTCCGCCGCAACGCCGGCCAGTAGCTGTCAGGCGCGACGATGCCGTTGGTTCCGGCGTTCGGCTCCATCAACACCGCCGCAACCGAGGCGGCACCGTGTTCATCCATGACCTCGGCCACGCGCTCGGCCGCAGCCGCGCCACAGGCGTCGTCCGTGGCGGTGCCGAAGGGACAGCGATAGGCGTACGGCGGCGGCACGTGTGCCACGCGAAAGGCCGCGGGCTCGACCTGCGCCATCGTGCGCGCATCGCCTGAGAGCGCCATGGTGGCGTAGCTCGCACCGTGGTAGGAACGATCGCGCGCGATGATCCAGCCCCGCGCCTTGCCGCTCGCCTGACGCGCGAACTTGACCGCATGCTCGTTCGCATCCGCGCCACCCAGCGTGAAGTACACCCGCCCGTCCGGAAAGCCGGACTTCTCGAGCAGGAGTTCCGCGAGGCGGGCACGCGGCTCGGCGCCCCAGGCGCTGGTCACGAAGCACAGCTGCTGCGCCTGCGCCCGGATCGCCTCGACGACGCGCGGATGCTGGTGGCCGAGATTGCTGCACTCGGCCAGGCTGCTCATGTCCAGTATCGTGCGCCCATCGGCGGTGTGCAGCCGGGCACCTGCGCCGCCGGTGATGGTCGGCGCGTTCCATTCCGTCTGCCTGCACCAGCTGTGCAGGACCGTCTGTGTCTCGGGGCGCATGGCAGTCGTTGTAGTAAATGGCGCGCGCCAATCATTGCATACGGGCGCACGTATTGCGAAAGGCCTGGGAAGTCTCTAGGCTCGTTCGGTGAGATTCCTCTTCGCTGCGACGCTGCTCGGCGTTTCCTCCCTGCTGGCGGCTCAGAGCGGTACGGAACCGGCTCTCACGGCGCCGATCCTGGGCTTCTCGCCCGCGCACGTTGCAGCGGAACGGCGCATCGAGAAGGCATTCCAGTCCATGCCCTCCCCCGCGCGGGCGCGGGAATGGCATCGCATTTTCTCCGCGCAGCCGCATCCGGCCGCCTCCGCGCGCAACAACGAGCTGGCGCAGATCGTGGCGCGCGCGTGGCGCAAACAAGGATGGGAAGAAGTCAGGCTGCGGCGCTATGAGGTCCTGCACTCGAGCCCGCGCAGCATATCCCTGGAAATGACGGCGCCCCGGCACTATCAGGCTTTGCTGCGGGAGGCGGCGTATGAGATCGATCCTGCCACCCGCAATCCGGCCAACGCCCGCTCGTACTTCGGCTACTCCGCTTCCGGCGATGTCACGGCCGAGCTCGTGTACGCGCACAGCGGGAATCCGGAAGACTACGAGGTGCTGCGGCACAACGGCATCAGCGTCAAGGGCAAGGTCGTCATCGTTCGTTACTCCAACCCCTACAGCTACCGCGGCTTCAAGGCGCTGACCGCTGAACGGGAAGGCGCCGCGGCGCTGCTCATCTATTCCGACCCGGCCGAGGACGGCTACACCCGGGGCAAGGTTTTCCCGGACGGCCCCTGGGGCCCCGAGACTCACATCCAGCACGGCGCGATCACCTACGACTACATCGTGCCGGGCGATCCGACGACTCCAGGCTGGGCGTCGCTTCCCGGTGCCCGGCGCATACCGCGCTCAGAGGCGCGCTCGCTGCCGAAGATAATCGCCCTGCCCCTGTCCTGGCATGACGCGAAGCCACTGCTCGAGAGCATGGATGGCCCGGAGGTCGCGCCGGAATGGCGCGGCGCGCTCCCGATCACCTATCGCTACGGCGGCGGTGTCTCAGTGCACGTGCACGTGGACATGGACACGAGCATCAAGCCGTACACGGTCGTCGAGGCGCGCATCCGCGGCAGCGAACTGCCCGATGAGTGGGTGCTCATCGGCAATCACCGCGATGCCTGGGTGGATGGCGGCGTCGATCCGGTCAGCGGCACGGCCGCGATGCTGGAGCTGACGCGCTCGCTCGGGCGGCTCAAGCACGACGGCCACCGGCCGCGGCGGACGCTGGTGGTCTGCAGCTGGGATGGCGAAGAGTACGCGCTCACCGGGTCGACAGAATGGGGCGAGCAATTCGAGGATCAGCTGCAGCACAAGCTCATCGCCTACCTGAACGTCGATGAAGCGGTCGCCGGAGCCGCCGCCACGGCCGGTCCCGAGGGCCTGCGTTTCGATTCTTCCGCAGTGGCCTCGCTGGCGCCGATGCTCATCGAGGCGTCCAAGGACGTGCGCGTGCCTTCAGGGAAATCGCTGTACGAAGCCTGGCGCGTGACGACGGTGCGCGACAAAAAGCGCAGTGA
>Ga0209131_1002778_pt1 | contig 11785 bp, 11 predicted proteins | sample GraSoi_2013_40cm_FD_185826 | JGI IMG/M metagenome (GOLD analysis project Ga0209131, IMG submission 185826) | Grasslands soil microbial communities from the Angelo Coastal Reserve, California, USA - Sample 9_17_2013_40cm (SPAdes) (version 2) | ecosystem: Environmental > Terrestrial > Soil >...
TCCAGGCCGTGGCGACGCCGCTCGAGTTCTCCGCCGCCGACGTGGGCCCGCAAGGCCCGCCGCCGACCCTCGGCGAGCACACCGACGCGGTGCTCGCGGAGCTCGGGCTCGCGGCCGACGAGATTCGCCGGCTGCGCGAGCGGGGCGCCCTCGGAAAGTAGCGTGCGCGGCTCGGTCGAGATCCTGCGCGACGAGCTGGGCATCGCGCACGTCCGCGCCGAGTCACTCGCCGGCGCGTTCTTCGGCCAGGGCTACGCGTGTGCGCAGGATCGCCTGTGGCAGATGGAGTACGACCGCCGGCGCGCGAGCGGCCGCTGGGCGGAGATCGCCGGTCCGATCGCGGTCGGGCGCGACGCATTTCTGCGTCGCCTCGGCCTCGCGCGCTCGGCGCAGCGCGACCTGGCCGAGCTTCGCGCCGACACGCGCGAGATGCTCGAGGCGTACGCCGCAGGCGTGAACGCATATCTCGCCAGCGGTGCGCCGCTTCCGGTCGAGCACGCCCTCACCGGCCGGACGCCCGAGCCGTGGCAAGCCTGGCACAGCCTCGCGATCTACAAGCTGCGCCACGCGTTCATGGGTCCGCTGTACCGCAAGCTGTGGCGCGGCGCGGTGCTGGCGGCGGGCAGCGAAGCGCTGGCTGCCTTGGAGCCGGGCGACGGCGCGAGCAATCACTGGGCGCTCGCGGGCAGTCGCACGGCATCGGGGAAGCCGCTCGTCGCGGGCGATCCGCACCGCCCGCTCGAGCTGCCGAACGTGTACTGGCAGAACCACGTGCGTTGCGTCGGCTTCGACGCGATCGGTCTGTCGTTCGCGGGCGTGCCCGGGTTTCCGCATTTCGGTCACAACGCGAAGGTCGCCTGGTGCATCACCCACGGGATGGCCGACGATCAGGACCTGTTCGTCGAGCGACTCCGCGCGCGCGAGCTCGCGAGTACGGAGCGGCGAACCGAGACGGTGGCGGTGCGCGGGGCGGCGCCGGCCACGGTCGAGATACTCACGACGCCGCGCGGGCCGGTGGTGCTGGGCGGCACGCACGTCGGGCTGGGCATCGCCCTGCGCTGGACGACGCTCGTGGAGGCCGACCCGACCTTCGATTGCTTCCTGCCGATGCTCGGCGCGGCGAACGCCGCGGAGCTCGAGGAGGCGATGCGCGCCTGGGTGACTCCGTGCAACAACTTGATCGCCGCGGACGTCGCCGGCTCGATCCGCTACCGCTTCCGCGGGCGGGTGCCGGTGCGCGCCGCAGCGAACCGCTGGGGCCCCGTTCCCGGCGCGTCGAGCGCGCACGCGTGGCGCGGCTACGTGCCGTTCGAGGCGCTGCCCGCGGTGGCCGATCCCCCGCACGGGATGCTCGCGGCGGCGAACAACCGGCCCGCGGGCGCAGCCACGCCGTATCTCGGTGTGGACTTCTCGGGGCCGAGCCGGGTGCGGCGGATCTTCGCGCGGCTCGAGTCACTCGAGGGGGCGACGGTGGCGGACATGGCCGCGATCCATGCGGACGATCTCTCGCTCGTCGCGCCGCTGTTCGTCCACGCGCTGGACGGCTTCGAGCCCGCGAGCGAGCGGGCGCGAGAGGCGCTCGCGCGGCTGCGCGCCTGGGACTCACGGCTCGCCGCCGAGTCCGTCGGCGCGGCGCTGTACCTCGCCTTCCGCGAGCAGCTCACTCTTGTCGCCGGCGAAGCACTGGGGCTCAGCGGCCCGACCTTGGGCGTCCTGGGCGAAGCCGCCCCCGCGCCCGAACGCCTGACGATGGTCTGGAACGCGATTCCCCCGCTCTTGTCCGCGCGCTTCGTCCCGCGCGACGCGCGCGCCGCGTTCGAGTGGAAGGCGCTCGCCGCGGAAGCGTTCGAGCGCGCGCTCGCGTTTCTCGAAGCCCGCCTCGGACCGAAGCTCGCCGAGTGGCGCTACGGGCGCGTGCACCGCACGTTCGTCTGGCATCCGCCCGCGATCGACCTCGAGCCGGCGCGCCGGCTGCGCGTCCCGCCGTCGCTGCCGATGGGCGGCGACGGTGACACCGTTCTGTGTGGTGCGACGGTGCCCGGCTTCAGCCTGCGCGCCACCACGGTATCCGTCGCGCGCTACGCCTTCGATCTCGCCGACTGGGAGCGCTCGGGCTGGGTCGTGCCGCACGGTGTCTCGGGCGACTCCGCGAGCCCTCACCACACCGACCAGCTGCTCGCCTGGGCGGAGCTGCGGCTCCTGCCCATGCGCTACGACTGGCGCGGGATCGAGGCGGTCGTGACCTCGCGGGTGACGCTCGCGCCGCCGGAACGCTGATGCGCCTTCCGCGTGCGTTCTTCGCGCGCCCGTGTCTCGAGGTCGCCCCGGAGATGCTCGGGCTGCTCCTGATTCACGAGCTCGCGGGCGGCGCGCGCCTCGTCGGACGGATCGTCGAGGTCGAGGCCTATCTCGGCGACGGCAGCGACGCGGCCTCGCACGCGCACCGCGGCCCCACGCCCCGCAGTCGCATCATGTTCGGACCGCCGGGACACTTTTATGTGTATCGCAGCATGGGCCTCCACCGCTGCGCGAACGTCGTCTGCGACGCCGAGGGCCGCGCCGCCGCGGTGCTGCTGCGCGCCGCGGAGCCGCTCGAGGGGGAGGCGCGGATGCGCGCGCTGCGCGGCGGCCGCCAGGGGCGTGAGCTCGCCAGTGGGCCCGGCAAGCTGGCGCAGGCCTTCGCGATCGAGCTCGCGCACGACGGCAGCGATGCGCTGCGCGGAGCGCTCCGCCTGGAGCGCGAACGCGGCGCGCGCGCGCCCGCGATCTCGGTCGGCCCGCGCATCGGGCTCACGAAGTCGCCCGACCTACTCTACCGGTTTTTCGTGCGCGACAGTCCGCACGTGACGCGCGCGGCGCAGAATGGCCGCGCCCGCGAGTGGACGCGTGACGTCGGCGCTGGCACGCGGCGCTGACTGGCGCGTATCCTGCGTGCGCAGTGGCAGACGTGGGGAACCCCGAGGGAGCGCTCGAGCCGCGCGAGCGCTTCAGGCGCGCGTGTCGCGGCGAGCCGGTCGATCGGCCGCCGGTCTGGCTGATGCGCCAGGCGGGACGCTACCTGCCCGAGTACCGGGCGCTGCGCGAGAAATCGAGCTTTCTCGCCATGTGCGACTCAGCCGAGCTCGCCACCGAGATCTCGCTGCAGCCGCACCGCCGCTTCGGCATGGACGGCGTCGTGGTGTTCTCGGACATCCTCCTGCCGCTGCGCGCCGGGGATCTCGAGCTGACGTTCTCGCCGGGTCCGACGGTCGCCAACCCGCTGCGCGGGCTGGCGGACCTGCAGCGACTGACGGGAGATGTCGCGCCCGCGATCGCCGCGACCTGTGAGACCCTCCGGCGGCTGCGCCGCGAGCTCGGCCCGCGCGCGGCGCTGATCGGCTTCGCGGGCGCGCCATGGACGCTCGCCGCGTACGCGACCGAGTCGAAGCTCTCGCGCGACGTCGAGGTGCTGTCCGCCCTCTCGTGGCGCGAGCCCGACACCGTTCTGCGTATCCTCGAGCGGATGGCGGAGATCTGCGCGGAGACGCTGCGCCTGCAGATCGAGGCGGGCGCCGACTGCGTGCAGATCTTCGACACCTGGGCCGGCGTGCTCGATCGCCCGCGCTTCGAGAAATTCGCCGGCCGCGCGCTCCGCGACGTGCTCGCGCGCCTGGGCCGCGATCGCCCGCCGGTGATCGTGTTCGCCCGCGGCGCCGCGCACCTGCTCGACGAGCTCGCCGACCTCGGCGCGGACGTCGTGTCGCTCGACTGGCGGAGCGACCTGGCCGAAGCCGCGGCGCGCGTGGGTCAGCGCGTTTCGCTGCAGGGCAATCTCGATCCGACGGCGCTGCTCGCGCCGCTCCCGGTGATCGCGCGCAGCGTGCGCGAGCTGGTGCGCGCGGGGCGCAAGGCACGTGGTCACGTGCTGAACCTGGGTCACGGAGTGCTGCAGACCACGCCGGTGGAAGCGGTCGCCACCTTCGTGCGCACCGCCCAGGAAGCGAGCGGTTGAGCGGGGTCGACACCGTCGTCGTGGGCGCCGGAATCGCCGGCCTCGCCTGCGCGACGGAGCTCGTGGCGCGGGGCTGCGACGACCTGGTCGTGCTCGAGGCCGCGCCGCGCGCGGGCGGACCCGCCGAGACGCTGCGCATCAGCGAGTATCTCGTCGAGCGCGGGCCGATGACCGTGCGCGCGAATCCCGCGCTGCTCGAGGCGATCGAGCGCGCGGGACTCACTCCAGTCGCCGCGCGCCGCGCCGCGCCGGGGTTCGTGTCGGACGGAGCGATCGTGTCACTGCCCCCGACGCTCGGCGCGCTGCTCGGCGGCTCGGTGCTTCCCTGGAACGCGCTCCTCGCCATTCTCGCCGAGCCGTTGCGCCCGGTGCGCGCGGGACCGCGAACCGTGCGCGCGCTCATCGAGCAGCGCCTCGGCGCGAACGCGGCCGAGCGACTCGCCGACCTCTTGACGCTCGGCGTGTACGGCACGACCGCAGACGACGTGGGCTTCGAGTCGGCGTTCCCCGACCTGGCGGCCGCGCTCGACCGCGCGGGCGGCCGCTTCTCGGGCCTGCTGCTGCGGCGCCTGTTCGTGCGTTCCGGGCCGACACGCCTCGGTGTCGTCTCGACGGAGCTCGGCCTTGGCGGCTTCTGTCGCCGGCTAGCCGAGCGGCTCGGCCCGCGCCTTCGCACGTCGACGCCGGTCGCGCGCGCGCGGCGCAGCGGCACGGGCTTCGAGCTCGAGCTCGCCTCCGGCAGCGAGACGAAGCTCTCCTGTCGCCGCCTCGTGCTCGCGCTGCCACCTGCCGCGGCGGCTCGCGTGCTCGACCTGCCCCGAGTGACTGCGCTGCTCGAGCAGTACCGCGCCGTGCCGCAGGTGCTCGCCGCGTTCGCGCTCGAGGAGCCCGCGTGCGCGGAGCGCTGGACCGGCCTCGGCTTCCTGGCCCCACCGCGCGAGCGCCTGCCGCTCCTCGGCTGTCTCTTCCCCGCGAATCTGTTTCCCGGCCGGGCGCCGAAGGGCTCCCTCCTGATGTCCGTGTTCGCCGCACGCTCGCTGCACGCCGCCTCGGACGCCGCGCTCGCCCGCGAGCTCGCACCCGTCTTGAAGCGCCTGCTGGGCGCCGCGCGCGAGCCGGTGCTGCTCGACGTCGCGCGCTATCCGGAAGGCATCCCCCTCTACGACGTCGACCACGCCGAGCGCACGCGCTCGCTGCGCACCGCGCTCCGCGACGCCGGCGGCCCGACACTCTGCGGTGTCGGCTACGACGGCGTCGCCTTCGCCGCCGCCGCCGCCTCGGGGGTCGCCGCCGCCCGGTCTCTTTGATCTACGCTCGGCTGCGCCTCGCTGCGCGCGCCTGCCGGCGCTTGCGGGCTCGGCTCGGGACGGCCCTCGCCTCGCCTCCTCGCACCACATGCGTGGCGCCGGCGGCGTAAACCGCCGGCCTCGGTCGGGAGTCAAACCAGCGTGGAAATTGCGGCCGAACGCGCGAAGGCGGACGCTCCCTCCCTCATGATCCGCGCCGAGGAATTCGCGCGCTTCGCCGAGGCGCGGCGGGAACGCGCGCTCCGGCTCGCGTTTCGGCTGTTGGCGGGCGATCAGGCGACCGCCGAGGACGTGGTGCAGAACGCCTTCTTTCGCGCGCACCGCGCGCTCGCGGGCTTTCGCGGCGACGCGAGCCTCGACACCTGGTTCTACCGGATCCTGGTGCGCGAGGTGCAGCGCCAGCGGCGCTGGCAGGCGCTGCGCGGCTGGTTCGCGGTCGACCCCGAGCTCGCGCCGCCGGCGGTCGACCCGCGACCCGTCGGGGATCCCGGCCTGCGAAAGCGCATCTCGACCGCGCTCGAGAAACTCTCGGCGGGACAGCGCGAGGCCTTCGTGCTGGTGCACCTCGAGCAGCTCACGATCAGTGAAGCCGCGGAGGTGTTGGGCAAAGCGGTGGGCACCGTGAAGAGTCACTTGCACCGCGCGCTCGCGGCGCTGCGCGTCGAGCTCGCGGATCTGCGCGGCCCGACACCGATCGGTGACGGCCCCAAGGATGGAGAAGATCATGAGTGAGGATCGCTGGCTCGAGACGCTGCGGGACGAGTTCCAGCCCGAGCCGATGAGTCCGCAGCGCGCCGCCGGGTTCCGGCGCGCGTTGGACGAGCGCATCGAGCGGCGCGCCGGTGCGCGGCGCTTCGCGCTGCCCGCCCTGGCGAGCGCCGCGGTCGCCGCGCTCGCGCTCTGGGTCGCATGGCCCGTGACGGCGCCGATCGAAGTGGACGCCAGCGCCACGAGCGCCGAGCTCGACGAGTACGTCGACCCGGACGCCTTCGCGAGCGAGCTCGCGGGGCGCGGCGACTACCTGCCGGCGGACTACAAGGGACTCGCACTTCTCCTCGACGACGACACTGCCGATCGGTAAACCGCGCCGCACGAAGACGGGTCCAATCAGGCAGGACAAGGAGGTCCGATCATGCGACCGACACGATGGCTCACTCTGGCCCCGTTCCTGCTCGCCGCACTGGCGTTTCTTGTATCACCGGCTTGGGCCGGCCCGCACGGTGGACCCGGCGGAGCTGGTGGAATGGAAGGCCGGCTCGAGAGACAGCTCTCGAAGCTCGGGCTCGACCCCACCCAGCAACAGAAGGTGCAGGCGATCCTCGACGCGGCGAAGCCGCAGCGCGCCCAGATCCGCGAGCAGATGCACCAGGCGTTCCAGGACATGCGCGCGCTGCTCGACCAGGACAGCCCGGATCAGGCCGCGGTGCTGGCGCAGGCAGACCGCATCGGCCAGATCTCCACGACCGCGCACAAGGGAATGCTGACCACCCTGCTCGCGGTGCGCGCGGAGCTCACCCCGGACCAGCGCGCGAAGCTGAAGGCGTCGATGCGCGAGCACGGCTCCGGTCACTGGCGCCACGAACACCGCGGAGGCTCGCCGGGCGACGCGCCCGAAGCGAAGCCGGAGAGCTGAAGTCTGAGCGCTCGAGCGGCCGCGTTCGTCGCGTCGTTGAGTCTCGCCGCTTGCGCGGTCGGGCCCGACTACGTGCGCCCGGAGACACCGACCGGTGTCACCTGGCACGCGCCGCTCGAGGGTGGACTCACCGGGCTCGCCCCGGATCAAGCGGCGCTCGCGCGCTTCTGGACCGCGCTCGACGATCCGCTGCTCTCGCAGCTCGTCGAGCGCTCGCTCGCCGGGAGCTACGCCGTGGCGGACGCCGAGGCGCGCCTGCGCCAGGCTCGCGCGCTGCGCAAGATCGCGATCGGCGAGTTCTTCCCGACGATCTCCGCCTCGGCGAGCGCGCAGCGCGCGCACACGAAGAGTCCCGGGAGCGCGGCCAACGTCGATCTCTACTCCGCCGGTCTGGACGCGAGCTGGGAGATCGACTTGTTCGGGCGCCTGCGCCGCAACCTGGAAGCCGCGAACGCGGATCGCGACGCGGCTGAGGACGATCTGCGCGACGTGCAGGTCTCTCTGGTGGGCGAGCTTGCGCTCGCCTACGTCGACACGCGCGCGCTGCAGGAGCGGGTGCACATCGCCGAGGCAACCCTCGCCTCGCAGATCGAGACCTTCGACATCACCAATTGGCGCGCGCAGGCGGGACTCACCACCGATCTGGACGTGGAGCAGGCACGCTTCAGCCTCGCGCTGACGAGGGCGACGATCCCCGCGCTCCGCACCGCCCTCGCCGCCGACATGAACGGGATCGCGATCCTGATCGGTGAGCAGCCCGGCGCGCTGGCCGAGCTACTCGAGACGCCGCAGCCGATTCCGGTGACGCCGCTCGAGGTCGCAGTCGGCGTGCCCGCCGACGCGCTCGCCCAGCGGCCGGACGTGCGCCGCGCCGAACGTGCGCTCGCGGCGCAGACCGCACGCATCGGCGTGGCGACGGCCAATGCCTATCCCAGTCTGAACGCGCTCGGCTCGATCGGTCTCGACGCGCTGACCCCCGGCGGACTGTTCCGCGCGGGGGCCTGGACCGGGTCACTCGCCGCGACCGCGACTCAGACGCTGTTCGCGGGCGGCCAGATCGTCGGCGCGATCGAAGCGCAGGACGCGGTGCGCGACCAGGTGCTGGCCAGCTATCAGTCGACGGTGCTCGCGGCGCTGGGCGAGGTCGAGAACGCGCTCGTCGCGTACGCGCAGGAGCAGAACCGCCGCCAGGCGCTCGCCGACGGTGCGGCCGCGGCCGAGCAGGCGCTCGCGCTCGCGCAGCATCAGTACGGCTCGGGCTTGATCGACTTTCAAGTGGTGCTGGACTCACAGCGCTCGCTCTACTTGCTGCAGGACCAGCTCGCAGCGAGCGAGGGACAAGTCACCTCCAACCTGGTCCGGCTCTACAAGGCGATCGGCGGCGGTTGGACCCGTGGGGCCCCCTCGTGAGCGAGACGCGCGAAGACGAGGCGACCGCGGACGTCGCGCGCACGCTCGGCGTGGGCGGGTCGCTCGCGGCGCGCGTTCGCGGCCACTGGCTGACGCTCGGCGGCGTGGCCGCGATCCCGGTGATCGCGCTGCTCGTGATGGCGCTGCGCAGCGGCGACGACGGCGTTCGCTATACCACCGAGCCTGCGCGGCGCGGCGATCTCACGGTGACCGTGACCGCGACCGGCACCCTGCAGCCGACCAACCAGGTCGACGTCGGCAGCGAGCTCTCGGGCACGGTGCGCACGGTGTCGGCGGACTTCAACGACGAGGTGAAGGTCGGTCAGGAGCTGGCGAAGCTCGACACCTCGAAGCTCGACTCCTCGGTGCTGCAGTCGCGCGCGGCGCTCGAGTCGGCGCGCGCGAAGGTCCAGCAGGCACAGGCGAGTCTCGCGGAGGCGGAGAGTCAGATCGCCCGGCTCCAGCACGTGCGCGAGCTCTCCGGCGGCAAGGTTCCCTCGCAGGCGGACTTCGACACGGCCAACGCCGCGGTGCTGCGCGCGCGCGCCGACGTCGCGAGCAACAAGGCCTCGGTCGCGCAGGCACAGGCCACCCTCGACGGACAGCTCACCGACCTGGGCAAGGCGTCGATCAAGTCGCCGATCAACGGCATCGTGCGCGCCGTCGAACCCGGCGCCACGGTCGCGGCCTCCCTGCAGGCGCCCGTCCTGTTCACGCTCGCCGAGGATCTGACCCGCATGGAGCTGCACGTCTCCGTCGACGAAGCGGACGTCGGCCAGGTGAAGGAAGGCCAGTCGGCGGCGTTCACCGTCGACGCTTGGCCGGACCGCCGCTTCAGTGCGAAGGTGCAACAGGTGCGCTTCGGCGCCGCGACACTGGAAGGTGTCGTCACCTACGAGACGGTGCTCGAGGTCGACAACGGCGAGCGCCTGCTGCGGCCCGGCATGACGGCGACCTCCGAAGTCACGGTGAATCAGCTCTCGAACGCACTGCTCGTGCCGAACGCCGCGCTCCGCTTCACGCCGCCCGCGCGCGCCGAGGCGGCGCAGAGCGGCGGGCTGCTGAATGCGCTGCTGCCGATGCGCCGCTTCGGGAGCAATCGCCCGAAGGACGAGAAGGCGAGCGCGAAGCGGGCGAAGGTGTACGTGCTCGTGGACGGCCGGCCGCATGCGGTGCCGGTCACGACTGGCGCGACCGACAGAACCTGGACCGAGATCAAGAGCGGCGAGATCGAGCCGGGGACCGCGCTCGTCACCGACGATTCCGCGGCGAAGAAGTGACTCGCTCGTGAGCATCGGTCGGCCCCCGGTCATCGAGCTGCGCCAGGTCAGCAAGATCTACGGCGAGGGACAAGCCCAGGTCTCGGCGCTGCGCGGCATCGACCTGGTCATCTCCCGGGGAGACTTCGTCGCGGTGATGGGGCCGAGCGGCTCGGGCAAGTCGACCTGCATGAACATCCTCGGCTGTCTCGACTCACCGACCTCGGGCTCGTACCGCTTCGACGGGGTCGAGGTGGGCAACCTCTCGCGCGACCAGCGCGCGCGGCTGCGCCGCAACTACCTGGGATTCGTGTTCCAGGGCTTTAACCTGCTGGGCCGCAGCACCGCTCTCGAAAACGTCGAGCTGCCGCTGGTGTACCGCGGCCTCCCGGCCGCCGAACGGCACCGCCGCGCGGGCGAGGCGCTCGCGCGGGTCGGCCTGGAGGATCGCGCGCGCCACCGCCCGAACGAGCTCTCCGGCGGGCAGCAACAGCGCGTGGCGATCGCGCGCGCGATCGTGACTCACCCGGAGGTGTTGCTCGCCGACGAGCCGACCGGAAACCTCGACTCCGAGAAGGGCCGCGAGATCCTGGAGCTACTGACCCTGCTGAACCGCGAACAGGGACTCACGATCGTGATCGTGACTCACGACACGACGATCGCCAAGTGGACCAAGCGCGCGGTCCGTTTCCTGGACGGACGCATCGTGACCGGTGACCCGGAGCGGGAGGTCGCCTGATGCTGTGGAGCATGGTGCGGCTGGCCCTCCTCGCCATACGCCGAAACGTCTTGCGCTCGTCGCTCACGGTGCTCGGCATCGTGATCGGCGTCGCGGCCGTGATCACGATGACGACGATCGGCGCCGGCGCGACCGCGAAGATCAGCGCCGACATCGCGGCGCTGGGCACAAATCTGCTCCTGGTCCGCCCCGGGCAGGGTCAGGGCCCCGGCGGCGCCCGCTCCGACTCGGCGCCGCTCAAGATCGCGGACGCGGAGGCGATGCAGCGCGAGGTTCCGGGCATCGCCGGGGTCGCACCCACCTCGCAGAAGCAGGTGCAGGCGATCGCCGCGAGCCGGAACTGGTCGACGACGGCCACCGGCTCGACCGCCTCCTTCCTGCTCGTGCGGAACTGGAACCTGGCTCGCGGGCGCAGCTTCACCGAGAGCGAGGAGCGCGCGGGCAACTCCGTCTGCATCGTCGGCAAGACGGTCAAGCGCGAGCTCTTCGCCCGCGCCGATCCGGTGGGCACGCGCATGCGGCTGGGGAAGCTCTCGTGTCTCGTGATCGGCGTGCTCGAGGCGAAGGGTGAGTCGAGCTTCGGTCAGGACCAGGACGATCTCGTTCTGGTGCCCTTGCGCTGGCTGCAGCGCACGCTCACGGGCAACAGCGACGTGGGGGCCATCTTCGTGTCGGCCCGCGACGGCGTCTCGACTTCCAAGGTGCAGACGGACCTCGAGAACCTGTTGCGCGAGCGCCGCCACAGCGCGGGCGGCGAGGACGACTTCTCGATCCGCGACATGAAGGAGATCGCGACCGCGCTCACGGCGACGACCAGGATCATGACCTCGCTTCTCGGCGCGGTGGCGGCCGTGAGTCTCCTGGTCGGCGGGATCGGCATCATGAACATCATGCTCGTGTCGGTGACCGAGCGAACGCGCGAGATCGGGATCCGGCTGGCGATCGGCGCGCTCGAGCACGAAGTGCTGACGCAGTTTCTCGTCGAGGCGGTGGTGTTGTCGTCCGTCGGCGGCGTGGTCGGAATCGGGATCGGCCTCGCCGCCGCCGTCGCCGGGACGCACGCGATCGGCGCGCCGTTCGTGTTCCAGCCCGGCATCGTCGTGCTCGCCTTCGTGTTCTCGGCCGCGGTCGGGGTGATCTTCGGCTTCTTCCCCGCGCGTCAGGCGGCGCGCCTGGATCCGATCGAGGCGCTACGGCACGAGTGAGTGAACTGAATCAGACCTCGTTCAGAGGAACGAGGCGAGCTCCGCGATCTCGATCATGGGCAGGCCCCAGTGAAGCGCGAAGCGCTCGAGCTCGGCGGGGCCGGCCATGAGTCCGTCGGGTGACATGATCTCGCAGCACACGCCGACCGGCGGCAGCTTCGCAGCGCGACACAGCGCGACGGTCGCCTCGGTGTGACCCGCGCGCTCGCGCAGCCACCCCGGGCGCGCGCCGAGCGGGAAG
>Ga0209131_1002780_pt1 | contig 11782 bp, 8 predicted proteins | sample GraSoi_2013_40cm_FD_185826 | JGI IMG/M metagenome (GOLD analysis project Ga0209131, IMG submission 185826) | Grasslands soil microbial communities from the Angelo Coastal Reserve, California, USA - Sample 9_17_2013_40cm (SPAdes) (version 2) | ecosystem: Environmental > Terrestrial > Soil >...
ATCACTTAATCTAATGCATCTCGTCATCGTCAGCCCGTTTCCCCCCGCAATCACTGGTATTGGGCAATATGGATATCACGTCACGAGTGCCCTCGCAAAGTCAGGGATGTTTTCGCGTATCACCGTGTTAGCAGGATCACATATAAATGGAGAACGTCCCAATCACCTCGGTCCAACCGAAATCGAATATTGCTGGGAACCAGGTCAATTGAAAGCGCGGCAGGCCATTCTGTCGCACGTGAAGCGATTAAGTCCCGACTTAGTTTGGTTCAACCTGAGAATCGGGATGTTCGGAGAGTCGCCCTGGCAGAGTGCTTCAGGCTTATTAGCACCCATGTTTGCGCGCTGGATGGGATATCCGACCGTCGTCACGTTTCATGAGATGGTGGAGTTATCTGACTTTCAATTATTGAACGTACCAGGTGGACCTTTTGCTCCGCTGGGTGCACGCTTGATAACAGACCTCGCAACTCAAGCCGATATAGTCTGCCTCACGATGCAAAAGCATCTTGATTGGTTTGCAAAACAACGGCCGCAGGTGGAATGTATTCACATTCCATTGGGCGCCTATAATGAACCAATCTTAATGGATGAGTGTGATAATGCCGAACTCTTGGTATTCAACATGTTGGCACCATTCAAAGGCATTGAAACCCTGCTTGAAGTGTTTCCCCTACTTAAATCGGAATTTTCCCATTTGCAATTAACAATTGCAGGAGAAGAACATCCGCGTTTTCCAGGGTACGCCCAATCGATCAAAGATCGTTTCGGTGGACTGGAGGGAATCAGATGGCTGGGGAAAATACCAAGCGAAGAGGTGGCAGACCTGTTTCGCCGCACGCAAATTGTAGTATTACCCTATAGGGCATCTACCGGCGCTTCAAGCGCACTAAATCAAGCAGCTGCCTATGGCCGTGCGATCGTGGCATCTAATTTGGGTGAATTACGCGCATTGGCTCAAGAGGGGAATTTCCAGGTTGAATTCTTTGAAAACGGAAACGCCAAGGAGCTCCGAAATGCAATCAGCACTCTTCTAGCTTCACCTGAGAAGCGGCGTGCCCAGACACAAAATAATTTTAGGGCTATCCAAAGCGCGCGTATCGAAATCACCTGTCAACGTTACCTTCAAGCCTTCAATCGGGCACTCGAGAAGCGGAAAAGTGTGAAACGCATTCCCATTGCAAGGACAGAGATAGAGTCTGCATGATCCCACGGCGCGTTCAACTGGCAATCCTGCTTGCTTTTCTTTGTCACGGTTTTTTCATATTAACCGCTCGCTATCGCCTAAGCTACGATGCGTACACCCACATGCTCTTTGCGAACCATTATGCAGAGAACTGGTTTTCGCTATGGGAGCCGCGCTGGTACACAGGCTTCACAGTCGTATCCTACCCACCTTTAGCCCATCAACTTATCGCGCTGTTTCTGCCGCTCGTAGGCTTTGATGCAGCATTCGCCTTGATACTTTGGATAGTCACAACATTCTATCCCCTGAGCATTTACGTATTCGCTCGAATCTTTACAGGCAAAACGTCAGCTTCGTATGCGGCTCTTGCTTCCGCCATTCTTTTACCCATTTACGTCACTGCCTATATCTTCGGGCAACTCCCCTTCCTTACTAGCACGCTCTTTGCACTTTTCAGCGCGGCAAGTCTTGCGCGCTATCTTCGGACAGGCGGACCACAAGATCTCGCGCTTTCCATCGCGCTCGTAGCCACAACCATGGCTTCACATCATGCCACATTGATCGTCCAGCCGTTTCTTTTTATAGCCGTTGTCATTTCTCAAATCAATACTGATAACTGGCGTACCGTTTTCACCCGACTCACAATCTTTGGTATACCCGCTGTTGTTGCAGGTTTAGCCGTTATATGGCCCTTTTGGGAATGGGGTACACATCAGATCATGCAAACGCCCATTGACCATCTTTCGCGCCATAACTTCATCACCGATCCAATTGCATTTGCAATCTTCTTTTTTCCACTTTATGGGCCGCTTGTGGTAGTCATCCCATTTTTATGGCGTAAATGGCATCCACGCCTGATTGGCTTACTCATCTCATTCACGATCCTTTTCCTGCTTGGTCTCGGCGGGACAACTCCATTACCACGCCTCTTCTTTGGAAAAGCCTGGGAATGGCTAACGTATGACCGTTTCGCATTTTGGGCAAGCCTAACTCTGACTCCATTCTTCGGGATGCTCTTCATTCAACTTAGACACAAATGGGGAAAACATCCTGCGACAAGTGCAGGTTGGCATCTCATTACAAAGCTGATGCCCCTCGGTCAAACTCAGATTAGGCCCGTTACATCTCTAAGAAATTTTCTCTCAGCCCTAGCCTTTTCCATCTTTGCGGCAACTACACTTGGATCATGGTTTATGCCGATTTTTTTTGCCAATCAGCCCAAGCAGATAGATATGCAACCTATTGTTAGTTTCCTAAATGTAGGCGACAGGTCCCAATGGCGTTATCTCACTTTTGGCTTCGGCAATCAATATACATATTTGAACCTGCTAACAAAAGCTACAACCATCGACGGTAGCTACCACACTGCTCGTACACTCCCTGAACTGCGTGAGAGTGGGATTGCCGAAGTGGATACAGCCTATTGGACAACCAAGGGCGTCTCTGCCATCGTACCTATCTTGCAAAAATCTGGGGCGCATAGTGTTCGCTGGGGCTTTGTGAACCCAGATATTGTTGAAACAATAAAAGTTCAAGGAAGAATAATCCATCGTAGCCCGTTTATCCCTGTTTTGGAGCAGCTTGGCTGGGTAAAATTAAAGACTCTCGATAATGGCATTCTTGTATATGAGAACCCAAACGCTATCCTGCCTGCGCCTACGAAACCGCCCCCATCGAATCCACTGGCTGAGTTTTCGTGGGGTATACTCTCACTCCTTTCACTTATTGTTACACTATGTTTGAGTGCGCTCAGTGTTTGGCGTATCACAGCAAGGCGAGCGATTCGCTACATTTACTCATTTCTCATTGCGCTAATCCCCATCTCACTTTGCTTTTGGTTCTTTCGTGATCTTGGAGAATTCCCACACCCTCGCGTCTACTTTATCTATACGGATATTCTGATCTTCCTCACTGATGCACTTGCTTTACTAGCTGTTATCCTGTGGGCTCTCACACGTATTACAAAAGAGACCCAACTATCAATCACAAATTACAAACGAACCTTTCAGCCATTATCCTTCACCTTTTTACTTTCCACTCTCTGTCTTCTAGCAACCATCAGCATCTTCTGGTCACTCGATTGGCGCACCTCGCTTTATATCTCTCTGCATTTCTGGCTGATCTTTTTACTCATCCTTTCCCTGCGCGATTGGCATGAAACATGGATAATTGCCATATTCGGTCTTTGCGCAGGGCTTAGCATTCAACTCATTACAGGTTTTATTGGATATGCTCAGCAATCCACTGCATTTCTTGACACATTGAATATGAAATGGCCCGGCATCTTGGACCCCTCCATACGTGGTGTGAGTGTGGTGCAACTGGCAAATGGATTACGTATCCTCCGCGCCTATGGGACCTTGCCGCATCCCAATATTTTGGGTGGGTTTGCATTTCTCACACTGCTTGGACCAGTCAGTTTATTTCTCGCCAATAAAAAACCAAACTATCCTGCCGTCATTCTGCTTTGTTTGGGAATTATTTTGATCGGATTAACTTTTTCCCGCTCGGCGTGGCTGGCATTGGTTGCTTTTATGTGTATTCTGGTTTTGAAATCAAAATATTTTGAACGCAAGAAACTTTTTTTGTTGACTTCAGCTGTTGCACTAACGAGCATACTGACGCTATATCCATTAAAAGACCTGGTCTTCACACGCGTCAGCAATTCAATCATTGCGACAGAACAAAACTCAATCCTTGGGCGTGTGTGGTACACCCAGCAAGCCATCGAGATGATTCGAAAGCATCCAATCACAGGCGTGGGCATCGGCTCATTTGTGATTGAGCTATCAAAAACAGCCATCGCAGAAGCTCAGATCGAACCGGTCCATAATATCTTTTTACTCGTAATCACTGAACTTGGAATCATCGGCCTTCTCTTGATGATCGGTTTATTCGTTTCCATCGCTCTGAGTATTTACAGATCAGAATCGCCGCGAGCGATTTTAGCAAGTGCAACACTGACGGGATTTGGAATTATCAGTCTCTTCGATCACTACTTATGGACCTTGGCTCCGGGGCGTATGCTGCTTGGTCTGGCGCTCGGTCTCTGGGCGGGTCAGGTTGCACATGACGCGTGACATCGTAGTCAATGGACGGTTTCTCTCGCGCCCCGTCACGGGTGTGGAACGTTACGGACGAGAAGTCGTTCGATTGTTCAGAAGCAGCTATCGAGTTGAAAAGATGCGGACTAATGGGTTGGTTGGTCACGCGTGGGAGCAGTTTGCGCTGCCAACAAAATTAAAATCCGAATCCATTTTGTGGTCACCTGCCAACACAGGTCCGTTACTGGTTCGCAATCAGATATTAACGATTCACGATCTGAGTCCAATTGAACATCCTGAATGGTTCGAAAAAAGTTTTGCAGCCTGGTATCGTTTGTTTTTACCCTTGCTGGCAAAGCAGGCGCGTGTCATATTCACGCCGTCAGAATATGTAAAACTAAAAATTCAGAAACAACTGGGCACAAAGCATGTGATCGTCACTCCCAACGGAGTTGACTCAACTTTCTTTCATCCTGAAGCATGCCAGCAATCTCACGCGTTCCCACAAAAATATATTTTATTCGTTGGTTCACTGCAACCTCGCAAAAATCTGGCGGGCCTCATGCAAGCCTGGCATACGATCAAAGATGACTTCAAAGATATTTGGCTTGTGATCGTGGGGGCAGCCGGGCATGTGTTTCGGGTCGTTAAATTTTTGGGTGATGAGCGCATCCGTTTTATGAATTATGTCGACGAATATGATCTACCAGGTTTATATGCACATGCCGAATTGCTAGTGCTGCCATCGTTTGACGAAGGCTTTGGTCTGCCAACCATCGAAGCCATGGCGTGTGGCACGCCTGTCATCGTTTCAAATGGCGGCGCACTACCCGAAGTCGTTGGCGATGCAGGTTTGATCTTTGATCTATCAAAGCCTGACGATCTAGCCAAAGCCATTCGAGAATTTTTAAGTAACCACAATCTGCGCGTCGCGCTGAAAGAAAAAGGACTCGCCCGAGCCAAAAACTTTTCGTGGCAACAAACTGCTGAATTGATCTGGAACACATTGAATGAAATCTGAACCTCGCATTGCTTTTGTGATTGACGCACTTCCAACTCTCGGCGGCGGTGAGCGGGTGCTTTTTACGGCGCTCGAAGCGTTCCCGAATGCCGAACTCTTTACGCTTGTCTATAATAAGCAAGCATTCACGACCTCTCCCATTGCACATCACCAGATCAACACCTCGTTCATTAACCGCCTCCCTTTGGCGCACGCACACCATCGCATGTTCCTGCCACTAATGCCCTTCGCTATTGAACAATTTAATCTGCGAGCATATGATATCCTTGTTTCGTTCAGTTATGCTGTGGCACATGGTGTCCGGAATTACAATGGCGCGCGGCATGTTTCTTATACCTATACTCCCATGCGTTACGCATGGCTGGATCTAAATATCAACGGGACGCGCACCCGCAAAAATCCGATCCTGGATCAATTCATGCAAGCCTTCCGAACATGGGATCAAAGAGCCGCTGCGCGCGTCCATCAATTTGCTGCAATCTCTCAGGCCATTTCCCAGCGGATTCAACATGCGTACCAACGCGAAGCCTCTATCATTTACCCGCCGGTTGAAATCAATCGATTTCAACCGGCACAAAAACGAGAAGACTACTACATCACCGTGACAAGATTGGTCGCACATAAACGAGTCGACATTCTTGTGCAGGCATTCTCGCAACTGAATCTGCCTTTACTCATTGTTGGTGAAGGACCTGAATTGTCACGTTTGAAGAATATGGCAAGCTCAAATATTCAATTCCTTGGATTTCAATCGGATGAGAAAGTAGCCGAATATCTCGGCAAAGCCCGCGGCTTTGTCTGCGCCACAGAAGAAGATTTCGGTATCGCCATTGTTGAAGCGCAGGCAGCGGGATGTCCTGTCATCGCCTACGGACAAGGCGGCGCGTTGGAAACAGTGATCGACGGAACTACAGGTATCTTCTTTGACGAACAGACTCCCGAATGTTTAATTGACGCTTTACAACGCCACGAGAAAATTTATTCCGACTTCTGTACACCCGAACTAATAAAAAACTCTCAACGATTTGCGAAGGATAATTTTATTGATGAATTCAAAAAGTTCGTCTGCTCAGAACACAAACAACTTTAATTAATTCTCGCGGGGAGTCCTAGGTTCAACACACTGCCTTTGCCAAGTTCGCTTTCCATGCTAATTGACAGTGATAGTCTTGTGGGGTATTCTTTTATCCATTCGAAATTATGGATACAAGCATAGATGAAACTACCATTGTGAATTTGCTGCGTGTCGGGGACGAAGCAGCTTTCACATCTCTGGTCGAACAATATCACGCCTCGCTGGTGCGGCTTGCCCATTTATTCGTGCGCGATGGCGCGATGGCTGAAGAGTTGGCACAGGAAACCTGGCTGGCGGTATTACAGGGATTAAATAATTTTGAGGGCCGTTCCAGTTTGAAGACCTGGATCTTCACTATACTAACCAATAAAGCCAAAACACGCGGCAAACGCGAAAAACGTTCTGTATCTTTTTCAGATTTGGATGACCCCGCCTCTGACTCACCGACAGTTGACCCTGACCGATTTAGATCTGCCTCAGAAGGGATTAAGGAGGGTCACTGGGTAAATGGTCCCACACCCTGGCGGGATATTCCTGAAGATTCGCTTCTTTATAATGAAACAATGAAAGTTATATTGCAGTCAATTGACTTGCTGCCTGAAACCCAGCGCGCCGTAATCACACTGCATGATGTGCACGAACTACCTTCCAATGAGGTCTGTAACGTTTTAGGAATTTCAGAGACTAATCAAAGAGTGCTGCTCCATCGCGCTCGGGCGAAGGTCCGCCAGGCGCTGGAGGATTATCTACAACCGGAGAAGTAATGGAAGAACAAATGACGTGTAAAGAACTGGTGGAATTGGTAACCGAGTATATTGAAGGAACTTTACCTAATGATGTTCGCATGCGTGTGGAAAGCCATTTGACGGGGTGCGATGGCTGTACCAATTATGTCGAACAGATGCGGCAAACGATTCAACTCACCGGGCAAATCCGCGAGGAGAATCTTTCACCAGAACAAAGGGATGATCTTTTGAAACTGTTTCGCGATTGGAAAAAGGCTTAATCTTACGCTGCGAAAAGCTCGCGGCGTTTTTTATTGAAACGGAACGGGGAACATACAAGATCTAGTAGGATACTGATATGAAGTTTTAGAGGTATGTCATGAAGAGAAAGACTACACACGAAGATCTACGTCTGCATGAAACTAAGAACGGCGAAGTCAATTGGAAGGCATGGGGACCTTATCTTTCCGAGCGCGCCTGGGGCACGGTGCGCGAGGATTACAGCGCGAATGGCACTGCCTGGGATTATTTTCCGCATGACCATGCGCGTTCACGCGTATATCGTTGGAATGAAGATGGCTTGGGCGGTATTAGTGATGATCAGCAGCATTTATGTTTCGCGCTCGCTTTATGGAATGGGCAGGATCCGATTCTAAAGGAACGCCTATTTGGGCTAACAGGCTCAGAGGGGAATCATGGCGAGGATGTGAAAGAATATTATTTTTACCTTGATTCCACGCCGACGCATTCTTATATGAAGATGCTTTATAAATATCCACAACGCGCGTTCCCATATGCGGATTTGGTGGAGACAAATCGTCAGCGCGGCAAGGGTGCGCCAGAATATGAATTGTTTGATACAGGCATCTTCAATGAGAACCGTTACTTCGATGTATTCATCGAATACGCCAAAGCGGATGCAGAAGATATTCTCATCCGTATTACTGCGCACAACCGCGGACCTGAAGCCGCTGACCTGCACATCCTCCCTACACTCTGGTTTCGTAACACCTGGGATTGGGGTTGGGAACATGAAAAACTGGAACGACCTGCATTGAAAGAAATCTCGTCTTTAAAAAATGTCAAATGGCTGGAAGCACGTCATGCGATGCTTGGGCGGTATCTGTTAGCTTGTGAAGATGCAGACACGTTGGCATTTACCGAAAACGAATGCAGCAACGAACGACTCTTCAATGTGTCGAACGCAACTCCATATGTAAAAGATGCTTTTCATTCATATCTAATTGATGGGCACAAAGAGGCGATCAACCCGGCGCAAGTGGGGACGAAAGCAGCGGCGATCTATCACCGCACTGTGGCGGCGGGAGAATCTGTCAGCGTGAGATTGAGGCTGATGAAAGCCGAACCAGATAAGGGTCAGCAAGAGGCGTTCAAGTCTTTCGATGAGCTCTTTGCCAAACGTCAAGCCGAAGCAGACGAGTTTTATGCGAATCTTCAACCATCCTCTTTGGGCGAGGATGAATGTAACGTTCAACGTCAGGCATTCGCGGGGATGTTATGGTCGAAGCAGTTCTATCACTACAACATGGAGGAATGGTTGAACGGCGACCCGGCACAACCTGCGCCGCCCGCCGAACGCAAAAAGGGACGCAACCGCGAATGGCGTCACATGAATGCATCGGACATTATCTCGATGCCCGATAAATGGGAATATCCCTGGTTCGCAGCATGGGATTTGGCATTTCATTGCCTGCCGCTGGCGTTGGTCGATTCAGAGTTTGCCAAGGAGCAGTTGCTGTTGCTTGGGCGCGAATGGTATCAACATCCGAATGGGCAGGTGCCTGCGTATGAATGGGCGTTTGGCGACGTGAATCCACCGGTGTTGGCGTGGGCAGCATGGCGCGTTTATAAGATCGACCAGAAACAACATGACCAAGGCGACCGCGTGTTTTTGGAGCGCATGTTCCACAAGTTGATGCTCAACTTTACATGGTGGGTCAATCGCAAGGACGCTGAAGGCTTGAACGTTTTTCAAGGCGGCTTTCTGGGTTTGGATAATATCGGAGTCTTTGATCGCAGTGCGCCGCTGCCCACGGGCGGACACATCGAACAAAGCGACGGCACGAGTTGGATGGGCATGTTCTGCCTTAACATGTTGACGATCTCATTGGAACTCGCCGTGCATAACCCTGCCTATGAAGATATTGCGCTCAAGTTCTTTGAGCATTTCCTATTCATTGCCGAGGCGATGAATAACATCGCAGGCGAAGGCATTTCGTTATGGAATGAAGAGGATGAATTTTTCTATGATGTTTTACACACCGAGCATGGTGTCAATATCCCCCTAAAGATTCGTTCGATGGTGGGTTTGATTCCGCTGTTCGCGGTGACAACGATCGAACCCAGCCTGCTGCAACAAGTCCCGCAGTTCAAGCATCACCTGGAATGGTTTTTGGAGCATCGACCTGACCTTGCGAAGCTGGTCTCGCGCTGGCATGAACCGGGAACAGGCGAACGGCGTTTGTTGGCGATCCTGCGCGGACATCGCATGAAGCGCGTGCTCTATCGCATGTTAGATGAAAAGGAATTTCTCTCCGCCTATGGCATTCGCGCGCTCTCGCGCATCTATTCGGAAGATCCGTACATGCTTCATCTGGAAGGTTCGACTTATAGCGTCCCGTATCAACCTGCTGAATCAGATAGCGGACTGTTCGGCGGCAACTCCAATTGGCGCGGTCCGATTTGGTTCCCGGTCAATTATTTGATCGTCGAGTCGCTTCAGCAATTCCAGCATTATTACAGCGATGATTTTCGCATTGAATGTCCCACCCATTCAGGTCAAATGGTCAGCCTCGGTCAAGCCGCGGACGAGATCTCACATCGCATGATCAACATTTTCCTGCGCGATACCAACGGACGACGCCCGGTCTTCGGTGGCAACGAGACTTTCCAGAACGATCCGCACTGGCGTGATTACATTCCCTTCCATGAATATTTCCACGGCGATAATGGTGCAGGGATTGGAGCGAGTCATCAAACTGGCTGGACGGGTCTCGTGGCGAAGCTGATTCAACAACAGGGGGAGCATCATGAAGGAAAGTGAGATATTTGGCTTGTTGGCACAAGCCCTTGCCCGATTACTTGCCTAGCGGTTTGATGTGGGGTGCAACTACCGTCTGTCACAATAGCATATTTCATATGACTCGCCTATTCCAAAAATTGATTGACTGTTAATTTCGTTTTCGCTAGTGTCTGTGTTCAATTCCATGACTTTGAAGATTGATAGCGTCAACTTCCCAATACGATATTTCCCGCCGTTTTGCCACATCATTCCCAAAGGCTCCCACCCTTTTTTAGCATACCAACTTGACACTTGCGAAGACGTGTTATTTGTGGAGACAGATATTGCTGAATAAATCATAAGTCCATAGTAATTTATTTCGGGGTGAAAGGATATTTGAGGTTGCAATATCGTAGATGGATGGATGTTTGAAATGGATTCCGGATATATATCTCGAACTGTGTCAATACCGACCAATAATATTGCCACCGCACTAACAATAAAAACTGCCAACATTGCCGATAACAATATCTTCAGCAGTTTCTTTTTGCTATTCTGAAACCCTTTGAACAAACTAGCGCTCATATTTGCTGATAACATTCCCTACTTTTCTCCAACCCAGCGTGATACCTTAACTGCTTCTTCTATCTGACTTATTAGTTTCATGATTTCTTCAGGTGCTCTACCGCCATAAATATCAATGGTCTTAGACTTTCCTTCAAGGTTTATTGTAATTAATACAGAAGGCATATCAGTTACGCCAATCGCATAATGGTCATCGAATTTATAAAACCCAATTTTCTCAAATTCAGCAACTAACTCTCGAACTTTTCTTTTTGGAATGTAAGTTGTTCGTGTTCCTTCAACTCGTACATAATAATGGCCTTCATAAACAACTTTTCCGTTCCCGTAGATGCTTAGACGATAATCAGGACAGGTACCAAAGCACATCGTTCTTTCAACTGTAATAATTACATCCTGTGGGGGAGTGGCGTCATAATAATTAAATAAATACACGAGGATTGTGATGGCAGAAACCAAGAAGACCGATAAGCCCATAAGTGGAAGATACAGAGCCTTTCTGGTACTGCCTGCTTCTAGGGCTTTAGTAAGCCAATATGGTGTGTAAGTTAATTCTGAATCGGGAAGTTGCTCAAAAAGCTCATCGAGATTCTTGCCGCAATTTGGACACAAAATATCAGTTGTTGCACAAGACGCTCCACAATTGGGACAAATATCTTGAACTTCTGGAGAGAACAACTTCTTTATCATGAGCGTAATAATTTTCCCTACGATATTAGCGGCCTAACTAGAGATTAGGCTCCAACCGATTGCAATCTTCAGTATAGCACCGTCACTTTCAGAAGCAAAGATTACCTAAATTTCGCCTGTGAAAAAACAACGCTTAAGAAGATGCTCATGCACACGAATCCGCTAAAGACAAGGATACGAAACAGTTTTTGCAGAAGCATATTTTGAAACTTACTAACCAGTTTATAACCAACCTAATGCACGAATTAAACCGCAAAGGATTACAATCCGAGTATAGCACCAACGTTTGGTGCCTTGCTTTGGTTGATGAGCGCATCGCTTTAGAGGTAAGCGCCATGAAAAACGAAATCCCCTTTCTAAAATTTGGCAGAGATATTTGCGGTGATTACGAGTCCGCAACTGCGCGCGAATGGCTGGTGACCAACGGCATCGGCGGG
>Ga0209131_1002781_pt1 | contig 11781 bp, 10 predicted proteins | sample GraSoi_2013_40cm_FD_185826 | JGI IMG/M metagenome (GOLD analysis project Ga0209131, IMG submission 185826) | Grasslands soil microbial communities from the Angelo Coastal Reserve, California, USA - Sample 9_17_2013_40cm (SPAdes) (version 2) | ecosystem: Environmental > Terrestrial > Soil >...
TCAAGCTCACTGAGGAAAGTTCATTTTCTGTAATAGCTGTTGATAGCGCGGATCGGATCGCAAAGGGTCAAGCTGAGGCTCAACCTTAAGCCAGCACAAACTCGAGAGCCGGCTCTCGTAAGCCCTGTTCAATTCCGCGAACGCTTTGTCTCTCTGGCCCAGGTCCAAATATGCTTTGGCCACCACCCAGTTATTGTTACTGTCCTTGAGCGGGGAGTTTTCTGCGGTCACCAATCGTAGGAATCCAAGCCAGCCACCCCTGGCAAAGGTAGCTCGAATCAAGGCGGCATTTTGAGGCTGTCCGATCAGATCGAAAAATTTCGCCCGTTCTTCGACCGCGTTCGCATAGTCGCCTTTGACATGATAGACCTCAGCCAGAGTGCGATGCGCTCGTGCAAAACCGGGATCCAGTTCGATCGTCTTTTTATGCTGCGCCATCGATTCGTCATACCTTCGGCTCATGTAAAGGAATCTGCCAAAATCCCAGTTGATGGGAAGTGAGAGCGGTTCTAACTCCAAGGCGCGCCGATATTCGGCGGATGCTTCGTCGAACCTGCCGGCATTGAGGAGCATTTCGCCATACCATTGATGCGCCGTCGCATAGTTGGGATTTAGTTCGATGGCCCGCCTGAATTCGCGTTCAGACCCGGCAAAATCATAATCGTAGGTGAGCGACAGGTATCCGAGCGTGGTGTGCGGCTCTGCCAGACCGCCATCCAGCGACACGGCTTGACGGGCGAATTCGCGCGCTTTTGGTACGCCTTCGGTCGGCGGCATGAAGCCAAATGTGGAAAGCAATGCGTAAGTATCGGCGAGACCTGCATAGGCTAAAGCATAGTTCGGGTCAAGAGCGATTGCCTGATTAAGATACTCGACTGCTTTCCGAAAGTCCTTCTCCTCGCGTTTGTTCCAGTAGAAGCGGCCCTGCAGATACCCTTTGTATGCTTCGGGGTTGGTGGTGGAAGTCTTCGCTAACTTCTGTTCGTCCGCTCCTGAAAGTTTGGTTTTGAGTTTGCTCGAGACATCACGAGCGACTTCGCTCTGCAGTGCTACAAGATCAGTTTGGTTGCGATCGTATTTGTCGCTCCAGATTACGTTTTCGGTCTGTGCGTTAATTAGTTCCAGACTCAGCGTTAATCGGTCGCCGCGTTGGACAACTCTACCATTCAGAATGGCCTGTACGTTCAACTCCTTGCCGACCGTCTGCGGATTGGTGTCCTTGCCTTTGTAGCGAAAGACTGAAGACCGGGCTTTGACATTGAGATTCGGCAACTGAGAAAGACTGCTGATGAGGGTTTCGGTCATCCCGTCCGAGAGGTATTCGAGTTCCGGATTGCCACTTTCGTTGACGAATGGCATCACCGCGACTGATTCGATCTGCGCAGTTTTCTTCCCCCGCGAGTGGAGGTAGAAGCCGGCAAGGAGCGCGCCGGCGATTATGGCGACGATAGCTGCGATTGCTCTCCGCCGCTTTGGCTTGCTCATCTCACCTGTGTTCTTCGAAGGGAGCAGCAGGGGAAGCACCGTCGTCTGCGCCGTGGTTCGGCTGATACCTGCATCGGTAATCGTCGGCGGCAGAACGCCGGTCTTAATCTCGCGCGACACACCCGCAGAGCCGAACTTCACCGTACCTGCCTCAGTGGTCGCCGGGCCAGAGTCGCTGATCAAAGCCGTCCCGTCTGCCCGACAGTAGGCGAGTGTGTCGTCCAGCTCGAGGCGATTGCATTGGGGGCACCGTTTCATGTTTGGAATGCTGCGCTTGTCGCGGTTTTGTCTGCGATTACCGGATTCTTTTTGGATGTCTCCCGAACGCCAACTGACTCAGTCAAAGCGGTGACAAGTCACCGCACTCCAAATCACTGCGGCAGTCCGATGCGCTCCACGAGCGTCCAAGCTTTTGCCGGAAGGAACGGTCACATCTGTGGTCCAGCGGAAGGTGCAATTCAGAACGGTTTGCAGATAGATAGAGCGGCTTCATTCTACCCGGATTAACGGGGACACGCTAGAAGGAGCTGTCGCCCGCGCAGTCGGCCTGCATCCGAAACTTGCCTCCTTTGTCGGCGGCAACTTCACCGGCAGGATCTTCCAAGCAACTCAGCGATTCAATTCAGTTGTGTCCCGCGCCATATGGTCCTAGCCAATCCCGCCCGCGCCAAGCTGCGAGATAATCCTGTAAGGGCGAGATGGTTTGATTGACGAGAGTCATTTCTTCAACTGCGCGGTCCAGTTCAGGATCACGGTGATAGGCTTCGACGCGGACTCCGGGACGATGTTGTTGACCAGGAACCGCTGGCCATCGGCGGCCACTACATAATTATTCCGCGCGTTGGTCGAAGTCGTCGGGTTAACTCCTGTCTGAAATAGCGGCGTTGGCACTCCAGTCTCGAAAGTCGCTCCAGTTTTCACCTGCACCGCCATGATTTTTCGGTCCGGACTTAAATAGAAGAGTTCTTTCCCGTCGCGTCGCCATTGTGGTTGATCTCCGCCGCCAGCGGAAATCTGCCATTTGCCGCCCGACGCCGGAAAGCTCTGCACGTAGACTTCGGCTCGGCCCGATTCGTCGGAAACGTATGCAATCCATTTGACGTCGGGCGAGAACCTGGCATGGCTCTCGTTAAACTGCGTCTGAAGAAAAGGGAATGGCTTTCGGTCTCCTTCAAGCGGCAGAATGTCGAGGTCATTGTTTATAGTGCTCCTACCCACGCCGTATATAATGAACCGCCCATCCAGGGACCAGTCCTCGGCAAGCATAAATTGGTCCTTCTGTCCCGACAGGAGCAGTTCGTCGCTGCCTGTACCGCTTGAGGTTTTTTGGTACAACTCAAAAAAACCATTTCGGTCTGAGCCAAAAACAATTCGGCTCCCATCTGGAGACCAGGACGGACGTTGATCAAGGTGGGGGGCAAACGTGAAGCGCGTGAACGCGCCACGGGCTAACTCCAGTATCCAGATGTCGGCCGGGTCACCCGGTGCTTCCTTTTCCATGGTCACCGCGACCCGCTGCCCATCCGGCGACAGTGCGGGTTCAATGAAGGATCCGGCGGGGCCTGCTGTTCCGAGTTCTTTGCCGGCTCGGTCAAACCAGGTTAGTTGGCTCATCGACTGACTCCCGGTCTGGTAGCAAAGTACGCCATTGGTAGAGATAGAAAAGATACCCAAGTCGGTCGGACCGATTTCGCCGTAATGGACAACGTCTTCCGCAATCGCATACGGCTCGCCGGACAACTCCTGCTTTTCGGCATCAAACGACTGCGCCATCAGCGCTCGCTCGCGCATAAAGAGTAAAAGCCCGGGACTCCGAGACGAAATATCAGGGGGCATATACGCGACGCTCGATTCAACATTCAGCAGGAGTTTGGGAACTCTTGAGTCCAGGGAAGCCAGAAAGAGCGCTTGTTTCTCCTTTGTTGCTCCGCGTGCGAAGTAAATAAAGTGACGCCCGTCAGGTAGCCAATAGGGCCAGCGATGTGAATTTTCATCGCGTGATTGATCCATCTCAGTCACTTGCGAGGCTGATCCCCCTGTGGCTGAAACTTTGTAGAGTGGGGAGCCGGTGCGAGGTGAGAAAAGAATTGTTCCGTCGCGCCCCCAGCTTGCGCCTCGCGGTTCGAGTGAGGTATCAGCCAACATCTGAATTGAGCCGTTCGCGATCTCAATCCTTTTGAGTTTGCTATCTGCAAAGAATCCAACAGAGTGGCTATCCGGCGACCAGAAAGGGAAACGAGCGCCCTCCGTGCCGGGAAGCGCCTGCGGCGTCAGTGTGTCGAGCGCGCGAATCCAAATGAGTGTCTTGCCTGATTCGTCTCTCCCGCTGAGTGCCAGTCGTGTTCCATCGGGCGAAAGAGCTAACGACTCGATGATTAGTTTCTCTGGCAGCGAAATGGTGAGTCGTGTCACCGTAGGCACTGTTTGGTTGGTGCGAAACAGATAGGGGATCGCAAGCCCTAACACCGACACGAGTGAAACGCCTGCGGCGATCCACGCCCAGCGCGCGTTACGGACAAACCACGTTCGCCCTGCAACCGCATGATCATCGGTCGCCGCACGAGCGCTAGTCCCGGTTTCGAATCCCGAACTCAATGGCATCGCCAGGGCTTCCAGGGCAAAGCCAAGATCGCTCGTCGATTGAAATCTTCGTTCCGGCTTCTTCTCCAAACATCTCCGCACGATCTTTTCCAGTGGCAGACTGGCCTTTGTATTCGTCTCGCTTAGTTCCGGCGGCTCTTCCCTGAGTATCGCGGTCATCGTTTCGGCCGTCGTCTCGCGCCGAAATGCACGTTGCCCGGCGAGCATTTCGTAGAGAATCGCGCCAAATGAAAAGATGTCGGAACGATGGTCAGCTTCACCCCCGCGTACCTGCTCCGGCGACATGTAGCCGACCGTGCCCATGACCGTGCCTGGGTCGGTGATCTGTTTCAGAGTCGCGATCTCGGAACTCACGCTTTCGTTTCGTTCCGGTCTTAACTTCGCCAAACCGAAGTCGAGAATCTTCACGCGGCCGTCATTGGTGATGAAGAGATTTTCAGGCTTGAGATCGCGATGAGTGATGCCTCGTTCATGCGCCGCTGCCAAGCCCTGAGTAATCTGTTGAGCATAGTCGAGCGCCTTGCGCTGGGTAAGCGGGCCGGCCTTGAATTGCTCACGCAGCTCTTCGCCTTCGAGCAATTCTGAGACGATGTACGGCGAACCGTCATGCATGCCGACATCATAAACCGCAAGAATGTTCGAGTGGTTCAAGGCACCTGCGGCCTGCGCTTCCTGCTCGAAGCGTCGCAATCGATCTTTGTCTTGAGAGAGCGCCGCAGGAAGGACCTTGATTGCCACGTTGCGATTCAGCTTTTCGTCGCGCGCGAGATACACCTCACCCATCCCGCCCTCGCCTAATTTCGAGCGGATTTCATAGCGACCCAGTTTTGTCCCGAAAGGAACAGTCATATCGGTGGCAAGCGAAAGGTGCGATTCCGTGGTTGCCAATGAATAAAGCGCCTCATTCTAGTCGCATTACGCTGGGTGTGCTAGATCGGGCACTGGATAAATTGCGGTCTCTTTGAGATTCCAGTCCGGAATCCCACGACCGACTCTCAGAGATAGCGCGAAGGTGGGATGAATTGAAGCCGGCGGCGAGGATGCCACGCGAGATCAAGAAACGCGGCCCGCAACTCTTGGCCGAGTGCACAATCGACACCGGAGTTTCTGACCTCGCCAGCCAACACGATCACTACCTATATGGCATTCCCAAAAGGCTGAACGATGCCGACAGTACTCGTTGACACAGCCGCTTGGATCGCGCTCGTCAACACGCGAGAAAATCTAGAAATCGGGGTCAGGCCTGATGCGATTTTTGGGATCTTGCTTGACATGCCCGATAAGATCTTCTCCCTTCTCCCTTTGGGAGAAGGGCCGGGGATGAGGGTTTGCGAGAGCGGCGTCCTGTTCTCTTATTTGTGCTCCGGGGCCGGCGAGTGGCACTCAAAGACAAAAACATCAATAGGCGTCGACGCGGCCGTAAGCCCTCACCCCAACCCTCTCCCAGTGGGAGAGGGAGACAAAGGTTTCCTAATAGAAAGTAGGGGCCAGGCCCTCTGATTCTGCGATTGTGATTGACGCTGAGCGAGATAAGATTTCCTCGGCCAGCATTGCATTCATCAACCGCAAAGATCAATTACACATCGTGCCGAGGAGCTCGGAACCTCGATGATTGAAAATCGCAGAATCACAGGCCTAACCCCGGTTTCAGAGTCGATTCTAAGAATTGATCAGATATGCAACAGGAGTTCTTCAACATCCTTGAGGAGTTTTTCCAGCGAGCTACAGGCAGCTCGGCCGAAGACTTTGCTGCTCTGAACAATTTTCCTGAAACCATCAGAGAGAACGCAGAGAAACTTGGTAAGCAAGGAGAGAGCGCTTGGCGGTGGGGAGTGGACGCGCTCAATGGTTACTACCAACGTCACCAGTTTGACAACTTTAACGAGGCCAGGTCTTACGGAGGGATGAAAGTTGTGCTCGGGGGAGGAAGTCGTTTTCTGACCACGCAACTCAACGCAGTCAGGAAAATGCTGCTATACACGGATACTATTCTGATACCCGATCCGGTTTACCCTTGGCTCGAAGTAGAGCGTACTGAAGAAAAGCTCCGTCACGTCAACATGCTGCAGAATGTCTTTACACTTCTGCACCTTAAGCCACTCGTAGACGCCAATCTAACGTATCCGGCCATCTTCGTTTTCAAAGTTGGGAAAAGGGATTGGAGAAGAACGATGAAAAAACGCTCGCAGGTATCGAGAATCTCATAACCAGCTTTTTCTCGCATTACACGGGTAAATGAATTTGGGGACGTTAGTGAGGTGCTGGAATACGCCAGGAGATCGGAGCCGGAATTTCTGCAGACCGTGGAGAAGAACAGATTGTTCGTTCCTCCAGAGGGCCATCCGGTCAGGAAATAACAGGAGCCATAAGACAATATCGGGAGAACCTGAAAGTGTGGCGATCACCAGAGGCGCTCGAGGTTTATGGCAGACTTGCAGACGGTGAACTGGTATGGAACGGAATTTATGAACGCTTGGGACCGCAGTGGCACCTTCTAGAAAACGCGGACGAGCTGAATTCCCAGCCGATGCTTTGCCTTGAAGCACACTGGCATTACTACAACCTGTGCGTAAAGATGTTCGAAGGACGCTTGCTGGAAGGGAAGCTTCTCAAACCCGAGACAGTCTCGACATTGCGCGCGCTAAACGATTCGCGGTTCGAGTGGCTCGGGAACGTGCCTATTAGGGCACTGGCGGAGTTACGACAGCGAAACGAGAATGAAGAATTCCGCAAGAGGATTGACGGCTTCACGTCGGCGCTTCACGAGTCAGCGGTAGAAGACATCGACCGCGTCGCTGCCGAGGTGGGAAGGGGAATCGCCGCGCTACTCAGCGACCACAAGAACAAGGTGAGGGCAATTCGAGATAAATACGAACGGTCATACGCAAAACTGGCTGTGGCAGGGCTCGGAGCATGGATTACGCTGGCAGCGACGTTCATGCCCACTCTGGCGCCATTCCTTAGCGCGATCCCCGCGCTGGGGCTGGCCGGCAAATACGCTTTAGACAAAACAGGAGAGATAGTTGAGGGACGGCAGGCGACCAGATCATTGACGGGTGTTCTTGCCACCACACACGAGAGTTCCTAAATCCGTGAACTCACGGTAACACCTGGCTACCAGTGTTCATTGCGCCCCTCAATTAACCGCCGTCATGCCGGGAGTCGCTTTTTAACGCGCCTTCTTATCTCTGTCGCCCAACCACAACAAGCCGTCGATTATCAGTCGATTCTGAATTGGGTTATTGAACGTAAATGACAGAGTCTTGTTGGTAGTGTCGTACTTGTGCTCATAGTCAATGTCGTTGTGGCCCATGTTGAGATAGAGCATCTTGTACTTCTTGTTCGTCCAGACCACGGGGTAGTACCCGCTGTGCCAGATCTCGTTTTGTTTTGGCCCGGTGCCCAGCGGAAAGCTGGTTGAGTCTATGGAAAGCAGAATGTCTATGTCAGGATTCTGTCGCAGATCTTTCTCCCATCGATACCACTCGTTTGGCGAAGACTTGAAAGTCTCAGGCAGATGTTGAGTCGCCGGATGTCTGCGGTCTTCGACACGTAGAATCGCGGACGTAGGTCTCCAGGTGTTGCTGACGTATTGGCCTGACCCGAGAAAGGTATTGTGGTACCAGTCCCAGTTTGCCGGATACGCTGAAGGTGTCAATGAAAAGCCGGTAAAGTGAAAGCCCATCCAGGCTCCGCCATGCTCCATGTACGCCTTAAACGCAGCTCGCTCGGCAGGATCTTCGGGACGACTATCCAGAAAAATAACCACCTGATATTTGGCCAGAAATTCTGAATTCAGATTCTGCCAATCGGATGTGGCGTCATAGCTGAAATTGTATTTCGCCGCCACTTCAGGAAACCACGAGCGGGCTTCCTGCACAAAGCTGATATGCGCCTGATCCCGTTTGGCGGTAAAGAACGCTATGACTCTGAACTTCGGGTTGCGGCTATTCGCGTTAAGCGCTGAACAGCCAGAGATGAGCACTGCGATGCTCAATACCCTAAGGGCAGACATGATGAAGGTCCTACTCATGCTCAACGCTCTCCATTACGTTTGGTAGTGCCTAATTTGCGGCTTGAACCTAACGACACTTGACCGCCGACCAGTCAACGACGATCGCGCAGTCAGTACCGGGAGCGGTTGCGACCGGGTCGCAATTCACCCCACGGTCGATTTTGCAAGGACAATAACCCGGTCGCTACCGCTCACGGTACTGACCTTATAACCCCACACCATTCCCAACGGCGTTGACCGACTCTTTGTCCTAAACAAATTATGACCCCTACCTAAATTCCATTTAGTTTGCTCGGAATTGCGATAACCATTACCATACTACTCCTTGCTTACGTCTTCACTAAAAAAGGATCTGAAAAATCAATTCACTCCCTCGTGTGGGATTCAATTATGAACTTGACCCGTTATCTCAGCGTCGTTCTCTTACTCTTGCTATGCGCCGCGTGGACGCCTGTCGGTGCAGTCGGATCAAAGCAGTCGAAGCCCTGGCGGGCCGTACATCTCCTCGACTACAACAGCGATAGCGCACTCGATGCACTCGGGCAGAATCTTGAAAACCTCGCGAAACAGGGGGTTAACGTAATCATTCTCGAGGTTGACTACAACTTCGCGTTCAAGTCGCACCCTGAACTTAGGCGAGGAACAACTCCAATTACCCGCGATGGAGCACGAAGGTTTGCAGCGCTGTGCAGGAAGTTCAACATCCGGCTGATTCCTGAGTTTCAATCGCTCGGTCATCAGTCCTGGAAGGCTGAAACTTTTCCTCTCCTCAGCGTCTATCCGGCCTTCGACCTCACGCCGGGTGCGTTTCCAAGTAACGACGGGATCTATTGCCGCGAATGGGACCCTCTTAACCCGGAGGCGTGGCGAGTCATCTTCCAGTTGATGGACGAGATCATTGACGGGTTTCGCGCCGACGCCTTACACGTCGGCATGGATGAGATCTTTTTGTTGGGATCGGAACTCTCGCCATCGACGAAAGGCAAAGACAGTGGGGTACTCTTCGCAAAAGCCGTCAACGAAATTTACGCTCACCTCGTTCGTAAGCGTCACCTCGAGATGTTGATGTGGGGCGATCGATTGATCGACGGCAAGAAGTACGATTTTGGAGACTGGGAAGCCTCTACTAACGGAACCGCTGCGGCTATCGACCTGATTCCGAAAGATATCATTGTCTGCCCATGGCACTACGCACTGAGGGAGAGTTATCCGTCGATCCCCGTGTTCCTGGAAAAGGGTTTCAGGGTCTTGCCGGCTGGCTGGAAGGACCTTGAGGCGACGAAGGCTTTAATCGAATTCAACCGATTGCATGCCGATCCAAAACTGCTCGGCCATATGTTCACCACCTGGGGAGTAAAGAAGGATGCGCTGGTTGATTTTCCTCCGCTGGTCGAGGGATTGAAGCTTCTGAAAGACGAGCGACGTCCTTCTTAGGTTCAAGACCTGAAACTCGGTCGAGTAGCGGGCGTGGGCGTCCCAGTTAACCACTCAAAATAAATTGGTGCCGAGGGTGGGAGTCGAACCCACACGACCTTACGGTCAACGGATTTTAAGTCTCAAATCGCTTGTTACCTCTCGTATGCTTCAGTTCTGATCCGTGTGTCTTTATTAGACTTTCCGCTTACTCTATAATGCCTGCGTGCCGGTGAGTATAGCTTGATTTGGTTGGGTTGGCACACAACTGGCACACAAAACTTCCGCTGCTTGACGAGCGGATCTACGTTTCAATCGAGAACAAAATCATGAACGACGAGAAGTGGATTGTTTCAGATAAGGATCATCTCGGAGGTAAGCCGCGAGTACAAGGAACCCGCATTTCGGTGGCCTTTCTGCTTGAGTGCCTGGCCAGTGGAATGAGCGTAGCCGAGATCGTCGATGCTTATCCAACGTTGACCGAGGACGCCGTGCAGGGCGCATTGCGTGAGCTGGCGCACGAAAAGGAAGCGACCGCGGCGTGAGTTCTCCTCGACGAAAACAAGCCTCGCAAGTTCGGATCTGTGTGATACTCTTAATCGACGTAAGGAACAGTTACCATGAGCCAGATGATAACAATCAGTTTGCCCGATGAGACTAGAACTGCTCTCGATGACGCAGCAAATGAAGAAGGCTTGTCCGAGAACGCGCTTGTTGAGAAGGCGCTTTCGGATTATCTCTTCATTCGGCGATTTCGTAATCTACGCGAGCGGCTGATGTCACAAGGCAAGGACCTCACCGATCAGAATGTCTTTGATCTCGTCTCGTGAAGATCGTACTGGATACGAATGTTTTAATCGCCGCCCTCATCGCACGCGGCTTCTCGCATCAACTTCTTGAACACTGCGCTCTCCGGCATACCCTGTTTACCTCAGATTTCATTCTCGAAGAGACTCAAGAGAAGCTGATCGAGAAGTTCGGTTATTCCCCAGAGTTGGCTGCTGAAGCTGTGAGCGTTCTGCGATCACGAATGACGCTCGTTTCAGCTTCCAAGCTTGAGAATCCTGTCTGCCGCGATCCAGACGACGACAATATCCTGGCGGCTGCAATCACCGGTAAATGCGATTGCATCATCACCGGCGACAAAGACTTGCTCGTGCTCAAGCAGCACGAAGGCATAAACATCTTCAACCCGCGTGATTTCCTAATGAATGAAAAGGTGGACTAACTATTCGGGTTCGAGGTCGCCGCGCCCCGAGTGATCTGCTGCGCTTGACGTTTGAGAATGGCGACGAACTTATCACGCCGATCTGTGCTTTAGCAACGCTGCGGGATTGGCTTCTACCAGTTCATAGAAGTTGCATTTCTCCGGAACGATCTATCACTCTTTTTCTAGAGCTTCTTTCTTCATAGTAAGAACGGCTTTTATTAGCGGTAGGTAGGTTGAATTATTCAATCTACGACGATAGTTGGTTTCGTAAGTACCAGCTGCGAGGTGCTTGTTCAACCAGCGAGCCTCGTCAAGTAAGATCCACAAATTGTGAGTTGCTCGGTTGCAGAATCCCGCTAGTCCCTTCGCCTTCAATCCCTTTAGTCCGTTCTCAGCGCAAGCGGGACATCGACAGCGTCGCAGTTTGCGCCACTCGTCCTTGCTTGGTTCGCGCCCTCGCCAATTTCCAAGACTAGCAACTACACGATCACCCGATCCCGGCAACTGAACGATGCCCCGCGCAGCGCGATTGCGCCATCCGCTTGAGTCGGCTGAGTCGATATCCAAAAGCGCAGCCAGATGGAGCGTAGCAGTGCCGCCGATTCCGAACACATGCATCTCTTTATCTTGGAATTTCGATCGAACATCGAAGAGGCACTGCAAAATGGTTTCGTATGAGACAGCTTTCGGCGCACGTAGAAGATTCGGCACCATCGCGCCAAGCGCTATCCGATCCTTCGCCGCCAACTTCGGACTACGTTTCACTGCTCTAACGTACTCATTCAACAATCGGCAGATATGAATCACTGGCACATAGCCATCGTGTTGGTACGAGCGATTGGCCGCCATCGTATCGTCCAAGCACCTTCTCTGTTTTGCGTTTGACATCTGAGGTGTAGGAATGACGTCAAACGCCATAGGATACCAATCAGGTTTTGCCTCTTCGACGAATTCCTCATAGTCCTTGCGCTCAGCCACGTCGCCCGAGCGTAGAAAATAGAACGCGCCATTATCGAGAAATACTTTGGTTTCGGCTGGCACGCCTAGGTATTCCCGC
>Ga0209131_1002783_pt1 | contig 11775 bp, 7 predicted proteins | sample GraSoi_2013_40cm_FD_185826 | JGI IMG/M metagenome (GOLD analysis project Ga0209131, IMG submission 185826) | Grasslands soil microbial communities from the Angelo Coastal Reserve, California, USA - Sample 9_17_2013_40cm (SPAdes) (version 2) | ecosystem: Environmental > Terrestrial > Soil >...
TGCTTGGTGAGCGAATAGGCGCCGGAAATGACCGCTTGCGAGGCAATCACCGACGCGGCGGTGGCGAGCGCCACCATCGGGTAGAGCGCCCAGCCCGGTACCAGGAGGTAGAACGGGTTCTCCACCGCCGAAGGCGTGACCATCAGCAGAGCGCCCTGGCCGAAATAGTTGAGCACCAGGGCCGGCGCCACCAGGCTGAACCAGGCAATGCGCACCGCGCCTTTGCCGACGTGGCCCATGTCAGCGTAGAGCGCCTCGGCGCCCGTGACCGCGAGCACCACGGAGCCCAGCACGACGAACGAGGCGGTGCCGTGGCTGGTGAGGAAGCCGAGCGCGTGCAGCGGGTTGAGCGCCGCCAGGATGCGCGGCGCCTGCGCGATGCCATAGATGCCGGCGGCACCGATGGCGATGAACCACGCCATGGTGACCGGGCCGAAAAGCTTGCCGACCGCTGCCGTGCCGCGCGCCTGCAGGGCGAAGAGCGCGAGCAGCACCCCCACCGAGATCGGCACGACGAAGGGCTTGAGGACGCGGGTGCCGATCTCCAGACCCTCGACCGCCGAAAGCACGGTCATTGCGGGCGTCAGGACGGCATCGCCATAAAAAAGCGAGGCGCCGAAAACGCCGATCAGCAGCAACGGGGTGCGCCATTCCTGGTGCGTCTTGATCGCCTTCTGCGCGAGCGCGATCAGCGCCATGATGCCGCCCTCGCCGCGGTTGTCGGCGCGCATGATCAGCACCACGTATTTGAGCGACACCACGATCATCAGCGCCCAGAAGATGGTCGACAGCCCGCCGAGGATGTTGGCGTCGGTGAGCGGGATGCCGTGATCGGGCGAGAAGGTCTCCTTCACCGCATACAGCGGGCTGGTGCCGATGTCGCCGAAGACGATGCCGAGCGCCGCCAGCGTCAGCCCGGCGAGCGAGGACCTGCGGTGACGGCTGTCGCGTTCCAGGAAAGGCAAACTAGGGCTTGTAGGTGATCAGCGAGCGCTCGAGGCGCAGTTGCAGCGGTTCGGCGAGTCCCGGCCCGGACGCGGGCCGCGCTCCCCAAAGGTAGCCAAGCGCCAGCGCGGCGACAACCGCTGCAGCGGTCCAGGCGGCAAAGCGCCGGGGCGCCTGCCGGCGCAGTTCGCTCACTACCCGTTCCGATTCGGTGGCCCGGCCAGCGGCATCGCCGGCGTCGGCGGCAGCCCGATCGGCCTCGGCCCGTGCCGCGATGCGCGCGCGCAGCGCGTCTGCCGCGGCCGATTCGGCGGCGGCGCGCGCATTGGCGCGGGCCTCGCCCCTGCGCTCGGCGGCGGCGCGCGACTCGAGCGCCGCCGCGGCCTTGCCTTCGGCGCGCGTGCGCTCGCCGGCCTGCCGTGCCGCGGCCTTGTCGGCCTGCTCGCGCGCGGCAAGCGCGATGCGCAGCTCTGCTTCATGCTGAGCGCGCTCGCGCGCTGCCTCCGCGGCCTGTTTCTCGACCGCGGCGGCCTCGAGCGCCTTGCGCGTGAGCGCCTCTTCGGCGGCGATGCGCGCCTGCAGCACGGTGGTGGCGCGCGACTCGGCCTCGGCGCGCTCGGTGGCGAGCGCCTCGCTGCGCCGCTCGGCTTCGAGCCGGCCATGCATCTCCGCTGCCGCCGCGGCTTCCGCGCTCTCGCGCTCGCGGGCGGCGTGCAGCGCTTCGTTGTCGGCTTCGGCGCGCGCCTGGGCGCCGCGGCGCAGCTCGCCGTCCAGCGCCGAGCGCTCGCGCGCCGTCTCCGCGGCGCGCTTCTCGCCCTGCGAGGCGCGCTGCGCCTCGAGCTTCAGCAGGTTCTCGGCCGTGATGCGCGCCTGCAGCTCGGCCGCCGCAGCCGCTTCGGCGGCCGCCAGCTCCTCCGCCGCCGCGCGCCGGCGCTCTTCCGCCGCAACGCGCTCGCGCAGCTCGCTCTCGGCGCGTGCTTCAGAGCGTTCGCGCTCGCGCGCCGCCTGCGCGGCTTTCTCGTCCGCGGCGGCCTTGGCCTGCGCCGCGAGCCTCACCGTCTCGTCGGCGGCGCGCCGCTCTTGCGCCGCGCTCGCCGCGCGCGCCTCCGCTTCGGCGCTGGCCTGCGAGCGTCTCGCAAGAGCGTCCTCGGCCTGTGCGCGCTCGAGCGCGGCCGCGGCCAGTCCCTTCTCGGCGCTCGCCCGCTCCGCCGCCTCGGCAAGCGCCCTCGCCTTCGCGTCGCCGGCTTCGCGCGCCGCCTGCGCGGTGTTGGCCTCGGCTTCCAGGCGCTGCTGCGCAGTGCGCTTGAGCGCGAGCTCCGCCATGGCGCGCTCGCGCGCGAGGCGTCCGGCCTCGAGCTCGGCAGTGGCGCGCGCCTCCGCGGCCTGGCGCGCCCGCTGCTCGGCAGCCTCCGCCGCCCGGCTGCGCTCGGCAACGGTCGCTTCCGCTTGCGCGCGCTCGAGCGCGGCCGCGGCGAGCGTCTTGTCGCCAGCGGCGCGCGCCTCGGACTCCGCCTGCGCCGTGGCCTTCGCCTCGGCCGCCTCGCGCGCCGCGAGCGCCGCCGCGCTTTCCGCCTGCTGCCGCTCCTCGGCGGCGCGCTTCAAGGCTGTTTCCTGAGCCAGGCGTTCATTGGCGAGCCGCGCGGCTTCGCTCTCGGCCGTGGTTCTCGCCTGCGCCTCGCGGGCGAGCCGCTCCTCGAGCACCTGGCGATCGCGTGCCGCCTCCAGCGCGCGCGCCTCGGCCTGTGCGCGCTCGCGCGCCTTCTCCTCCGCCGCCGCTTCGGCAACCCGCCGTTCCTCGGCCAGCGCACTGGCCTTGCTTTCGGCCGATAGTCTCGCTTGCGCCTGCTCGAGGGCGGCCTGCTCGGCGGCGCCGCGCTCGCGCGCGAGCCGCTCGGCTTCGCTGTCCGCGGCGAGGCGCGCCTGCGCCTCGCGCCTGAGCTTTTCCTCCGCGGACGCACGCTGCCCCGCGGCGGCGAGCGCCGCCTGCTCGGTCGCGCTGCGCGCCTCGGCGAGGGTTCGCGCACGCTCCTCGGCGGCGCTGCGTGTGCGGGCGAGCTCGGCGGCCTGCGCCTCCACCGTGCGCCGCTCTTCGGCCAGCGCACGCGCCGCGGCATCGGATTCGCCGCGCAGCCGCGCCTGCTCGAGCGCCGCGCGCTCGGTCTCGGCGCGCTCGCGCGCGAGGCGTCCGGCCTCGGCTTCCGAGGCGACCTTATCCTCGGTCTCGCGGCGCAACTTCTCCTCGTTCGCTTTGCGGTCGCGGGCCGCCTCCAGCGCGCGCGTTTCGGCCTGCACCCGCTCGCGCACCGCGCGGCGCGCCTGCTCCTCGGCGGCGGCCCGCTCGCGCATCGACGCGGCGGCCTGCACCTGGACTTCCGCGCGCTCGCGCGCGTGGGCCGCAGCTTCCTCCTCCTTGACGCGGCGCTGCTCGGCGAGCGCGGCGGCCTTCTTCTCCGCCTCGCCGCGGCTTTTCATCTCGGCGAGCGCCTGCGCTTCGGCGCGCTCGCGCTCCGCCACCAGGCGCGCCGCCTTCGATTCGGCCTCGGCGCGCGCGTGCGCCATGCGCCGCAGCTCGACCTCAGCCGCCTGCCGCTCGCGCGCCAGATCGAGCGCGCGCTTTTCCTCGGCGACGCGGCTGCTCGCCACCTCTTCGCCGGACTTCTCGCGCTCGATGCGCTCGCGCTCGGCGTTTTGCAGCTGCTCGTAGAGCTTGCTCATTTCTTCGCCTTCGCGGCGGCCGCACGGGCCAGGGCGGCGACGTCGAGCGCCGGTTTGCGCGGCGGCGCGGGCTTGGGCGGCGGCGCAGGCTTGGCGGCCGCCGGTTTCGCCGGTGCGGGAGCAGGCGCCGCGGTCGCGGGCTGGGCCGCTGCCGGACCCGCGGTATGCGCCTTCGGTGCGAAATCCAGATTGATGAGATCACCCAGCGCATCCGACAGGCTCTCGCGCACCTTCAACATCGCCGGCAACGCCTTCTTGAAGGCCTCGACCACCTTCGGGTCGTAGCGTTTGCCGGCGAGCTTCTCGATCTCGAACACGGCGTCGTCGGGCGTGCGCGGCTCGCGGTAGAACTGCGTCGCGGTCATCGCCTCGAAGCTGTCGACCACCGCCATCACGCGCCCGGGCCACGGGATGGCCTCGGCCTTGAGGCGGTCGGGATAGCCCGAGCCGTCCCAGTTCTCGTGGTGCGTTAACGCGATCTGGCGCGCGAGCTTGAGCAGCGGGTCGTCGTGCTCGCCGATGATGTCGGCGCCGATCTTCGGATGACGCTTGATGCGCTCCCAGTCGGGCGCCGAGAGCTTGTCCTTCTTGCCGAGGATCTCCGAGGGCACGCCGAGCTTGCCGACGTCGTGCAGCGGCGCGACGATCGCCATCATCTCGCAGACCTGGGGCTTCGCGCCGGCCGCCTGCGCGATCAGCTTGGCGTATTGCGCGAGGCGCATCACGCGGTTGCCGACCGCCGAGCTCTCGTGGGTGCTCATCGCGCGCCCGAGGCGCCGGATCAGCTCGGTGCGCGTGCGCTCGAGCTGCGCGGTGCGCTCCTGCACCAGGCGCTCGAGCTCCTGGCGCCGGTCGGTGAGCGCGAGGTGCATGCGCACGCGGGCGCGCAGCACCCCGGCATTGATCGGCTTCATCACGTAATCGACTGCCCCCATCTGCAATCCTTCGACCTGCGACTGCGCGTCGGTCTTGCCCGTGAGAAAGATCACCGGGATGTCCGCGGTGAGCGCTTCGCCCTTCAAGGCCCGGCATACCTCGAAGCCCGACACGTCGGGCATCTCGATATCGAGCAGGATCAGGTCCGGATGAGGGTCGGCGAAGGCTTTTTCGATCGCCGTGCCTGCGTCTGCCGCGGTGTCCACTTCGTAGTCTGCGCCCAGGGCTTTGGCCATGAGTGCGAGCAGGTCGGTGGCGTCGTCGACGGCGAGAATACGAGGGCGTGGTTTGGCGCTCACTCGCGCGGCTATTCCGGAGCGGCGTAGCCCGCCTGCGCGAGGCGCTTGCGCGCTTCGGGCCCCGTCAGGTGATCGATGAAGTCCAGCACCGCGCGTGACTGCGTCACCGGGACGGCGACGTAGGTGGTGTACTTCTGCAGCTCCTTCGGCAGCTCGCCGACCAGCTTCACGCCCTTGACCGGCAGGATCTCGCTGATCTGGTGGATGCCGAGCTCGATCTCGCCGCGCCCGACGGGCTCGACGATGTAGCCGCCCTGGCCCAAGCGCGCTTTCTTGTTTATTTCTTCTGCAATACCAAGTTTGCTCAGCACCTCGGCGACGTGCTTGCCGCTGGTGCCGACTTTCGGATCGATGTACACGATCGACTTCGCCGCCAGCAGGGTCTTGCGGAAAGCGTCCACGGTGGAAATATCGGGCACCGGCGCGCTTTCGTTCACCGCGACGCCGATACCGACGCGCGCGATCGGCTTGGCGCCGCGTGCCACGCGGTTCTGGCGCTCGAGCGCGGGCAGCGTCTCCTCGGTGACGATCACCAGGTCGACCTGCGCACCGTCCTCGAGGCTCTTCACCAGGCGCCCCATCGGCTGGTAATCCATCTGCACCTTGGCGCCGCGGAAGGACGCCGCCAGCGGATCGACCAGCGACTTCGCCGCACCGCCCGAGAGCACGCGCAGCTCCTGTGCCGACAGCGTGAGCGGCAGCATCAATGCCAGCAGGACAAACTTCATGCTTTCTTGCCCTTTCGTTTGGCGCGTTCCAGGAGCTGCGCGAATTGCTCCGGCGGCACCGGCTCGCCGTAGAGGAAGCCCTGCACCTGGTCGCAGCCGTGGCGCTTGAGAAAATGCAGCTGCGCATCGGTCTCGACGCCCTCGGCGATCACCTTCAGGTGCAGCGCATGGCCGAGCGAGATGATGGCCGCGGCGAGGATGCCGTCCTCGGCCTCCGAGCCGCTGCGGATGTCGCGCACGAATGAGCGGTCGATCTTGAGCGCGTCGATCGGCAAGTCTTTCAGATAAGAGAGGCTGGAGTAGCCGGTGCCGAAATCGTCCACCGACAGGCTGATGCCGAGCGACTTCAACCCCTGCAGCGTGGCGATCGCCGCTTCGACGTTGTGCATCACCATGCTCTCGGTCAGCTCCATCTCGAGCTGCGCGGGATCCAGGCCGGTCTCCTGCAGGATGCGCGACACGGCCAGCACCAGGCCCTCGGCGCGGAACTGGCGCGCCGAGAGATTCACGGAAACCACGCCAGGCTTGAGTCCGGCGTCGAGCCAGGCGCGCGTCTGGCGCGCCGCCTCGTACGCCACCCACTCGCCGAGCTGGACGATGAGGCCGGTCTCCTCGGCGATCGGGATGAAGCGCGCCGGGCGCACCAGGCCCCATTCCGGGTGCATCCAGCGCACCAGCGCCTCGGCGCCGATGATCGAGCCTGAGCGCAGGTCGACCTTCTGCTGGTAGTGCAGCATGAACTCCTTGCGCTCGAGCGCGCGGCGCAGCGCGTGCTCCAGCGCCAGGCGGTCGTTCACGCGCTCGTTCATCTCCGAGGTGTAGAACTGGAAGTTGCTGCGGCCATGCTCCTTGGCGCGGTACATCGCCGCATCGGCGTTCTTCAGCAGCGTATCGACGTCGCGCCCGTCCTGCGGATACAGGCTGATGCCCGCGCTGCAGGTGACGTAGAGCTCCTTGCCGTCGAGCATGATCGGCTCCGCCACCTTGGCGGTAATGCGCTGCATGGCGCGGAAGATGACTTCCTCGTTCGACTGGTCGTTCAGGATCAGCACGAACTCGTCGCCGCCCACTCTGCCAACCGTGTCGCCCTCGCGCAGCACCGAGCGCAGGCGATCGCCCATCGCCTTGAGCAGCTTGTCGCCGGTCGAGTGGCCGAGGCTGTCGTTGACGAACTTGAAGTGATCCAGATCCATGAACACCACCGCGACGTTGCGCGGATTCCTCTGCGAGTACACCGTCTGGCGCAGGCGGTCGTGCAGCAGGTTGCGGTTGGGCAGCCCGGTGAGCGCATCGTAGTTCGCCTGGTGCTCGAGCTGCACCTGGTAGCGCTTGCGCTCGATCGAATAGTGCATCGAGCGCAGCAGCAGCTCGCGGTCGAGGCGACTCTTGACCAGGTAATCCTGCGCCCCGCCCTTCACCGCCGAGAGCGCCAGCGCGTCGTCGTCGTTGCCGGTGAGCACGATGATCGGCACCGCGGGCGAGTGGGTGTACACCTTGGTGAAGGTCTCCAGGCCGAAGCTGTCGGGCAGCGAGAGATCCAGGATCACCAGCGCCATCTCGCCCGCCGACAGCTGCTCGAGCCCCTGTGCCAGGCGATCGGCGAAATGCACCGTGAACGGCGCGCGCGAGTCCTCCGCGATCATCTCGCGGATCAGCCGGGCGTCGCCCGGGTTGTCCTCGATCAGGAGGACGTTGTGGATCACTGATCAGTGTCCATTGGGTGGCAGCGTGACCACGGTGAGCCAGAAGATGTCGATCGACTTCACCACCACGATGAACTTCTCGAGATCCACCGGCTTGGTCACATAGCAGTTGGCGTGCAGGTTGTAGGTGCGCAGCACGTCCTCTTCCGCCTTCGAGGTGGTGAGCACCACCACCGGAATGCGCTTCAGGTGGTCGTCCGACTTGATCTCCTGCAGCACCTCGCGGCCGTCTTTCTTCGGCAGATTGAGGTCGAGCAGCACGATGTCCGGGCGCGGCGCATCGTGGTACTTGCCGCGGCGGTGCAGGAATTCCATCGCCTCGACGCCGTCCTTCACCCAGTGCAGGTTGTTGTAGACCTTGCCTTCCTTCAGCGCCTCGCGCGTCAGGCGCTCGTCGCCCGGGTTGTCCTCGACGAGCAGGATCTCGATGGGCGAGCGGCCGTCGGTCATGGGATGTCTTTCTTCGGTAGCGTGAAATGGAACTGGCTGCCTTCACCCGGCGTCGAGCTCACCCAGATGCGTCCGCCGTGGCGCTCGACGACTTTCTTGCAGATGGCGAGCCCGATGCCGGTGCCGGGATAGTCGCCCATCGTGTGCAGGCGCTGGAACAGCATGAAGATGCGCTCGAAGTACTGCGGCTCGATGCCGATGCCGTTGTCGGCCACCGTCAGGTGCCAGTCGCCGTCCCGGTCCGCGGCCGCGACATGGATGCGCGGCACGCCGGGTCCCCGGAACTTGAGCGCGTTGCCGATCAGGTTCTGGAACAGCTGCGCGAGCTGCACCTCGTCCGCATCGACCGCGGGCAGCGGATCCCAGGTGACCGCGGCGCTCGACTCGTCGATCGCCGCGCGCAGGTTGGTGATCGCCTTCCGCAGCGGCGCCTCGGCCGATACCGGCTTGAACTCCTTGCCCTTGGTGCCGACGCGCGAATAGGCCAGCAGGTCCTCGATCAGCTGCTTCATGCGCGCCGCGCCGTCGACGATGTAGTGCATGAACTCCTTGGCGTCGCCGTCGAAGCGCTCGCCGTAGCGCTTGGTGAGCAGCTGCGTGTAGGAGGACACCATGCGCAGCGGCTCCTGCAGGTCGTGCGAGGCGACGTAGGCGAACTGCTCGAGCTCGGCGTTCGAGCGCTCGAGCTCCTCGGCCTTGTGCGCCACCTCGTCGTGCGCGCGGCGCAGCTCGGCCTCGGCGCGCTTTCTCTCGGTGATGTCGGAGCCGACGCCGCGATAGCCGCGGAACACGCCGGCTTGGTCGAAGATCGGCTCGCCGCTCACCGAGATCCAGCGCGTGCCGCCGGTCGGATTGGGGCGCTCCATCTCGAAATCGCGGAACGGCTCGTGGCGCTCGAGCTGCGCGCGGTGGCTCGCCCAGTCGGCGTCGGTCAGGTTGAGCGCCGGCTGGTCCCAGCGCTTGCGCCCGAGGTACGCGCTCGCATCGAGGCCGGTGCGCTCGCCCATGCGGCGCGACATGAAGGTCAGGCCGAATTGCGCGTCCTGCTCCCAGTACCAGTCCGATGAAAGCTGCGTCAGGCTGCGGAAGCGCTCCTCGCTCTCGCGCACCGCGGCCTCGGCGCGCCGCCGCTCGGTGATGTCGTCGAAGATCGCGATCTCGTAGCTCGGCTGACCCGCCTGGTCGCGCTCGACCACCATGCTGAAGGCGACCCAGACGATCGAGCGGTCCTTGCGCACGTAGCGCTTCTCGACCCGCACGCGATCGATCTCGCCGGCGTAGAGCTTGGCGCGCTGCGAGTTGATCACGTCGAGGTCGCCGGGGTGCGAGATCTCCCGCCCGGTCATGCCGATCAGCTCGTGCTCGGGGTAACCGAGGATCTCGCACAGGCGCCGGTTGACGCGGATGAACTTGCGGTCGAGCGCGATGTGCGCGACGCCCGAGCCGGCCAGCTCGAAGGTCCTGCGGTAGCGCTCCTCGCTCTCGCGCAGCGCGCCGTCGGCCTCGCGGCGCGCCGTGACGTCGTCGATCACCGAGATCGCGTACAGCGGCTGGCCGCTGGCGTCGCGCTCCATGGCGATGGCGATGCTGGCCCAGACGACGCCGCCGTCCTTGTGCAGGTAGCGCTTCTCCAGGCGCGCCGAGTCGAGCTCGCCCGCCAGCACCTTCGCGCGCGACGCATCGGCCAGGTCGCGGTCCGCGGGATGCGACAGGTCCTTCACCAGCATGCCGACCAGCTCGCGCTCGCTGTAGCCGAAGAATTCGCACAGGCGCCGGTTGACGCGCAGGAAGCGGCCTTCCAGATCGACGTGCGCCAGGCCCGAGCCCGCCATCTCGAAGGTGCGGCGGTAGCGCTCCTCGCTGTCGCGCAGCGCGGCTTCGGCATTGCGCTGCGCGGTGATGTCGGTGAAGGTCGAGACCACGCCGTACCAGTCGGCGGCTTCCGTGTGCCGCAGGAAACCGGTGTTCACCGAAAGCCAGGTGTAGACGCCGCCGGGACGCTTGATGCCGATGATGTAGTTCGAGAGCGTTTTGCCGGTGCGCGCCGTGACGCGCGTCGGCCGATCCTGCGGCAGGAGCGCCCTGCCGTCGGCATGCACGCAGGGCAAGAGCGAGGTGAAGCCCGCGGCGCCGATGATCTCGGCGAGCGGCAGCCCGAGGATGCGCTCGGCGGCCTGGTTGCCGGCGATCACGTTCAGCTCCCGGTCGTACACCAGGATGCCTTCGTTCGCCGAGTTGACGATCGCGCGCCAGCGCTCCTCGTTGTCGCGCAGCGCCGTCTCGGCGCGCGTACGCGCGGTGATGTCGATGATGGCGCCGATCAGCCCGGCGATCTCGCCGTGCGCATCGGTGTAGGTGGCCTTGTAGTAGATGGTGTCGTGCAGGTTGCCGTCGCGCGCGCGCACCCTGATCTCGTAGCTCTGCCGGCCGGGATGGGCATAGAGCTCGCGGTCCATGGCGCCGTGGCGTTCGGCGATCGCCGGGTCCTGCGGATAGAGATCGGCGACCGACTTGCCGATGAAGGCATCGCCGCGCAGGCCGAAAAATTCTTCCCACGCGCGATTCACGCCGAGATAGCGGCCGTCGCGGCTCTTGAAAAACACCGGCACCGGGAGGGAATCGACCAGCTTGAAAGCTGCATCGAGCGGTGTTGCGGTCTGCTCCTCCCCCCGTGCCCGTTCTACTTGTGTCGCCTTGGGCATGGCAGTGAGGCCATTCTAATGCGTGAAGAGTCCCTTCGCGGCGGCCTGGACGGCGACCAGCGAGACCAGAACGTCGAGCGTCGGCGTGTGTACTTTTTCCAAGCGCGCGAGGCTCAGCGGTGCCATCAGTTGCGCCTCGACTTCCATCGGCCGGCCGCGCTCGTAGTCCTGCAGCATCGAGGGTTTGTGCGCCGCCCCGGAGGACGCCTTGCCGCTCGGGCGCTTGGGCGCCCGCTCGATGGCCACGCCCAGGGCGCGCGCGATCGCTGCGGCCTCTTCGCCCGCGCGAGCGGCAATCGCCTTGAGCTCGCCATGCTCCTGCACCTCGGCGACTCTCAGCCCGGTGAGCGTGCACAGCGTCGAAGTCCACAGGTTCTGGCCGAGCTTGCTCCAGATCGACTGGCGGATGTCCTCGAGCGCGGGCGAGGACAGGTCCGCGTCGCCGAGCACTTTGCGCAGGGCTTGCACCAGCGCCGTGTCCTTGCGATCCGGACGCCCGATCACCAGCATGTTGTTGCCCGGCACGTGGTTCTCGATCACGCCCGGCTCGACGATCTCGTTGGCCGAATAGGCGACGCCGCCGACGACGCGCTCGGGCGCGACGGCGCGCGCGAGCTTGCCGCCGGGATCGAGACGCACGAGGCGCGCGTCGTACCACCACGGAATGCCGTTCTGCACGAACACCACCGCGGTATCGCGTCCGAGAAGCGGCGCGCACTGTTCGGCGAAGGCGCCGAGCAGGTTGGCCTTCAGCGTGACGAACACCGCGTCCTGCGCTCCGAGCTCGGCCGCGGTCTCGGCGGCGCGCACCTTGCCGACGATGGTCTGCGCGCCGTGCAGCAGCTTCAGCCCGCGGCTGCGCATCGCCTGCAGGTGCGCGCCGCGCGCGATGACCGAGACGTCGTTGCCGGCCGCGGCGAGCTTCGCCGCGATATGGCCGCCGACCGCGCCGGCGCCGAAGACGCACAATTTCATCCCGATAGAATACGCGCCATGAAAATCTGCCGCTTTGATGACAACCGCCTGGGCCTAGTGGAGAACGACGGGGCCGACTACAGCATCCGCGACGTCAGTGCCGTGCTCGCGAGACTGCCGGCGGTGACCTATCCCTTCCCGCGGCACGATGCGCTGATCGCGCACCTCGCGGAGCTCCGACCGGAAATCGAGCGCACGGCGAAGTCGGCCAAGGCGGTGCCGGTGGAGAAGGTCAAGCTCCTCAGTCCGCTCGCCAACCCGGGGAAGATCATCGCCGCGCCGGTGAACTACAAGAAGCACCTCGAGGAAGCGCTGGCCGACA
>Ga0209131_1002784_pt1 | contig 11773 bp, 9 predicted proteins | sample GraSoi_2013_40cm_FD_185826 | JGI IMG/M metagenome (GOLD analysis project Ga0209131, IMG submission 185826) | Grasslands soil microbial communities from the Angelo Coastal Reserve, California, USA - Sample 9_17_2013_40cm (SPAdes) (version 2) | ecosystem: Environmental > Terrestrial > Soil >...
CCCTATATATTGCGCGAAAAATAAACCTTGCCACATCCAACCTTTATCAAAATTGGCTCACCCGTGAAGACGTTAATATCCTATTGTTGCTCGCTGGTTTTGAGGCGATCCGAATTAATCAAGAAATCCTGCTGCCCCTGCCCTTGAGTGGTTTGGCGAATCGTTTCCTAGTTCGTTTTTGGCCTTTTTATCACCTGGCAATTTCCAACTTTGTGATTGCCCGTCCACTAGCTGAACAAACAAAAAGAGACGAGTGTTTCAGTCATTATCCCTGCTCGCAATGAATCGGGTAATATCAAAGCTATTTTCGAGCGAACCCTACAAATGGGACGCATGACCGAACTCATATTTGTGGAGGGACATTCTAAAGATGATACCTTCGAGGCGATTGAACGCGAAATCGCGGCGCATCCGTCCACCCCGAGCCTGCTTCTACGCCAAACAGGCATTGGCAAAGCGGATGCGGTTCGCCTTGGCTTTGCCAATGCCACAGGCGATGTGTTAATGATCCTAGATGCTGATTTGACGGTTCCACCCGAGGACCTGCCTCGTTTCTATGAGGCCTTGATTTCGGGAAAAGGCGAATTCATTAATGGCGTGCGTCTGGTTTATCCCATGGAAACAGAAGCCATGCGCACGCTCAATTTCCTTGGCAACAAATTTTTCAGTTTAGCATTCTCATGGCTTTTGGGTCAACCAATCAAAGATACCCTATGCGGCACAAAAGTGTTATGGAAAAAGGATTATGAACAAATCACCATCAATCGTTCCTACTTCGGCGACTTCGATCCATTCGGTGATTACGATCTGATCTTTGGAGCATCGAAACTCAATTTAAAGATCCTTGATTTACCAATCCGTTATCGCGAACGAACCTACGGCTCCACAAATATTTCACGCTGGAAACACGGTTTGCTGTTATTGCGCATGGTCGCTTTCGCGGCACGGCGTATAAAATTTGTTTAGGCTGACAGGCTGTCAAATAACTTCTCAAAAGCGGCAAATGACAATCATTTCTTGTTAAGTAAGAAAGATATTTATGAAGGCGCTTAATTTAATATCTCTGGTTTGTTTGGCTTTTTATTTGCTCTTTTTAACTGTCATTGGCACACGTCTTATGACTGTACCTCAGGCAAACCTTGACTTGCGCGGCTTCCCCGTTTGGTTGGAAATTTTTTCACTTCTGATTTTATATGGACACATCAATTTGAGTGTTTTGGGTTTGGGACGAAAAATTGTGCAGATATTTCCAAAGTCAGTTTTAACCGTCACAGAATTTAATCTGCTTTCATATTTATTTGGTCTAGGCATACTGGCTATTGGAATATTCTTTATGGGAATGTTCAGTTTAATGAATTCTTTTGCTGTTTTTATCTATCTGGCAGCCAGCGGGTTATTAACTCTTTCAGAATGGCCTCACATAATTCAATCGCTTCTCAACACCATAAAATCTCTTCGGAAGCCCATACCAAATAGCTTATACGAAATTCTTTATTGGGTATTTGGCGGGGGCACACTTATCCTACTGATCATGATTACTTTGACCCCGGTATGGGATTACGATGCGCTTATGTATCATTTGGAAATTCCGCGCCAGTATCTTCAGCATGGTAGGATTTACCTTGATGCCAATGTATATCGTTCTTTTTACCCCCTTCTAACAGAGATGTTGTTCATACCTGGAATCGCATTTCATCTGGACGCGCTCGCCAAAATGATAAGCCTAACCTACGCAATAATTTTTCTCTGGAGTACATATACATTAGGATTAAGGCTTTTCACCCGTGAAATTGCTCTGCTTGCTGCAGGAATCATCGCTGGCATCCCATCGTTTCCAACCTGGGCCAGTTGGGCGTCCATTGATTTTGCCTGGGCGAGTTACGAACTCTGGGGAGTGTACGCCCTGGTCATCGGGCTAAATCATAAAAGTGAACAAGATGACATGTGGTTGATTTTGGCGGGCCTCATGTCTGGGCTTGCCGCCAGCACTAAATATCTTGCCCTTCCTGATATTTTACTGAACAGCATCTTCATTCTCTGGAATACCCCGTTAAGATCAAGACATTCTTTCACCAAGATCATTAGAGATCTGGCCATCTTCGGGATAAGCGCTGGTATCGTGATGGCGCCATGGTATGTCAAAAATTTATGGTGGATAGGCAACCCTTTCTATCCACTCCTGGTTAGCGGCCCTCGTTTTCAGTTCCTATCTTATTATGTGCATAGTTTTGGGGTAGGCAACCGCTGGTTTGATTTCCTGTTGCTGCCTCTCAATGTATATCGCTATCATGATAATTTTTCCACGATTTCATGGGAGATTATTCACCCGGCTTTGTGGTTCGCACTCGGATTGGTGTTGCTGCGAAATTTCAGAAAGTATACATATCTGGCAATTTACAGCCTGCTTTATTTTGCTCTCTGGGCTTTCAATACACAAGTCATTCGTTTTCTAACCCCAGTCAGCGCAATTGTTGCACTAATGGCTGCATATGTGATCAGTTATCTCCCCAAGACAATAAAAAAATGGTTGAGTGCCATACTCCTAGGCGGTTTTATATGCCTATCCATGTTTTACCAACTATGGGAATTTAACGATGCCAGAATCATAAAGTACTTTACAGGTCAGGCATCTGCCGCGGATTTACTGCAAGCCCAGGTAGGGAATTATAGGGCGACAAACTACATACAGTCCAATTTATCCGAAACAAATCGTGTTCAATTTCTGTGGGATGGTCGTACTTACTACTGTAATCAACGCTGTGTTTCCGATGATACACAGGCGCTGGGAATGAATCTATCGAATGGCGCGCCGGCCCCGGAAAGTGTAGCTCATCAATTGCGCACACAGGGAATTACCCATATTATGATCAACCGTCCGGACGCCCGGTGGTTTATCGACTTCCATGACCCCGATGGCTTGCAAAAGTCGGCGCTTAATTATTTCGAACAAATCTTTCTTCCAGCCTGCGCAAAGTCCATTTATATGGACAATATTACAGAGCTATACATACTCACATGTCAATAAACTGGAATAGTAGTTTATCAACATGGAAGATGTAATATCTTGCGGGATACCCACACGAAAGATAAACTTAAGCGGAAGTTATCCCATAAGGACAAAATGCGCGGTCAAACTCAGCGGTGAACAGAAATCAAGATAAGAGACACATTTGGGTATTAACCTGCATCAAGAATTAATTGATCAGAACCATGAACACTGGATTCGTAAGCCTTTGCTTCGGCTAATATATGGGGATTTTTATAGACTGATCGCCAGTCAAATGAGCAACCTACCCAACGGTAAAATTGTTGAGCTGGGTTCCGGGCTTGGCAATATTCATGACGTGATTCCAAACTGCATTCGCACAGACTTGTTCCCCAACCCATGGATCGACCAAATCGAAAACGCCTACAAATTATCTTTTGAGAACGAAACAGTTTCAGATTTGATAATGACAGATGTCTTTCACCACTTAAAATACCCAGGGACAGTATTGAATGAATTCCATCGTGTTCTGCAAAAAGGTGGACATTTGATCATGTTGGAACCATGTATAAGCGGATTGGGGCTTCTCGTTTATGGCGCTCTACATATAGAGCCGGTTGCGATTACGAAAACAATTAATTGGTTTGCCCCTGAAGGATGGTTACCAGACCAGGTTGACTATTACGCCGCGCAGGGAAACGCGACTCGCATTTTTATCAACAACAGTTACAGTTCAAAACTTGAAATTGGCAAAAGATCAAAACGATCCGGCTCTCTGCAATCGCCTATGCGGCCTCAGGTGGATATTCGAAGCCACAGCTCTACCCAACCAAGCTTCTGCCGTTCATAAAAAAAATCGAGAAAATTCTGGATCTTTTTCCCATGTTGTTTGCTACCCGACTGCTCGTAATCCTAGAAAAGTAAATATACATCTGCTCAACTTGTGAGACACTATGAAAAAACCACGTTGTTAATCAACAATCAATTACCATGAAAATATTCAAAGCAACCGGCAAGTACGAGAAATGGCTTCGAAGTGAACTCAATGTTTTCGAAGATGACCTCACGTTAAAGGCGCAAAAACTCACGGAAGACTCGTTCACTTTTTTGCGTGGAACATTTTATCGCTGGATGCAGCTATGGCCCACTGTTTGTAAAAAATATACTGATGCGCCAGTTGTATTATCTGTCGGCGACTTGCACGCCGCGAACTTCGGCACGTGGCGCGATGCCAGCGATCAAGTTGTGTGGGGAGTCAATGATTTCGACGAAGCAGCACCTCTACCATACACTCAGGATCTGATCCGCTTAGCTACCAGCGTGGAACTGGCTTCAGAGATCGAGGAGCTAAAGATCGGTTTGGATGAGGCGTGTGAAGCGATCCTCGATGGTTATCGCGCGAGTCTCGAATCGAATGGCAAACCGATCATTTTGGATGATCAACATGATTGGCTACGAAAGATCTACATCCAAAACGAAAAATCGGGAGAGCGATTCTGGACCAAGCTCGATCAATTGCCAGACCTTGATCATGATCTGCCACTAGAAGCCCGCACCGCGCTGGAAGCTGCTCTGCCTGCAAAGGGCTTGGAGTATCGCGTTAAATTGCGTCAGGCTGGTGTAGGGAGTTTGGGACGTCCGCGCTATACGGCGCTGGCTGAATGGCAGAGTGAACCGTTGGCGCGTGAGACCAAACCGCTGCTCCCCTCCGTGGTGCTATGGGCGGAGAAAAAACACAAGGGCGCGGAAATCTATTACGAAGAGATTCTTGCCCGCGCTGTGCGCAGCCTTGACCCAATTGTAAAAGTGTATGATGGTTGGGTTGTGCGTCGACTCGCGCTTGATTGCACCCGCATCGAACTTGCCGAGTTGGGACCTGAACGCGACGAGAAACGCATGCTGCATACCATGGGATGGGAGACAGGTAATATTCACCTCGGAACGCCGACTGCGGTTAAGGCTGTGCTTGATGATTTGAAAGATCGCAAAAAAGATTGGCTCAAGAAAGCTGCTGAAATAATGACCGAAGCCACGTTGAAGGATTGGGAGATGTGGAAAGAGGGATAAACCAAGTAAACAATAATTTTTAAAAAATAGCTATACAACAACTGTCCTCAGTGGGATTTTTCTATCACAGGACAGTTGTTTTTAATTTTCATTTTTAGTAACTCATATAAATAATATCGGTTGTTGCGATCTCAAGACAGTCATCGTTATAAAGATTTGTGACGCAGAAACGCCATTTGGTTACATAATGTCACATTGCGTATTTGAAATTAATACAACAAAGAATATGTAACTATAGCTAGATTTCTTATATATTCACAAGAATCAGGATAGTCAGCATCGACAAAAATCTTTCTTAAATGCAAAGATTTACATTTGTGTGGGGGGAATTCGGTACTGTGGTTCTATTACCTTATCCAATTCAACAGTCGATAATCTGGGCGCTTTGCAGGGTAACTGGCACTTTTGCCTTTTGCGAAACGACATCGGCATTCTCACAGAGATATACGGGGAAACAAAGCTTCAAAACATAAGCCGATATCTGGAACATATTTCTGCGCGAACGATTGACCGGTAGTCAGAAATATTCTCAACAAGGAGAGAACCATGTGTAAAACATTCTACCGATTGACAACTGTAATTCTCATGCTAGCCTTTACATTAGGAAACTACGCCAGTGCGGGAGCAACATCTGCAGTTGATAAGAATATCAAAGCTGGCATCTCAGCCCAGCAAACAAATACAAGCACAAGGATGTTAATACCGTTGTATACCGATCCGTCAGCACAATGGGCAAGTGTAATCAGCGCCAACACTTATAAAAACATTGATGTGATCCTTAACCCATCGGATGGACCCGGCGCATCCATACAAAGCAGTTATACAAATGGAATAGCTCAGCTAAGAAGTGCAGGTGTGGGTAGCTTTGGTTATGTTTACACAGGCTATGGAACACGACCATTAGCAACGGTCAAGGCTGAAGTGGATTCATGGAAGAATTGGTACAGTGTAGATGGCATATTTTTTGACGAAGCTTCCAATAGTTCAACAAATCTTTCCTATTACTCGGACCTACAGACTTATGTGACTGATCGGGCAATGACTTCCATTCTAAATCCAGGAACCGGCACCATGGAAGCCTATATGTCAGTTGCTGCTACCAATGTGATCTATGAGAACGATCCGCCAAGCCCGTTATCAGTCCCTACCTGGGCCGTAAATTATCCAGCCTCGAAATTTGGTGCTCTGCAATATGCAGCCAATGCCGCCCAAATGCGGATGTTCGTAGCAAGCGCCAAAGCTCAGAATATCGGCTATGTGTTTGTAACCGATGATGTTTTGAACAACCCCTGGGATAAATTACCTGCCTACCTTGCAGAAGAAGCGACTTTATTAGCGGGCAATGCCACTGTTTCAACACCCACAAAAACATCGACGCCCATTACATCTACTGCCACGTCGACAGTGCAGGCCACCAATACAATTGCGCCTACTAGCATTACCTTAACCAATACTGCGGCCCCTACAACGAATATAATCAGGACAGTCACAGGAGATCTAAAAGATCAATTGCTCATTATTCAGAATGGTATGCCGAGAGCTGGTAGTAATGGTTTTATAATACCAACTCAGTTACAAATGGATGATTTTGCCCGAGTAATTACTAATTTGGATTTAGGATTGGCTTCAAGTTATGGATACGATCTCATGAAATATATTGACACAACAAATAATAACAGCACTAGTTATTTGCTGGATGAGATAATGCCAGTCCAAAAGGGATGGGGTACATATGCTCTTAGAATTGGCGCAACGAACAATATTATCGTCGAAGCTCCCCATCCTATTGCAGACATAAACACAACCAATGTTTCGGCTGATGTGTATCGCGCATTGAACGCCAAAGCCTATTTACTTGCAGGCACGCATAGAGACGCAAATGCAGATAACTCGGCAGATGTAGCAAATTCACCAACCAGCATTTTTCAAGCTGTTCACCTGGCGGTTGCAAGAAATTCACCCATCGTATTACAAATTCACGGGTTTTCAAGCACGTTGCATCCTAATTTTCCACAGGTGGTTATAAGTACGCCACAGAAAAGCACAATCGATGTACAAAGCGTATCGGTAGTAAACAAAATCATTAATGCACTTAGAGCTAATGGAATTTCCGTAGAAGTCTGCGGCTTGAATTGGTCAGGCCTCTGCGCAGGGTCTAATGTCCAGGGGGCGTCTATGACTTCTGGGGTTTTCATCCACATTGAAATGAATGAGATAACCCGTGCTTCGGACGGCATGTTTATTAGTGCATTGACACAAGCATTTTCTACTGAGGTCATTGTGCCAACTACGACAAGCATACCGTTTACTCCGACACAGACATCGACACCCGCTTCAACGGCAACATGGACCGCCACTCTGCCACTCACAGCCACGAATCTTCCTACGCTTACGTCAGTTCCCACATTGACGAATGTTCCTACAACATCACCAACAACAGTGCCGACAAAAACTGCAACAATCATTGCACCGGCACCTACTCTGCTCCCGCCCGTCATATCAACAACTGTGGCTACCGGACGGAATATTGTTGAGGTGCGTGTGACGAATGGCAAGGATGATGTCGAGGAAAATTCGACCGGTAAGATGTATATAACCAGCAGTGAGCTCGAACTGGTTTATAACACCAGCAATCAGGTTGTGGGTATTCGTTTCTCGCAGGTGAACATTCCTAAGGGCGCGACGATCACAAATGCCTATCTGCAATTCAATGTAGGCAAGACTTCATCAAATGCCACAACTCTTTCCATCCGGGGTGAGGCGAGTCCAAATGCTACAGCATTTACTACAAAAGGACATAATGTCTCATCACGATTGAGAACATCCAAATCCGTTACCTGGTCTCCAGCTGCCTGGCTGCAACTTAAGGCAAAGGGACCTGATCAACGCACGCCAAATTTGGCGCCCATCGTTCAGGAAATCGTCAATCAACAAGGCTGGGCTACAGGCAACTCACTGGTGATGATTATCACTGGAACTGGCAAACGCGTAGCGGAAGCGTATGAGGTTGACCATGCAGGCGCGCCGCTGTTGCACATCGAATATAGCCTGCCAGCAATTTCTACAAACGCGCCTGCAGTAACGGCTACATTACTACCAACTGGATTACCAACAAGCCCTGCGATAAGTGTTTCACCCACGGTCATAATCGTGTCGACAGGAACATCAACAATAGTTCCAACAATTGTTCCACCAACTCCGACAACCAGCGTGACTGATACGCCCTCTCCAACTGAATTGGTTCCGACTGAAACAGCAACGCCAACAGAGTCGCCTATAGCACCTATTCCATAGCCTTGCTCTTTAGAAGATAACGGCAGAGCAAATGAGGGTAAGCAAAGTGGATGGGTGCGACAAGTAATCAAAGAGCGGAAGGCGTAAAGCCTTCCACTCTTTGATTCATGATTGACTATTTTGTTCACGTTAAATAATATACATGCCCAATCAAGTTATTTTGTCCTAAAATATTGGCAATCTAACATACTTGACTTGCCTTAGAATTGCCGGATGATTCAATATGTAGGAAGTGCATTATATCTTTTTTACTTGACTCCGTTCTGCCATTGTTATACACTCATCATAATAACACGAACAAGTCTATCTGGACCTGGCAGCACTTATCGGTAAAGGAGTAACCATGTCAGAAGAACGATTTGTCTCACGCGGATTCATCGGCAAGCGGCGTGGAGGGGAGAAAAAGGATCGCATCCCGCCCGGTCAATATCTCACGAATGATTTCCCCGTCCTCTCAGCAGGACCCACCCCACGCACATCTCTCGATCGGTGGACTTTCACCATCGATGGTCTGGTCAAGGAAAAAGTTTCATGGACATGGCAGGAGTTTCTTAAACTTCCCATGCAGAAATATGTCGTGGATATTTCCTGCGTCACCAAGTGGACGCATCTTGACATGAAATGGGAGGGCATCAGCCTCGATACGCTTCTCGAACATGCTGAGATTGATCGCAAAGCTGCGTTCGTCACGGCTTATAGCGATGGCGGTTACACCACCAACATACCTTTCACAGAAATCATCAACGGACAATCCTTTATCGCGTTGAAATATGATGACAAGCCGCTCGCACCTGAACATGGCGGACCCGCGCGCATGGTTGTGCCGCATCTCTATTTTTGGAAGAGCGCCAAATGGGCACGCGGCATTTATTTGATGGAGAAGGATAAGCCCGGCTTCTGGGAAACAGCTGGATACCACAACCATGCGGATCCGTGGAAAGAACAGCGGTATTGGAATGATTAGGTGAGATATGAAACCAACCCTCGACTGGCAAATCGCTTCAATTACAAACATCAAGCCTGAAAATGTCAAAGTGAAATCGTTCACGCTGACACTCCCATCGTGGATGCGTCACCGCACGGGGCAGCATTACGATCTCCGTTTGACGGCAGAAGATGGCTATCAGACGCAGCGCAGTTATTCGATTGCATCCGAACCAGAACGTGAAGGTGAGGTGGATATCACCGTCGAACGAATCAACGATGGCGAAGTTTCAACTTATTTGCATGATGTACTCATCAGAGGGGATCAAATCGAAGTGCGCGGACCGATCGGCGGCTATTTCGTTTGGGAGGCGGGATTATTACCCGCGCCGTTGCTGTTGATCGCGGGCGGGTCAGGTGTTGTGCCGCTCATGTCCATGCTACGTCACCGCGCTGCGGCAGGTGGTAATAACGCGACGGCTCTATTGTATAGTTCACGCAATTTTGAAGATGTTATCTATTTCAATGAATTGGAAAATTTGCGCAAAACAAACAACGGACCGCAAATCTTCCACACGCTGACACGTTCGCAACCCGCGGATTGGAAAGGCTATTCGCGACGCATTGATGAGGATATGCTAAGGGAAGTAGCAGGTCCATTGGGTGAAGCAGTTCAAGTCTTCATCTGCGGACCGACGCTCATGGTCGAATCCGCCGCGAATATTTTGGTCAAAATGGGAATCGATTCGAACCAAATCCGCACCGAACGATTTGGTCCCTCTGGAGGCTGACATGGAAGAGACGACAGATATCAACCACGAATTGATGCTGGATGCGAATGCAACTGCCGGCTTGTTATATGAAATCTTTGGCGTGGAAATGACCGCCGAACCCACAGAATGTGCCAACTGCGGCAACGAAGCGGAGATGGGCACGCTGCTGGCTTTCACACATGGACCGGGTGTTGTGCTGCGTTGCTCTGGGTGTGAACAGGTTGTCGTGCGCATAGTTAAAACGCCAGAGTCCATTTACCTGGACGCGCGCGGCGCAGTGTATCTGCGCCTTACAAAGCACAAGCCTGAACTAAATAATGACTCATTGGGTGGGTAGGAATTCATGATCGTGGGGGCGGAGCATGCTCCGCCCCACACATTTTGTAGCAATCGAATGAATCGCAAAATCTTTTTTCTGATCTTTGTACTGATTGTCATCATGGCATGCAACCACCCGCTGCAGAATCGATCCTCATCAACAAATGTTCCTCAACCGAATCAATCGTCAGTGCAGACAGGCTCAATGGACAAGACCATTTCTTCGGGCGGCGTGACTCGACATTATATTCTGCATGTGCCTTCATCGTATCAACAGGGAAATGCGGTCGCGTTGATCTTCAACTTTCATGGCTATGGTTCGAATTCACAGCAGGAGGAAAATCTCACGGGCATGTCTGCCAAAGCAGACCATGAAGGTTTTATCGTGGTATATCCCGATGGGCTGAGTAATGCATGGCATGACGGACCCGGAGCGGAGGGAAAAGCGGATCAGCAATTCATCCGTGATTTGATCGCAGCGTTGGAGAGTCAATATAACATCGATGCAAAACGAATTTATGCGACGGGCATTTCAAACGGCAGCGGGATGACCAACCGCGTCGGCTGTGACATGGCAGATGTGATCGCGGCCATTGCACCCGATTCTGGCGCATACAACTTTTGGCAGGATTGCTCCCCCTCGCGTCCCATGCCTGTGCTGGCATTCCACGGCTTGGACGATAACATCGTGCCGTATAACGGCGGCACACCCAAGGCAATGGAACCGCCTATCGAAGAATGGGCAGCGAGTTGGGCAACCCTCAATGGATGTGCATCCGCGCCAGCCACTACAACACCAGCGGATACAGTGACCGTTCGCATATGGTCGAACTGCAAAGACAATGCTGGTGTAATCTTATATTCACTTGCGAATCACGGACATTCCTGGCCCGGCTCAGCCATCATGCCGAAGTCGATCACCTCGCAGGCGGTCAATGCCACGGATTTGATGTGGGAATTTTTCAAAGCGCATTCAATGCCATAATCATTTCAGTACGATCTGGCTCTAAACGCTTTATGCTAAAATGATTTATTCATTATGCCGCATTCAGTTTTTATTAGTTATTCCCGCCGCGAATCGCCCTTTGTGGATGTTTTTGTAGACGCACTGGCTGCTGAAGGGCTTGATGCATGGGTGGATTATCGCTGTTTGGTTCCGGGCAAGCCCTGGCTGAATCAAATTCTGGAGGGTATTCGTCAGGCTGAAGTTTTTCTGCTGATCGTTTCAAAGGACTCGTTAGCATCTCCAAATGTGGAACTCGAATATAAACACGCGCTTGAAAGCGGAAAGCGTATCGTCCTGATCCTCTTCGAATCGGTTGAGTTGCCTGTCTCACTGCAAAGTCGCGAGTGGATTGACTTCCGCAGATCATTTGGAAAAAAGATGCAGGAATTAATGACCCAACTCGAT
>Ga0209131_1002785_pt1 | contig 11770 bp, 16 predicted proteins | sample GraSoi_2013_40cm_FD_185826 | JGI IMG/M metagenome (GOLD analysis project Ga0209131, IMG submission 185826) | Grasslands soil microbial communities from the Angelo Coastal Reserve, California, USA - Sample 9_17_2013_40cm (SPAdes) (version 2) | ecosystem: Environmental > Terrestrial > Soil >...
TGAGGACGTGCTGGATCACATCGTCGACGCTGTCGTCGGAGAGGCCGGCGATCCAGGAAGGATCGGCCGGGCACGCGTGCGCGGCGAGCCTGAGCAGGACGACCAGGCCCATGGCGAGCGCCGCCACCCAGAAGGCGCGCATGCGAGAACGCTTCATCGCGGGCAGCCTACCACCGGGATCCTCACGGAGATAGTCGGCGTGACGCGGGTGCGTCTAGACCGCGGGCTCGCCCGCGGTGACCGCGATGCACTGGCCGGAGAGGTTCTTGGCCGCGTCGCTGCAGAGATACACCGCGAGCGTGGCGATGTCCTCCGCGGTGGTCATGCGCTTGAGCGGCGCGCGCTCGACGAAGTTTCGGCGCATGTCCTCGACCGCGACCCCGCGCACCTCGGCCTGCCCGGCGATCACCCGGTCGATGCGGTCGCCCTCGACGGCGCCCGGGGCGATCGCGTTCACCCGGATATTGAGCGGGGACAGCTCGAGCGCGAGACCGTAGGTCATGCCGACCTGCCCGGCCTTCGCCGAGCAGTAGCCGATGCGGTAGGGCAGGCCGCGCCGGCCCGCGGTGGACGTGATGTTGACGATCACTCCGCCGCCCGCCTTGATCATCTCTGGCACCGCGAAGCGCGTGCACATGTAGGAGGTGGTCAGGCAGGAGTTGATCGTGTAGAACCAGTCGTCGGTCGTGTACTCCTGCACGCGCTTGGTCGGACCGCCGTCGCCCGCGTTGTTCACGAGGACGTCGAGCTTGCCGAACGCCTTGACCCCCGCCGCGATCATCGTCTGCACGTCCGCTTCGGTCGCCGCGTCGCCGGTCACCGCCAGGGCCCGCCCGCCGTCGCCCTTGATCAGGGCCACCGTCTCCTCGACCAGGTCGCGGCTGCGGGCGGCGCAGACCACCGCGGCCCCTTCCCGGGCGAACAGGCGGCTCATGACGCGTCCGATGCCCTTGCTGGCGCCGGTGATGAGCGCCACCTTTCCCTCGAGCTGTCCCATGGGTCTCGTTCCTCTCGACGTGCGGTAATTCTTACCTCGGCGGGAGTGTACCTTTTTCCTCGCTGATGGGAGCGCCCAACGTGCGCCGGCCCCAATTGCGAGTACTTGCGCGCGACGTCGTGGCGCGATGCGCTGGCACGCGGGTTGCCAGCTAGAACCGCGGGAGGTGAACCATGACAACGAAAACCGTGAAGACCAGAATCGCATCCGCCGTGATCGGCCTGTCGCTGGTCACGCTCGCCACGACGGCGTGTGGAACGCTGGGCGGCGCCGCGATCGGCGCCGGTGCGGGAGCCGCGGTTGGGGCCGGAACCGGGTACGGAGCCGGCAAGGGCGCGCTGATCGGTACGGGCGTGGGCGCCGCCGCCGGCGCCATCTACGACATCACCAAGCACTAACCGGAGGAGCTCATGAAGCCGTACAAGGCACTGGCGGTGGGTGTCATGGTCGCGGTCCCGCTCTGGGCGGGATTCGCGGCGGGGCAGAGCAAGCCCTCATGCGATCAGATGAAGGCCTCCGCGCCCCAGAAGGTGGAGGGCCGGGTGGTCCGGGTGGACGCCAAGGGCGGCAAGGTCGCGGTGGCGGAAGCGGACGGCAAGACGCACGAGTTCCAGGCCTCGAAGGAGACGCTGCAGGATCTCAAGGTCGGGGACAAGATCGAGGCGAATCTCCGCTCGGTTCCGGCCTGCTGATCTGATCGGTTCATCCGCCGGCGGGGCGGTCCCTCCGCTCCGCCGGCGTCATTTCCGTTTCCCTTCGGGATGCGCTACGATTCCGGCCGGAGGCCGAGCCCGGTCATGAACATCCTCAAGTCCCTGGCGGTGAAGAACGTCGAGGAAGCCACCCGGGACATCCCGGTCATCGACTTCGCGCCCGCGTTCGCGGCCGCCGATCCGGGCGGTCTCGAGGCGGTCGCCCGCCAGGTCAAGCACGCCAGCGAGTCGGTGGGCTTCTTCTACCTGGCCGGCCACGGCGTGCCCGACGCGGTGGTGGACGCGGCCTTCGCCGCCTCGCGCGAGCTTCACGCGCTGCCGGACGAAGAGAAGCGACGCCTCGCGCTCAACGAGAACAATATTGGCTACCTGGCCGTGAACCAGTCCATCCAGGGCGCCTCCACCATCCACAAGGCCACGCGCCCCAACTACAACGAGAGCTTCTTCATCAGCCACGATCGGGGCGCCGGTCACCCGGACGTGGTGGCCGGGGTGCCGCTGCGCGGCCGCAACCAGTGGCCCGAGGGGCACGAGCGCATCCGGGCCGCGATGATGACCTACTTCAAGACGCTGGAAGGCGCGGGGGAGCGCATGCTGCCGGTGCTGGCCCGCGCCCTCGGCATGCCCGCGGAGCACTTCGCCCCGTTCTTCGCCGACGAGGCGCACATCAACCTGCGCTTCCTCCACTACCCGCCGCAGGACGTGACCGACGACGAGCAGTTCGGCCAGGGCCCGCACACCGACAACTCGTTCATCACGATCCTGGCGCGGACCGAGGTGCCGGGTCTCGCGGTGCGGCTGCCGTCCGGGGAATGGCTGGCGCCGCCGCTGATTCCGGGCACCTTTCTGGTCAACCTGGGCAACATGATGAAGCGGTGGTCGAACGACCGCTTCCTCTCGACCCCACACGCGGTGCTGAACGAATCGGGGGCCGACCGCTACTCGATCGCGTTCTTCTACAGCCCCAACATCGCCACGCGCATCGAGTGCCTGCCGAGCTGCACCGGGCCCGACGATCCGCCGCGCTACCCGCCCGCGGTCTACGGCGACCTCGTCCTCGAGTTCTACAACGCGAACTACTTCCACCGGAAGGGCTTCGCGCGTGCGGACCGCGGGGAAGCGCGCGAGTCACCGGGGGTGCGCTACTAATCCAGCGGCCCCGCAATGCGCCTCAGACTCGTCGGGATGATCGTGCTCTCGATGGCCGGGTCAGCCATGGCGGCCGATGGCTTGACCTCTCCGTATCGCGACCAAGCGGCCCGCGAGATACGCGCGCTGACCCAGCAGGAGATCGCCGACTTTCGTGACGGGCGTGGCATGGGGCTGGCGCGTGCGGCCGAATTGAACGGCTATCCCGGCCCCCGGCATGTCCTCGACGCCGCGCGAGCGGGTCAGCTACCCCTCACGGCCGCCCAGTTGCGGACGGTACAAGGGCTGTTTGACAGCATGGCTCAGCATGCGCAGCGCTTGGGTGGTCAGATTCTCAGGGAGGAACAGAGCCTAGAAGGCGAGTTCCGGACCGGGCGTATCAATGAGGCGGATCTTCGGGCGCGAGTGGCTCGGATCGCGACCCTTCAAGGTCAGCTTCGTGCCGTTCATCTCAGGACCCATCTCGAAACCCGCGCGGCGCTGACCGGCCAACAGGTTCGGCGCTACAACGAGCTGCGCGGCTACTCGGGAGACTCGGGGCATGCGCCCAAACACGATGACCAGCATTGAGACGGTGCGGGGGTGTCAGGTTCGCCCACGGCCCCACCCGGCGTCCTCGGACGGGAGGTCGGCCGCTCAGGGGTCCTGCAGGATCATGCGGCGGTAGGACTCGGCCGCCTTCAGCTTTCGCCGCCGGCCCTGCTCGGCGGCCCACTGGGTGATCATCTCGGAAGGGTCCCACTCGCCCATCTGGCTCTTGTGGGCGCGCAGGGCGGCCACCTTGACGTCGAGGGTCTCCGCGATGTCCACGTAGGTGTCCGGCCGCTCCGCGCCGTGGATGTAGACCTGCCGCACCTCGTGCGGCTCGAGGCCTTCGGCGAGCAGCTCGGGGAAGATCAGGCGCGTGCCCGCGGAGGGGAAGACCGCGTCGAGGGCCACGTCGGCGGCGGCGCGGTGATCGGGGTGGTTCATGTACGTGGTGCCGTAGTAGCGCACGGTGGGATCGCCGGTCAGCACCGCCTCGGGACGGTGGCGGCGAATGAGGCGCGTCAGCTCGCGGCGCAGCGGGATGGAGGGCTCCAGCATGCCGTCCTCGTAGTCGAGGAAGATCGTCTCCTTCACGCCCAGGATCCGGCCGGCCTCGCGTTGCTCGTCTTCCCGGATCGACACCAGCGCCTCGCGGGTCATGTCGAGCGGGGTGTACTTGTTGGAGCCGGCGCCGCCGCGGGTGATGCAGACCGTGACGATCTCGCAGCCGGCCCGCGCCCACTTGGCGAGGGTGCCGCCGACCGTGAACTCCTGGTCGTCGGGATGCGCGTGGATGCTCATCGCCCGCTTGGGCGCGGGCGGCTCGCTCGGCTTCTTGGCGGGCACGTGTCGGGCGCCGGGCTAGCGGGCGAGCGCGTCCCAGCAGACGCGCGCCATGCGGCCGATCACGGTGTTGGCCGCGGTGAAGCCGGGCGTGCCGTCGGGCAGGGCGGCGGGCACGCGGTCGGTGTAGGCGGTCAGGATGAAGAGCGGCCGCTCGCCCCGGTAGACGATGCCCGCGTCCATGAAGCCGCGCGATCCGGTGCCGGTCTTGTGCGCGATCTTGGTGCCGAGCGGGAGCTGCGAGGGCAGGCGCGCCTTGAGCTTCTGCCACGAGAGGATGTCGAGCGCCAGCCGGCAGAGGGCGGGGGTCACGCCCATGCGCGCGGCCGCCGCGGGATCCGCCGCGCCCTTCAGGATCGTCTCCAGCAGCAACCCCTGGTCGTTGGGCGTGGTGCTCGTGACCTGATCGAGCGCGTGGTCGGGGCCGAGGCGCGGGGGGATGCCGAAGCGGTGGATCGTGCCCGTCATGCCGACCGCCTCGCAGAGCCGCTGGATCTCGCCGAGCCCGACCAGGTCCACCACCAGCCCGGTGCACGCGTTGTCGCTGACGATGATCATCATCACGAGCGCGTCGCGGAAGGTGATCGAGAAGCCGGGGGTCAGGTGCTGGAAGGTGCCCGAGTCGTTGTCCTGGTACTTGGCCTCGATGGTGACCTTCTGGTCCAGCGCGAGCTTGCCGTCGTTCACCGCCTTGAGCGCGGCCATCAGGATCGAGATCTTGCGCGTGCTCGCCGAGGGGACCGGTACCGCGCCCAGGCGGTCGGCGCGCTGCCCGCTCGTGAGGTCCTTCAGGTACCAGCTCGTCTGGAACGGGAGCGCGTCGCAGAGCGCATTGAGACGACCGGCCAGCTCGTTCATGGCGTTACTCTCCCAGTCCCGGCATGGTGAAGGCGGCGCGCCCGAGCTCGGCCGCGAGCGCCGCGCGCTGCTCGGGGGTGAGGGCCACCAGGGGCGGGCGCACCGTGACCCAGGAACCGTCGCCGCCGTAGCGGGCGATCACCGCCTTGAGCGCGGGGATCATCGGGTAGCGCTGCATGATGCCGCGGATCTCGTCGAGGCGCGCCTGCTGGGCGTCGGCCTCCGGGGTCTGCCACTCGCGGTGGAGCTTGGCGATGGGCCCGGGGTTCACGTTGGCGGTGGCGCTGATGCAGCCCGCGCCGCCTCCGCGCATGTTGGCGAGCAAGAAGGTCTCGCTGCCCGCGAACACATCGAAGCCCCCGGCCGCGAACGCGTCCAGCATCGCCTTCGTGTTGCTCCAGTCGCCCGAGCTGTCCTTCACGCCGGCCACGATGCCCGGGTAGGCCTTGAGCAGCCGCTCGATGAGCCCGAGCGTGATCGGCACCTGGGACACCGGGGGGATGTGGTAGACGTACAGGCGCAGCCGCCGGTCGCCCACCCGCTCGATCACCTCCGCGAAGCTCCGGAAGAGCCCGTCGTCGGAGACGCCCTTGTAGTAGAACGGCGGCAGCATCAGCACCCCGCCCGCGCCCAGCTTCATGGCGTGCGCGGTGAGCCGCACCGAATCGGTGAGCGCGCAGCAGCCGGTGCCCGGCATGAGCCGCCCCGGATCGACGCCGCCCGCGACCACGCGGTCGAGCAGCTCGATCTTCTCCTCGGTGGACAGCGAGTTGGCCTCCGAGTTCGTCCCGAACACCGCGAGCCCCACGTCCTGCGACAGGAGCCAGCGGCACTGCTTCACGAAGCGCTCCGGATCGGGGGACAGGTCGGTCTTGAACGGGGTGACGACGGGGGAGAGGACGCCCTTGATACGGTCGCTGCGGTCGGGTGTGCTCACGCGTTGCTCCTCCATCCCATATGGATGCGCTACGGGCAGCTATCGTAGCACCTTCATCTATCTGCCCGCCTCGCCTTCGGCTGCGGCCCCGCCAGGCCTCCGGAGCCGGGACCCGAGATAGCCGCGCTATCCGACGGCCGGCTCCCAGCCGAGGCGGACGCGCGCCTTCGCGTTCGACGCCGCGCTGCTATCCTCCACGATGTTGTAGGCGCCCGGCTCGCCGCGGGCGACGGCCAGCGCGGTGGCGCGGGCGGTCGCATCCACGTGCACCGGCGCGCTGCCGGCCGGCTCGGCATTCCAGGTTCCGGGCCCGTGGAGCTGTCCGTAGCGCAGCGCGAGCGTGTCGAGCCGGCTCGTGGAATGCCGCGCCCGTCTCGAGCCCGGACGTCCACCTCGGTGGTCCGCCAATCCGCGAGGGCAGTGGCCAGCAGCGGCCGTCGTTCGATCGCCTGGGGCGCGCTCATGACATCCCTTTGGACTGGGCGGACGGGCGGAGAGATTCCAGGCGGGCACGCGTTTCGGATCGGCAGGGCGAGCGCCCCGCTCATCCCGTTGACGACGCGGCGCTTCGCCTTTCCCACCCCAGCCAGTCACAGACCGCCCGGCCCATCACCAGCTCGAGATCGCGGCCCGTCAGCCACGGCAGCTCCTCGGTGAACAGGGTCACGCACTGGCGCCACGGGCAGGGCATGCGCGTGATGTCGGTGCCCCAGAAGAACCGCGCCGGGCCGAACGCGTGGTAGATCTGGCGCAGCTTGTCGTGAATGTCTCGAAACGGGTATGACTGCGCGGAGTAGCTCGGGGCCCCGGTCGCCTTCATCGCGACGTTGGGGAATCTCGCGAGCGCGACCACCTCGGGCAGATTCGCCCAGAGGTCCGGCTGACTCGCGGAGCCACCCGACGGTCGACCGAGGTGATCGAGGATCAGCTTGAGATTCGGGTGCCGCTGCGCGACCTCCGCCACCTTCGGGAGGAAGCCCGCCGCCATCAGCGCAATGGGCAGGCCCGCGCGCTCCGCGGCCGGCCACAGCCAATCGATGGTACCGTCCGTGGGCCACGAGCTCTGGTGCGGCGGCGGAAACGTGAACCGCAGGCCCAGCATCCCCGGGCGCTGTTTCCACGTGTCCACGAGCGCGCGACTCTCTGGCTTGTCGAGCGGGAAGTTGCCAAGGATCGCGAACCGATCTGGATGCTGGCGCGCGGCCTCCACGGCCAGCTCGTTCGCGTTCGGGTCCCACGGTGTGTGCGGAGTGAGCAGGGCAGCATCGACGCCGCCGGCGTCCATCTCCTCGAGCGCGTCGACCTTGGTGTAGGCGGGCACCTGACGGTGCCAGGCGGTCGTGGGGTTGCCGGCGTTCCAGAGGTGGATCTGGGCGTCGACGATCAGCATGTGCAGTTAGCGCCGGCCCAGGTCCGCGAGCGACTTCAGCGGGGTGCCGTCCTTCCTGGTGATCTGGCGCCGGGCGGGCCACGTCTGGTCGCCGAAGGTCGGCTGCCAGCAGGAGTGCTTGCCCGCCCCGCCGGTGACGATCACGGTGACGTCGTCGGCGGAGCGCACCGCCGGCACCATGGTATCGGGCGCGTCCTTGGCCCCGCGCTGGATCAGGTGCGTGCGGTACTCGTCGCCCAGGCGCGCGAGCGGGAAGCGCGCGTGCTCGAAGAGGAACTCCTTGACCTGCCGCTTGGTGTAGCCGTCGCGCGCGATGGTGGCCGCGTGCTCGGGACCGAGCGAGAGCAGCGGATGGCCGCCGGCCAGGATATTGTTGCTGCCCGCCTGGCCCATGGCGCCCGCGATCACCTTGAGGATACCGAGGCCGGTGTAGCTGAAATGGTCCTGGATATTGTGCGGCCCCTCGCAGGCGATCGCGGTGACCAGGCTCGCGTCGGCCGGGCAGTCCCATTCGACCCGCAGAGACTCCCAGGGGGTCGCGTCCTCATTCTCGGAGACGCAGTAGGCGATCTTGGCCGGAGTGCCCTGCGTCGCGCGGTCACCGGTGCCGGGCAGGCCGCCGCCCACGTTCATCAGCAGGAGGCGGATCGCGCGGCCGATCGTGAGGTTGGCGCGGAAGCCCTGGCCGAAGGCGTTGTAGCCCGCGTTGATGCCGATCTCCTTCGCGATGGGCCCGTTGACGATGATCAGCGGCGCCACCGGGTGGGTGGTGGCCTGGATGGAATCGAGGTTGAATGCGGGATCGGCCAGCGCCTCGACCGCGGTGAGGATGACCGGCAGGTATTCCGGCTGGCAGCCCGCCATGATCGCGTTGATCGCGATGCGCTCCGTCGTGGCCTCGCCCTGGCGCGGCGGCAGCACCGCCACCACCTCGCGCGGGGCCCGGTCGGTGCAGCGCAGGAACTCGCGGAGAGCGTCCTCGGTGGGCGGCACGATCGGGAGCCCATCCGTCCAGCCCTGATCCTGGTAGTGACGGTTGATGGCGGAGTAACCACCGCCCATACGAAGAGTTCTGGCCTCCGGCCCGAGCGCGCTCATGCGCGAGTGACGGCCTTGCGGACGATCTCGACCGCGAGCTCCGCCTTCTTCACGACCTCGTCCTCGCGGATGCCGCCCAGCGGGTGGGGAATCAGGGCCAGGGGCAGGTCGGCGAGCCCGCGGTTCTTCGACTCGAGCCTGGCGAGCTGCTCGAACTCATACGTCCCCATGACCACGGTGGGGATCCCCCGCTGCTCCAGCACGATGGCGCCGTGGATACTCCACGACGTGCACGACCCTCAGTCGGCGCTGCCGACTAGGACGAAGTCGCACGTCGTGAGCGCGGCCAGGATGTCGGGGTTCGGCGCGCCCGCGATGCCCTTCTCGCGCTTCACCACGTCGCGCACGCCGTACTTCTCCTTGAGGCGCGCGACCACCGCGAGCATCAGGGTGCCCGCGTTGGCCTTGCTGTTGTCGAGGATGCCCGCCCGCTTGCCCTCGAGGCTTTCCAGGCGCGGGGCCAGGCCCGACGCGAGGATCCGCGGCTCGGCGGTGGGATCATAGAGAATCTGCTCGTCGCTCATCGGCTTGTCTCCTTCAGCAGGGTCAGCATCCGGTCCACGCCCAGCTCGAGGCAGCGCTTGATCTCGTCCTTCGTCGCGCGGTAGCGGTCCTCGCCCTGGCCGAACGGATCGTCCACGTCGCCGCCCTCGCCGGCCAGCTCGTGCAGGGTCAGGATCGCACGCCCCTGGGCTTCCTCGTAGGCCCCGAGCATCTCCTTCTGCTGCGCGGTCATGGTCACGATCAGGTCGGCCGCGGCCACGATCTCGCGGTGGCGCCGCAGGTCGGTGGAGGCGAACGCGTCCTCGGCGAGGTGGATGTCGTCCTCGCGCAGCACGATGCGCGCGTCGAGCGAGGGGATCATGCCGTCGCGGGCGTGGTTCGCGATACCGCCCGAGCGCACCCTGACGTTGCCATTCACCCCGCGTGCATCGAGCATCTTCTCCAGGAGGACGTGGGCCATCACGCTGCGGCAGGTATTGGCGTGGCAGACCAGCAGGACGTTGCTCAACGCGCCTCCGACCAGGGGTGGCTTGGAAGTGACCGGGGTGTTGCGGGCCAGTGTACCAAGACCCGCCGTTCCGGAGTAGAGGAGCCCCCGGGCGAGGCGCTTACAAGCAGGCGGGGCTTACGGGCGTCGTGGCCGCCGCCCTGGCCACCGCGTCCGGGTCGGCCTCGGCTTCGGCTTTTGCCTCTGCCGCGGCGGCCTCGGCCTCGGCTCTGGCCTTGTCGGCGGCCGCCTTCTTGTCGCGGCGTCTCGGTCAGCCGCCGGCTTCGCGGGGTCAGCCGGAGACATCTTCGTTGCCTTGTCCTGAGCGGCGTCGGCCGAGGCCTTGGTGCTGGCCGCGTCGACCGCGGTCTTCTTCGCCTTGAGGGCCGCGTCCCTCGCCTTGGCGTCCGCCGTGACCTTGGTTATCTCCTGGTCGAGCAGGGTCTTCTGCGCGCTCGCCCGGGCCAGAGCCCCCGCCGCAGACGAGGTCCGCGCGGTCTCCAGGGTGTTGCGCGCGCCCGCCATCGCGGTGGTCAGGTACGCGAGCTGGCCCGCGCACTCGTTCTCGTTGCCGCGACACCGGGAGATTCGAGCCTGGACGTTCCCCATGGCGGTATCGATGTTGTTGGCCGCGACCGTGTAGACGTTGGCGAGCTCCGAGTTGTCGATGGTCGCGAATGCGGCGGACGTGAAGCCGCCGCTGATGGCCAGCAGCGCGAGGGTGCCGGCGGCGACCGCGGTCGCGGCGGCAAGAGCGCCACTCGCCGCGGCGACGCCCAGGCCGCCGATGGCTGCGACGTAGATCCAGGTGCGATTCTGGGTCGCCCGGGTTCGGTATGCTTCCTTCAAGTTCTCCGCGTAGATGACGTACTTCTTCAGCGCGTCGCACGCCGTAGCGGACATCTCGAACTTGGGATCGTCGGGTCGAAACCCCATTCGGGGTCCGAATTTGACGTCGCCCTGGAAGCTTCCGCAACCCTCCAGCAAGCTTGCGAGCACGGCTCCGGCCAGGAGGCAGCGACTCCCGCGGCTCACCCGTGCGCGTCCCATGCGCCACCCTCCCTCGTGGACCATCGGGCCGGCGCCATTTAATGAGTCAGGGCGAGCGCAGTCAAGCGCAACGTGTCCCTACAGGGTGAGTTAGGAGCTTGCCTCCCAGGGAGCCTGCCAGTACCGCACGCCCTTGCCGAGATCCTTCCACTCTTCCTTGGGCCGCTCGTTGAGGCTCTTGCCGAAGTTGGTGCCGGGCGGCTCGTGCAGACCCTTGCCGAGCGTGTCCGGGAAGAACTTGGCCAGCTCCTCGGGATCGAGCTTGCGATCGGCCTCGATGCGGCGGATGGGCTCGGGCAGCGCCATCAGGGTGTAGCCGTAGCCGAAGGAGTGGAAGACCTGACCGTTGACGTGGCCCGCGCCCTCGCTGGACAGGTAGACCACGAGCGGCGCCACGTTGTCCGGATCGCGCTCGGTGCCGATGGCCTGCTCGCTCGGCCACTTCCCGGTCTGCTCGAAGACCTGCCGGCCGCGCGGGGTGGAATCGATCATCCGGGTCGCCCCGCTCGGCATGATCGCGTTCGACGTCACGTTGTACTTGGCCATGCCGTTGGCGGTGGACCAGGAGAGCCCGATGATACCGGCCTTGGCTGCCCCGTAGTTGGGCTGCCCGGGCGAGCCGAGCGCGGAGACCGACGACATCGAGATGATGCGCCCGTACTTCTGCTCGCGCATGTGGGGGGCGGCGGCCCGCGTGCAGAAGTAGGTGCCGTCCAGATGCACGGCGAGGACCGCGTCCCACTCCTCCTTGGCCATGTTGAAGATCATGCGGTCGCGCAGGATCCCGGCCACGTTGACCAGGATGTCGATGCGGCCGTAGGTCTTCACCACCTGCTCGACCATGTCGTTGGCCGCCTTGTGGTCCGCCACCGACCCGTAGTTGGCCGACGCGGTGCCGCCGGCCTTGACGATCTCGTCCACCACCTGGGCCGCCGGCCCGGTGGCCACTCCCTCGCCGTCCAGCCCCGCGCCCAGGTCGTTGACCACCACCGTGGCGCCGGCCTTGGCCAGCGCGATCGCGATGCCGCGGCCGATGCCGCGCCCCGCGCCCGTCACGAGCGCGGCCCTGCCCTCGAGCAGCTTGGCCATGTGCCCCTCCCTACGCGGTCGCCCGCGCGAGCGGGCCGCGCAGGAGCCGTCCGGGATGCGCGCCGGTGTGCTTGCCGTCGCGCAGCAGGATCTCGCCGTTGACCACGGTGGCCGCGATGCCGCGGGT
>Ga0209131_1002787_pt1 | contig 11768 bp, 9 predicted proteins | sample GraSoi_2013_40cm_FD_185826 | JGI IMG/M metagenome (GOLD analysis project Ga0209131, IMG submission 185826) | Grasslands soil microbial communities from the Angelo Coastal Reserve, California, USA - Sample 9_17_2013_40cm (SPAdes) (version 2) | ecosystem: Environmental > Terrestrial > Soil >...
GAGACCTTAGCACTCCAAGGCCCTGAGTGCTATCTACTTGCCCCACAAGCCTGCGTTTACTAGCGTGAGCAGCCTCACATGTTTCTGAGCCTAAGGCATTGCACAATAGCCAGATAGATAGATGACCGGCACCAAGCTTGCCTCTGTCGCCGTAAGGGAGGAAAGCATGATAAGGCCCATCATCCATCGCCAACTGACTCGGGGCGACCTCGCCTGCCTGGTAGACGAGATCGCACGGATGGATGTCGCAGAAGGACGTGAGGCCGATCAGGCGCTGCAGGCCGGCGCCGTCGACACCGTCCTCGATTCGCCCGCCGCGCTCGAAGCCGTCCTCGGCCGCGGTGGCGCGCCTGCGCCGCTTCCCCTCACGCTGCTCTGGTACGTCCCCATTCGCGCCCAGCTCCGGCTCCGCGGCGTGACCGACATCTTGCTGGCCGATTACGCCGCGACGCTGCCCGTCGTGTTCGCCACGTCGCGATCGCAACGCGCGATTGCGCGCGGTGAAGACGGCATGGCGGAGTGGTGGCGCTTTGTCGCGAGGTTGCCCCACGGCACCGTCGCCCAGGCCGAAGCGGCGGCCGACGCCGCGGCCCTGGCGTTGTGGTGGGCCGGCTGCTTCCCAGAATGGGTGGAGCGCGGCGGCCCCGGTCACGGCATGGTGCGGGCGTACGTGACATTCGCGGGGCGCATGCTCGCACTGGCCTCCGATTTACTCGAGGCATCCGCTCCCGAAGAGTCGTCGTTGTACGCCCGCGCGGCGGACGCGCGGACCGAGCTGCATGCCGCGCTGGCCGAATCGCGCGTCGATTACATCGGCGACGATCCGCACAGCAGCGAAAACCGCCTCAAGCGATTCTTGAGGCGGCTCGCCGACAACAATTAGGCCAAGGATGTGAGTAGGGGCGCAGCCTGCTGCGCCCCTACACGTTTACCATTTCGAAATCTGATCCTGGAACTGCTTCGACCGCTCCGCCAGGTCCACCGGCGTAATTGACGGATCCTGCTTCACCTGCTGGACGCGCTGCAGGTTCGAAACCGCTTTGCCGTAGGTCCCCTCGATCGACAATGCCGCCCGGTACTGCTCGACGGCCTGCCCAAAGCGGCCGGTCAATTCGAGCGCCATACCGAGATTGTTGTGGAAGGTGGCAACCTTGTCGTCGATCTCGTTGGCACGGGCCAGCGGACCGATCGCATCCTCGAACCGCCCCAGCCGGATGTACAGCGCGCCGAGGTTGTTCATGGCCCACGTGTCGCTGTCATTCGCCACGATCGCGCGCTGGTACGCCACGATCGCATCATCATTCTTGCCCTGCGCTTCGAACACGCGGCCCTGCAGGCGCAGCGGCTCGCTCGACGTCGAATCGAGCGCGATGGCGGCCTCGATGTGTACGAGCGCGCTGTCGGGCTGTCCCGATTCGAGCAGCACGCGGCTCAGGTTGAGGTGACTCTTCACATGCGTCGAGTCGAGGTCGAGGGCCTGCACGAACGCGCTCTCCGCCTGCTCGCGGTCGCCCGACTTCCAGGCCGACAGGCCGAGCATGTAGAAACCCCACGCATTGTTGGGCCGGCTGTCGGAGTATGTCTTGAACAGCGCTGTGGCGTCATCGTAGCGCCGTTCGCGATAGGCGGAATCCGCCATCTCGAACGTCACCGGACCGCTGATGACGAGCGCCGGCTTTTCGGTGCCGACGGGAGTGGGCGTCGTCGGCGGGTTCACTGGCGCGCGCCTGGTCAGGGTTGCGGTCGCCGCACGCGGCAAAAGCGTAGGCCGCGATGGCAATGCTTACGATCGCGGCCATCAGAATGACCGGGAATCGCAGCGAACGATTGGACTGGTTCAGCTCGAATTGATACGACATAGCTCCTCCGGGAGCAGGGGTTTGCCCGGAGGAAAGGCACGTGCCACGCCAACGTGCAACACGTTGTCGTTCAACGATGTCGTTCGACGATTGTGTCTCGACGGACCCGGCTGACGGTCTTCTATGTGTCCCGCTGAACACCAAGTCTTCGCATGATCTTCAGGAGACTGGCGTGATCTGAAAGTCCCAGCTCCTTGGCCGTCTTGGTCACGTGCCATTCGTTCCGTTCTAACGCCTGAATCACGATCTGCCGCTCGGCTTCTTGCTTCTGCTCTTCGAACGTGCGTGGTGCGTCGTGCGTCGGGCGTGGGACGGCCTTGCGCCCATCCCGGATTTCCGGCGGAACCGCACTCCGCGTCAATTCATCGCCGTCGCTGCCGATGATCATGCGCTCAATGACGTTCCGCAGCTCCCTGATGTTGTTGCGGCGCCACTCGTAGGACATCAGGGCTTCGATGGCGTCCGGCGCGACGGATTTGGTCTTCATGCCGAACCGTTCGCAGGTCGCGGCGACCAGGTGCTCCACGAGCGCGGGAACGTCGGAGAGGCGGTCGCGCAACGGCTCGGCGACCTCCTTCTCGAGATCGCGGTGCGTCGCGGCCACGACGCGCGTATCCACGTCGATGGTCTTGTTCGCGCCGATGCGCGTGACTTTCCGCTCTTCGAGGACGCGCAGCAGCTTCGCCTGGGCGGCGGGTGACAGATCACCGATTTCGTCGAGGAATAGCGTGCCGCCGCTGGCCGCCTCGAAAGCGCCCTTGCGGGTCGCGGTGGCGCCCGTGAACGCGCCGCGCTCGTGGCCAAAGAGCTCGCTCTCGACCAGCTCATGCGGCAGCGCGGCGCTGTTCAGCGCGACAAATGGGGCTTTGGGGTTGGGGCCCAAGCGATGGAGCTCGCGAGCGACCAACTCCTTGCCCGTCCCGCTCTCACCAACGATGAGCGCGGGACTGGGTACCGGAGCGACACGGACGATCATTTCCTTGAGCTTCTTGAGCGCCGGGCTCGTCCCGACCAGCGGCGATTCCAGGCCGAAACCGCGGCGCAACAACGTGACCTCCGCGTTCAGCCGGCGCTGGGCGATCGCGTTCTCGACTTCCTGCGCGACCCGTTCCATCGGCTCGGCCTTGTCGATGAAGCTGTAGGCGCCAAGGCGAATCGCCTGCACACAGCGGTCGTAGTCGCCGGTTCCGGTATAGACGATGATCGGGACGCGCAACCCCAGGCGCTCGACGGATCGCAGCACCTCGAATCCGTCCATCCCCGGCATCTCGAGATCGAGGATCATGCAATCCACCGAATCGCGCGTGAGGCTCTCGAGCGCCGTCCGGCCGCTCTTCGCCACGAGCGTTTCGTAGCCGCGCAGGCGCTTGAGGTCGTACGCGTACTGCTCGGCCATGGCCGGGACGTCATCGACGATGAGAACCAAAGTCATGGTCTTCCCAGGCTAGAGCCTGTGGTGGGAACAACACGGAACCAAGGTCAGATCTCTCATTGCACCGGAATCTCCACTACGAACATCGATCCTTTTCCAGGTTCTGTTTCCACGTCAAGCGACCCGTTGGAGTCGAGCACCAGGCGTCTCACAATCGAGAGGCCGAGCCCCGTCCCACCCGCTTTGGTCGTGTAAAAATCGTTGAAGGCCCGGTCCAGCTCAGCCTTGCTCATGCCACGGCCGGTATCGCGCACCGCAATGCGAACGACTCCCTTACCGCCTTCCGTTGTGACGGTGACGGTCCCGGCCTTCCCGTCCAAGCTGTCCAGCGCGTTGCTCACGAGGTTCTCGATGACGCGGCGCAGCACGAGCGCGTCGGCCGACACCGGCGGCAGTCCTTCGGCAAGTTTGGTGCGCACCGCCCCCGAGGCGCCAATCGTCTCCCGCACGACCGCGTTCACATCCGTCGCCTTGCGCTCGGACTGCGGCGACAACTTGGCGTAGTTCGCGGCAAGCGTCTCGAGATAGGTGATACTCGATTCTACCGTGCCCTGGCGTTCGGCGAAAACCTGCGGCAACTCCGCGGGTGTATCGCGGGCCACCTGGATGAGATGGCGAAACACGTTGCGCAACGGCGCGAGGCCGTTTTTCACATCGTGATTCACCTGCCGGGCGAGATCGCCGATCGCGATGCGGGCTTCCACCGGTGCACTGATTCGCGTCGACAGCCAACTCGCCAGCAGCAGCGCGGCCAATGCGGCGACGAGGATTGCCACCCCAAACCAGAGATTGATGTTCTGTAGCAACGCGGCCAGGAGGCCGGAGTTGTGGCTTACGACGATCTGCGCGAGCTGGATTCGGTTTGGCTCGTCGACGGCGTTGACATAAGGCAGTGGGACGACGACCTGCGCGGCCGAATCCGAACTCGCCGCCGAGGTGCTGTCCGATGGCACGTGTAGGGCAACGCCGAAGTCGGGATCGGACGCAAGCCGCGCCAAGTAGGCCGAGTCTGCCGCGATTCCGCCGACGAGATCGAAGACCTGGCCGGCGACATGAACCGTATCGGGCCTCGCGATGACGAGGAAAGGCCCCTCCGCGGTAGCGGCGCGGATCAGCGTCACACCGCCGGGCGTTGCAAAGGCGCCGAAGCGATCGAATTCGTTACGGAAATGGCCCGACGAGACGACGCGCCTGTCGCCATTTTGAATCTGCAGGAAATCGAGACCCGCGAGCCGCATCGCGTCCCCGGCATAATCGAGGATGTACGCGCGATCGTCCCCGCGCAGGACTGCGCTGCGAAGCCGGTTGTCAGCGACCATCCGGTCTTTCACGGCACGCAGGCGCGCGCTGATACGATCTTCCTCGCGTACGAGATCGGCGCGAATGACGCCGACCAATAAGTTGATTCGCTCCTCGTACTCGGCCGCAACGCGCCGCGACATCGCCGTGCGGATGCCGAGACCGAACACGAGCAGCGGAACCATCACCACCACCCCGAACGCGATGAGGAGGCGGGTGCGGAATTTCATGGGGCGAGGTGCACCGTTCCATCCAGATCGACGCTCCAGCGGGCGACGCCACGGCGCACGATCGCCGTGGGCCGCGTGTCGACGAGCGCGGTGATGCTGGCCGGCCACACCGGGAGGAAATCGTTGCCGGCACGGCAGGGATCGGCAGGCACACGCGGCAGCGCAACCACGTATCCCCATTCCTTCCCCGTGGTCAGCGCGGCGGCGAAGTCGTCCGGCGCCCGGCCCGCGGCGACGGCGTGTGTCAGGGCGGCGAGGCGACCCGCCAGCTCACGAGCGGTTGGATCGGCGCGCGCATACAGGATGCGCCGCTGCGTGGTCGCGGCGGGCGTGCTCGGCGGTCCCGCGGCGGTGCCGCAGGCGCGCAGATCGCCCCACCAGGTGCTTCCATCCGCGCGGCGCGCGTCCGCGCGCACCGCCTGCTCGAGTCCAGCTTCGTCGAATCGTGCGCCGCTACCCTCTGCCGTGACGAAGACGTAGGTGCGGTCCCAGGGGAGCGCGACCACGGCCCGATTCTGGAGCGTCGCCGCGTAATCGCGCAGCGCGCGGTCGCGCGTGACGAGGAGATCGACGCCCGCGTCGATCAGATCGCGCGCATCTCCACTCGTGGCGAGCTTGAACACGAGCGTATCGCCGTGCGTCGTGTGTGCGCGGACCTCCTGCGCCGTCGTGGTCGCGCTGGTCGCCCAGTAGGCTCCGGTGCCGATCGGCCAGCTCGAGTCGGGAGCGGGCTTCGTGACCGCGAGGTTCGGGTCGCCCATGAACGGCGGAACGTCGTCCTTGTCTTTTGTGAACGTGAGGGCGACGGTCCGGCTGTCGGGCGCGCCGAGTGTATAGCCGACACCGCCTTTGCCGAACACGACGTCCTGGGCGCTGACCGGCGCGCCGTCCCAAAACTGCGCGCCGTCGCGCAGGTGGAACGTCCAGCGCCGGCCGCCGTCGCTCTTTTCCCATTGTGCCGCGAGCTCGGGACGTACGTGCCCGTCGCAGTCGATCCGCACCGGCGTCTCGTATAGCTGGCCGAACACGATGCGCTCGGCGTCGTTGCGCGCGATGGGCGCATGCCGTGGATCGACGGCGTCGGTGAGCCCGATGGTAATCGTCGGGGCGCGGCCGGAGACCGTGCCGGTCGAAAGGAGGCAGCTCTCGTCGGCCGCCTGCGGCGCGGCGCCCCCCCCGCCACCCGCGCCACCCGCGCCGCCCGCGCCGGTCGCGGTGCCGCGCGGGTGGGCGCAGGCCGCGACGAAGGCCAGAACGGTCAAGAGCGTTAGATGCTGCGCTGGCATGAAAGAACGATACACTACACTATCTCTCCATGGGCTTTGCACGCAGTCTCCTCCTGAAAGCGTCCCGGAGCCAGTGGCTCGCGCGCCAGCTCCGCGAGCGTCGCTTCTTCCAGCGGGCGGTCAAGCGCTTCATGCCGGGCGAAACGCTCGAGGCCGCGCTCGAAGCCGCGGGCCAATTCGCGAAAGCCGGCATGGGCAGCATCCTCACCGAGCTGGGTGAGCAGGTCACCAACCGGGCCGAAGCCGCCGCGGTTCGCGATCATTACCTCGGAGTGCTCGAAAAGATTCAGCGCCGCAAGCTCCCGGCGCACGTTTCGATCAAACTCACGCACCTCGGGCTCGAGGCGAGCCAGGAAGGGTGCATCCAGGACGTCCTCAAGCTGGCGGCCCGCGCCGAACAGGCGCGTTCGTTTCTGTGGATCGACATGGAGGAATCACGCTACGTCGATGCGACGCTCGAGGTGTACCGGCGCGCCAAGGCGGAGTGGCCATATGTGGGCGTCTGTTTGCAGGCGTACCTGCACCGGACCGCGAAAGATCTCGAAGGCCTGCTGACCATCGCCCCGGCGATCCGCCTCGTCAAAGGCGCGTACAACGAGCCGGCGGACGTGGCGATGCCCAAGAAGCGCGATGTCGACGCCAACTACCGCCAGCTCGCCCAGCGGCTGCTCGCCGAGGCCGCGCGGCAGCGGGCGAAGCCGGTGTTCGGGACGCACGACCTCCCGCTCATCGAGACCATCCGGAAGGCGGCCGTGGACCAGCGGGTCGATCCGTCGTCATACGAGTTCCACATGTTGTATGGGATACGCGCGGAAGCGCAGCGGCGGCTTGCATCTATGGGCACGAAAGTCCGTGTTTTGATCAGTTACGGCAGCGCGTGGTTCGCCTGGTATATGCGGCGCCTTGCCGAACGCCCCGCCAACGTGTGGTTCGTGCTCCGAAACGTCGTGTAGATTAGCGATATGGCGACTTCGAGCATCTCCCGCCCACAACGCGAAACCCGCGACTCGGTCGTCATTCGATTCGCCGGCGACTCGGGCGACGGGATGCAGGTGACCGGCAGTCAGTTCACGCTGGAGACGGCGCTCGCGGGCAGCGATTTCTCCACCTTCCCCGACTTCCCGGCCGAGATCCGCGCCCCGACCGGAACGACGTTCGGCGTCTCGGCATTCCAGATCCACTTTGGCGGCGGCGACGTGATGACGCCCGGCGACGCGGTGGACGTGCTCGTCGCGATGAACCCGGCGGCGCTGACCGTCGAGCTGCACGATCTCAAGGTGGGCGGGACCGTCATCGTCGACACGGCGGCGTTCAACGAGCGCAATCTCAGCAAGGCGGGGTACGCGCGGAACCCGCTCGAGGACGACTCGCTCGCCCGCTATCAGGTGCTCAAGTTCGACATCACGAAGCTGACGGCCGATGCGGTGAAGCCGCACGGGCTCTCGTCGCGCGAAGCCCATCTGTGCCGCAACATGTGGGCGCTGGGCCTGTTGCTCTGGATGTACGGGTACGAACGGACCGCGACGATCGAGTGGCTCAACCGCAAGTTCGCGAAAAAACCGGAGATCGCGGCCGCCAACGTCGCCGCGGTGAACGCGGGGCACGCCTTCGGCGAGACGGCGGAGATGTCGGAGCACATGGTCGGCTACGTCGTGCCGAAGGCGGACGCCCAGCCGGGCCGGTACCGGACCGTCAGCGGCACCGAAGGGTTGGCGTGGGGGCTCGTCGCCGGCCTGCGCGCGGCGGGTATCGAGAAGATGGTTTTCGCCGGTTACCCGATCACACCCGCTTCGGCACTCCTGCACGTGCTGGCCAACCTGCGCGCGTACGGCGTCGTCACGTTCCAGGCCGAGGATGAGATTGCCGCCAGCGGGGCGGCGCTCGGCGCCTCGTACGCCGGCGCCCTCGGCGTGACGTCGAGCTCCGGACCGGGGATCGCGCTGAAGACCGAGATGCTGGGCCTCGCGATCGCCACCGAGCTGCCGCTCATCGTCATCGATTCGCAGCGGGCCGGTCCGTCGACCGGCATGCCAACCAAGGCGGAGCAGTCGGATCTGTTCCAGGCGGTCCTCGGCCGCAACGCCGATGCGCCGCTGGCCGTGCTCGCCCCCACATCGACGGCAGATTGCTTCCACATCGCGATCGAAGCGGTGCGCCTCGCCACCAAGTACATGACGCCGGTGATCGTCCTGAGCGACGGCTATCTGGCGCACGCTGCCGAGCCCTGGCGCATTCCGGTGGAAGCCGATCTGCCGCGCTTCCCGGTGACGTATCGGACGGATCCCGAGGGTTTCCATCCGTTCCTGCGCGACGCTGCAACGCTGGCGCGCCCCTGGGTCAAGCCTGGCACGCCGCAGCTCGAACATCGCATCGGCGGCCTCGAGCGCGATTACGACTCGGGCCACATCTCGTACGATCCCGATAATCACGCGCGCATGACCAAGACGCGTGCCGACAAGATCGCCGGGATCGCGAACGACATTCCGCTCCAGGATGTCGCGCTGGGTGAGGATCACGGCAAGCTCGCGGTCGTCGGGTGGGGCTCGACGTTCGGCGCGATTCATCGCGCGGTGCAAATGGCGCGTGATGAGGACCGGGACGTCGCGCACATTCACGTGCGCTACCTGAGCCCGTTCCCGCGCAACCTGGGAGAGCTGCTGCAGCGCTACGACCGCGTGCTGGTGCCCGAGATGAACAACGGCCAGCTCGTGAAGCTGCTGCGCGCGGAATATCTGATTCCGGCGGAAGGATTCAGCAAAGTGACGGGCAAGCCGTTCCGCGTGGTGGAGATCGCCGAAGCGATCGGGAAAATCTCATGACGGTCACTACGATCACCGACGCGCAGCTCGCGCCCAAAGACTACGCCTCGGACCAGGAGGTCCGCTGGTGTCCGGGCTGTGGCGACTACGCCATCCTCAAAGCGGTGCAGAAGGCGTGCGCCGACATGGGGCTCGTGCGCGAGCGCACCGTGTTCGTGAGCGGCATCGGCTGCGCGGCGCGCTTTCCTTACTATATGTCCACGTACGGGTTCCACACCGTGCACGGGCGTGCGCCGGCGATTGCCACCGGCATCAAGCTCGCAAATCCCGATCTCGACGTCTGGGTGATGACGGGCGACGGCGACGGCTTGTCCATCGGCGGCAACCACATGCTGCACGTGCTGCGCCGCAACGTCGACCTCAACATCATTCTGTTCAACAACGAGATCTACGGACTGACCAAGGGCCAGTACTCGCCCACGTCGCGCCGCGGCACGCGCTCGCCCTCCACGCCTTTCGGCTCCATCGAGAACCCCGTCTCCGCGTGCGCGTTTGCACTCGGCGCGGGAGCGCGGTTCGTGGCGCGCTCGATCGACACGCTGCAGGCCCATCTCATCGGTGTGCTGAAGCGCGCGCACGCGCATCGCGGCGCGTCCTTCGTCGAGATTCTCCAAAACTGCGTGGTATTCAACGATGCCGTGTTCGAGCATATCACCGGCAAGGACGTCGCTCCCGAGGCTCAGGTGGCGGTCGAGCACGGCAAGCCGCTGGTGTTCGGCAAGAACAAAGAGAAAGGGCTGCGGCTGAAGCCCGGCACGCTCGAGCTCGAGATTGTCGCTGCCGGCGCCGCCGACATCCTGGTACACGACGAGACGAATCGGCCCCTGGCGCAGCTGCTCGCGGCGCTGGAGCCGCCATTTCCCACTGCGATGGGCGTGCTGTACTGCAACCCGACCGAATCGTATGAACGTGACGTCTATGCGCAGAAGGGCGCGGGACAGGGGAAGGCGGACCTGGACGCGCTGCTGAACAGCGAACGCACCTGGGAGGTGGTCCCATGATGACCGTCGCGAATCGCCGGGGTAGCCCGGATCGGCGGGTGAAAGAAGTACCGGTAGCAATGGAGCGGCGCAGCGGACTGGATCGCCGGCTGATCGTGGAATCAGCGACGGCGCAGATCCACGCCGTGCTCGAGCTGCTCACCCAGCTCGCTGATCACGACGCGCTGCGCGACGACTCGCAGCGGTTGCTGGATACCGCGATGCTGCGGCTGCGCTACGCGCTGGAGCGCATGGAGCTGGAGTAGCCGTCGCGCGAACGCCACGCAACCGGCCGCCTCCCGAGGGCGGCCGTTGTGTTTTCAGCGAATACAAATCGGGCATATCGCTTGCGGGGCTCTCGGCATACCCCTGACACCCGAGGACCCCCATGCACAGGTGGCTGATCGCGACAGGCGCGTTGCTCGCCCTCGTGGCGTGCGATAGCCGCAATTGGACGCGTATGCAGCCGTGATGAAGGTTAAGCAATGACAACGGGACGGTGATCGTCGCGTAGCTTTCTAGGATGACCGACCGCCCTGCCCTCCTCCTCGACCTGGACGGCACGCTCGTTGACAGCGTCTATCAGCACGCCATCGCGTGGCATAAGGCGCTCGAGCTGGGCGGGATCAAGTTGTCCGTCTGGCGCATCCATCGGCGCATCGGGATGAGCGGTGGACTCCTGGCCGATAGTCTGGCGCGCGAGACCGGACACGAGCTGAGCGAGAAGGACGCGGCCAAGCTCAAGAAGGCGCACGCGCGACTGTTCGCCGCGCAGCTGCGCGACGTCCGTCCCCTACCGGGCGCGCAGGATCTCGTGCGCCGGCTAACCAAGATGGGTGTGGCCTGGGCGGTCGCGACGAGCGGCGCGTTGGCGAGTGCGCAGCCGCTGCTGAAGCTGGTGAACCTGCCGCCGGGCGTTCCGGTGATCACTCGGGACGACGTCGCGCACGCCAAGCCCAATCCCGATCTCTGGATCGCAGCCGCGCTGCGCCTCCGCGTGCCGATCGAATCGGCTATTGCCGTCGGTGACAGCGTCTGGGATTTGCTCGCCGCCCGGCGCGCCCGCGCGCTCGGCGTCGGAGTATTGTCAGGCGGCTATGGGCAGGATGAGTTGGAACGCGCAGGAGCCTACCGGGTCTATGAAGACCCGGCAGACCTCCTGCTGCACATCGATGAGCTAGGGATTCGTGCTGACTAGCGATTCAACCAGTACGAGGCTTTGATCAGGAACGTGTTCCGGGGATAGGCGTTGAAGAGCTTCTTGAAGTCTCCTCCAACGCTGCGGCCCCCCATCGCCGGCTCGAAATCGTCACGTCCCTGACTCCACACCAGGAACAACGTCGAGCCCGGCCGATACTCCCAGCGCACGACCATGTTCGAGTTGAAGAACTTGACGTTGAAGTCGCTGGGACCCGGTCCCGCGAACGGCTGATAGCGATCGCTGTAGGCAGTCGCCCGCGGCGTCGCCGAAAGCTCGCGCAGGTTGGACCACCGCCCCTTGCTGACGAACGGCGAGGCGTAGACCTGGACCGTGAGGGTCGGTGTAGCGGTGTAGTCCACCCGGAACGACAACGACGTCGTCTGTTGATCGAGATGCGCGAACCGATAATGCGTGCCGGTCACGTCGGAGGTCGGGCTCAAGTCCTGCGTGTCGTTGATATTGTGCGACAGATTGAGGCTCACCGAGCTGCGAAGCTGCGAACCCAGCCGCACGTCGATCTCCGGGCTCGCGCTGAACGACGTCGAGTGCCCCTGGTCCCCCTTGAAATAATTGACGAAGAGGAATGGCGTGATCACACGGCGCTGGTCACCGCCAAAGCCCGCCCACGGCGCGATGTAATGATCACCCCGTACGGCGGGACC
>Ga0209131_1002791_pt1 | contig 11759 bp, 11 predicted proteins | sample GraSoi_2013_40cm_FD_185826 | JGI IMG/M metagenome (GOLD analysis project Ga0209131, IMG submission 185826) | Grasslands soil microbial communities from the Angelo Coastal Reserve, California, USA - Sample 9_17_2013_40cm (SPAdes) (version 2) | ecosystem: Environmental > Terrestrial > Soil >...
CAATGGGCCGATTTCCTATTCCTGCCCGGCCCTGGATCGAATGTCCCGGCCACTTCGGCGTAGGAGAAGCTAGCACAAGTTGGACAAACGTGCTGTTGACTTACGCAATGTCCGTCGATATACTTAGCCGCGTTAGTGGGAAAGGGGAGACTTCCAATGGAAACTACGGCAACATCCAAAGGTCAAATCGTGATTCCGTCATCGGTGAGACGAAAGTTCGGGATAAAGGAAGGAACGCGCATTCAAATCGAAGTCGATGAGAGTGCGAAGGAGATCATACTGAAGCCAATCACGCGGGAGTACGTTCATAGCCTGCGCGGCAAGTTTAAGGGCAAAGGGTTGTTGGAAGAATTGATGGCTGAAAAGCAAAGGGAGCGAAAACTCTAATGCCCCGCAAGCCGAAAACCATCGTGCTGGATTCATGGGCGATCATGAGCTATCTGCAAGGTGAGCCCTCCGCGGAGAAAGTAGCCGACATTATTGCCGACGCTCATGAAGACGATGTCCCTCTGCTGATGAGTGTCGTCAATGCGGGTGAAGTTTGGTACATCATCGCCCGACGAACCTCGGAAGCTGATGCTGATCGGAGTCTCCGCCAACTAAAGCAACTGGGAATAGACATAATTGACGCCGACTGGGAGATTGCGCACCAAGCCGGCAAGTTCAAAGCCAAAAACAAAATGTCTTTTGCCGACTGCTTCGCGGCGGCGCTTGCAAAGCAGAAGAAGGCCCTTCTATTGACTGGCGATCCAGAATTCAAACAAGTGGACTCTGAGGTAACAATCCACTGGCTTAAATGAGCGCAGCATTTCATTGTAAGGAGCGTTTCTCATGATAGGAGTGAAAGGAATCTCTCGGGACGGTAAAAATGAAATCACGATGCCACCAGAAAAGAACGCTGTGCTTGACGCTCTCCGGAAAACAATCGACGAGCCGACACTGGCGAATGCGCGTGCTTTGGAATCCGTTCTTCGGGGAGTGGGCACGCCGTCGAGGGTCTTCGGGCGGCTAAATCAGAAATCCTCGATCTACGCGGCTGGCGAAAGCGACCGAGGAATCACCGAGAGGATCGCAAATGCTTTTGACGCCTCGGTCACGGCCGCCCGGCGATTGTCGGGAATGCACGCGAGTGATGCGAGCCTGACACCTAGAAACGCCGCGCAGAGGTTCCTGAATCCTGACCGCGATGCATGTGACAGGCGCCCTGTTGAGAAGAGCGTCGATTTTGGAAAGCCCTGTATCCAATTCTGGCCTGAAGACGAAGGGGTCGACCTGAGGTACCGGAAATATAAGTCGCGCGAAGGACTAATCACGGTTCTCGTTCGCGACACTGCGCTCGGCATCGGTCGGGAGAGAATGTCCGCTACTATTTTGGACCTCAATAGCGACGACAAGCTAAAAACGTTTGAAGCCATTGGTCAATTCGGCCACGGCGGTAGCAGTGCTCTTGCGTTTTGCGAGTTGTGCTTGATCGTCAGCCAGCCCCGCTTCGATAATGGAAACAAGGATTTCTTCTGGACCCTGATATTTCCCGAGCCCGAAGGCGAAGCATCGAAGCAGTCTATAATTCGAAAGTGGTTTGCCGATGCGGACGGCTTCCCTCTCTCAGCATCTACTCAGGCCTTTCCCTCTTTGGCGCTTGCTCTTCCGGGTACGTCAATTTGGCACTTCGGTTATAACCGCGGGGACTGGCTCAAGACGGCGGTCGGAATCCACCAGGACACTCCGGCCGGACGGTTCGGTCGTCTCTTCTTTTCGTATCCTCTTCCATTTGAAATCCGTGGCGAATTTGCCCGCGGCGACACACCGTCAGGAATTAGAACGGTGAAGGGCGCTTACTTTCGGCTTCTCGAAGATAGGAAGAGCAAGGTTGAAGAAGTCGTAGAATACAGGTCGGGCGAGAAGTCAGAGACGCTAATCGTTGATGGCGACAGCTATGGGCAATTTAGTGTTTTCGTTTTCGTTCTCAGGGATCGGGGTACAGTGCGCAACTATGTCGAGAGGTCTCATCCCGTAGTGATAACACTGAACGGTCAAAATCACGGAGAGATGACTCCCCATATTCTCTCCGACAGCAATCTACCTGAGCTCGCGACGAGTTCAATCGTTGAAGTTAGGTTGGATGGGCTCGAAGAAGAAGCCCTCAGTAATATCATTTCGAATTCACGCGAGACTCCCAAGAACACACCTTTCACAAGAGCGCTTAGACAAAGGGTGACTCGGCTCCTAGAAGCCGACGAGGCGCTTGCTGAAATTGAGCGCCTTAGGCACGAAGAGAAGGCGAAGCAGTCAAGCCAAGAGCTAAACAAAAAGATCACAAGGTTCCTATCCAGCATCCTGTCTGACGCCGCGGCGGAACCTTCTGAGAAATCAGGGGGCGATGCGCCGGGGAAGCGCGGCGGCGGCGGAGGAGGAAAACCACGGCCGGAAGTGCCGGCGGGAGACCCTCCGAAAATATTGGAGTTTATTTCCGACGCGGCGCTATTCATTCCGGAGGGCACTGCAAAGTTAGCGCGATTCAAGAGTGATGCGAGGCCGCCGCGATACTCTTTTCACGGAGACAGTCCCCGCTGCTTCGCGCGCGTTGAACTGAATGACGGCGTGCAAGATCAAGTTACTATTGTTGGTAGGGCTGACGTTGACGGTCGGGGGTATGGTTCAGTCACGCTGAGTTGCACGGAACGCCCGAAGAGTCCGGTCTATGAGCCCAAAACCAATGGCGTGCTGGCTCTGTCAATTCAATGCACGGATGGCCGGTTGCTCAATGCTCAAATCCCTATCGGCATCAAGCCAAAGCCAACAGAACGCCAGAAGAAGCGCACCCAAGCCGTACAACCTGAGATTATCTTCTGCGCTCCAGACGGGCATGACCGTGAGGCGCTTGCGGACGCTCTCGCAGAAGATAGGGTCGGACCCTTTGGTTACTTAGAAAAGTACAGGGATGCGCTGAGTGTGAAGGACCTCGACTGCGCCTATTGGGGTGAAGGTTCCCAACGCGATGGCTCGAGCGTGCTGACTGTGGAGATCAACATTACCCATCCGCAATTTCAAGCACTCGTCAAAGCCTGCTCATCCGCGGACGAGCTTATGCAAGCGAAAGAACGCGTGGTTCAAGACATCGTGCTTGATTGTTACCAACATTGCTTCAGGCTTGATGATGTGCCTGAGATCGTCCACGAACAAGTTGTTACGGAACCAGAAGATCTGAAGCGGGCCGCCGAAATCTGCTTGAACTACGACAAAGCGCTTAGAATGGCAATGTTGGAACGGAAGATCGTTGCGAAGACTCAATAAGGACCTACTCACGTTGATCTAAGCCGAAACTACACTCACTCATAACTCAGCGCATCGACCGCATCCTGCCGCGCGGCGCGCAGCGCGGGATAGAGCGCGCCGATTGAGCCGCCGATCAAACCCACCACCAGAGAGATCGCGATCCACTTTGGCTCGACGTCCACAACCAGTGTCGTGGATCGCATTAAGATAAAGCGGATCAGTAACGTCATGAGCACGCCGAGAAAGACGCCCAGCACGCTGACCATGATTGCTTCCTGTTCGATGACCCAGGCGATGGAGCGCTTCGACATGCCGAGTGATTTCAGAATGCCGATTTGCCGTGTGCGCTCAGTCACGGTGGTGTACATGGCCAGCAGAATTACCATCATGCTGATGGTCGCGGCGATGCCGACCACGACCTTGAGAAAAATATTCAGCGCCGGCACGCTGGACATATAGAGCTCCGGCAATTCTCGCGTCAGGATGATTTGATCGTCGGGAAATCGCGCCTTGATCCGGACGGCGACTTGCTCCTGCTGGCCGGGATCGGCGCAGGCGACCAGAATGGTGTTACAGCGACGCTCGCTGGGATGCTTTTCTCCTTCCACCTGATCCTGCATGGTAGCCAGGGGAATCTTGAGCCGGCCACCGCCGGGAGGTTCATAAATCCCTACCAGCCGAAAGGGCCGCTCGTAGATTTCAATGGTTGATCCGAGCTCGTATTTTTGCTTCTGTTCCTGTTGCCAACCGGAATCGACGATCACTTCATCGCCGCTCTGCAGGCCTCTTCCTTCTTTGATCGTCAGGCCGTTTATGGCAGCGTACTGATCGAACGGAATTCCTTCGATCAAGCGCGAGCCAAAGCCCGAGTCACTGCGGTCCAAACTCTGGCCGATGGGCACGGTAGCGCGTACGCCCTCGATGCGCCCGACTTCGTCGGCATGCGCGACCGGCATGGTAAACGGTTGGTTTCCGCTCAAGCCGATCATGCCTGGGGGCCGCACCATGATCTGCGCGCCAATGTTCGCTTCACGTTTTCCGCGTTCGCGTAAAAGGCCGTGGGTTAAGCCGACGGTAAAGACCACCAGTAAGACGCCGAGTGCGATGCCGGCAACGCTGACGGCAGTGCGTGCGGGTCGATGCGCAAGGTTTGAAAGTACCAGACTGTCCATAAGTTTTTGTAGTCGAGGGCTGCGATCCAACACGCGGTGCCAGGCGTTTGGCACAGCCCGCGAGGTGACGATGAAAACTCCAATTACGGTCCAAAAGATAATCGCGGCCTTTCGCACAATAGCCAGCGTAACGCCGGCCGCGGCCGCGAAACCCAAACTCTTAAGAATGATCTCCGTGCCGCCTTCATAAACGCCAATCGTCGCCGGCACGAAAGCGAAGGCGAAGTTGATGACCTTGGTTAACGACTCAATGATGTAAGCAGCGCCGACATGGGGAACAAAGCCGAGCATCTTCAGCGTGACGTAGACTTCCAGAACACTGGTTGCGTGTGACGTCAGGTCAAGCCCAATCATGGAAAAAAACGCCGCGCGCCGGCGCTTGTAAAAGCCGTAAACCGTCAGTTCGACGCGATAGATGTGGTGGCGGCGAGTCCGCAAAAATCTGGGCCGGAAACCTCGGCGTCCCAGCCTGTCGATAATGTTGGTAAGCAGCGTGACTCGTCGTCGAGTCGCGATGGCGGCTGCTATCAGCCCGAGGAATGCAACAGAGGCAATCAGGATCAGCATTTCGCGAGCGAGGGTTGGAACCGGATAGGCGAAGAGCATCAGGCAGGCGCCGCCAAAGATCAAAAGCACTACGGAAAGGTTATAGAGGAGATTATCGACGACCAAAGCCGGAACGCCGTGAACCAGAGGCACGCGTTTTCGCAACAAGGCCACCTTAGTTGCTTCGCCGAGCAGCGGGCCGGCGAAGGTAAGAAAGCTCATCGATTCACCGCCGAGTCGGGCCGCGAAAGCCTGCAGAAAGGTAAAGCGTCGATGCTTGGGCGGGACCGACATGCTCATCGCAATAGTGCGCAGAACATGGCGCAAGCCGTTGATGGCCACGACTAGAAAAAAACCAAAACCGACCCGTCCCAATGCGGAAAAGATTGGCTGGAGGCCGACCTTGCGAATCACATAAACGAGCAGCAAGGCGCCGAGCACAAACGCGACAGCTTGCAGCCAGGCGATGGAGCGTTTGGCGCTTGACGGTTTTGCGACCGACTGTGAATCGGTTGGTTCCATCAGGCCGCGATCATCGAGGGAACGTTCCATTGACTACAATCATTACGCGGATCAGTTTGATGCAGTGGCACGGGCCTCATGCCCGTTAATCACGCGCAAGATGCGCGTGCCACAAAATTAAAACTGATCCACTACTCTATCATTGCGCGGCTTGACCTTACAGTTGGGTAGACTGATCGTGGCCTCTTTTTGTGCGGCATTATTACTTATTATTTGGCTGATTAGCGGCGGCCGCTTCTTTCGGCTCAGCTCCCAAATCCGGCGCGCCCTTCCATCCGGATTTTTCCAATAAAGCAACCGCGTACCGAATCGGCACAGCAAAGTTCGAAGCTGGATTCTCAGTGAAGATTGCGAAGGTAATTCCGATCACGCGACCCGACGGCCCAAACAGCGGGGCTCCGGAGCCGCCCTCGCCCGTGCGTGCGTCGTAAACGATTCGTCGCGTTTTGAGATCCGTAATATTTCCCTGGGTGGTCAACGGCGTTATAAGCTTTTTCTCTGCCAGATAGCCCAGTTGTGCCTCGACCGAGCCATATCGCTGTTGAATTGCGCGCGCTTCACTTTCATCCAATAGCGCCAGGATGCGATCTGGTCCCGAAGGATAACCCATCGTCACGACCAGCTTCCCGATGGCGACCGAACCAGGATCTCTTTCCAGCGGCAAGACCGGAAGTTTTGCCGTAAAATCCTTGACGTCAATTGTGCATACTGCGACATCATCCGGTTTCGCTGCCTGCTTGAATTTCAAAGCGATCGCTTGCGTGTTGCCGGGAAAGTAGGCCATCAATTTCTTTAGCCGCGGTACGCCTTTGACGCTGCTGTTCAGGGCTTGGGCGCGATCGTCCGCTTCCCACGGCTGGGTCACGTGACGATTGGATATCACAAAGCCGTCGCCGACGTGAAAACCAGTTCCGACGAAAGGAAACTCAGCGATGGCTCCATGTCCTTCGGGAGTCAGCACGGGCTGCTCATTGCCATTCTGAACCTGGCTCCCTGATTCATTGGTCTGTGTTTCAGGATAACGAAGGGGACGACCAGTGCCTGATTCCACGAAGCTGAACGAACCGTAAATCAAACAGACGCCGTCGCCGTACTTCACGCGCAGCATTTCACCCATCGCGATGGTGTTCTGAATCCGGTTGGTCGATTCTATGACCTTGCTCAATTGATCGTTAGCGCGCTGTAGTTGCTGCTGCTGAGCGACGAGCTGGGCCTGCTGCTCGGCGATGGTGCGGCGGCCGCGCCGGGCCTCGTTGAATTGCGCGAAGCCGATATATAGTGCGCCGACTACCGCCAGGATCAGAATTGCGAAAGCTATGATCTTGGTGCTGGGATTGATTTCGCGAACTAACTCGCGGGTGAACTCACGGAGGAAGATTTTCGCGTCATCGCGGCGCGCCGTCGCTGATGCTTCCATCGCTGCCTGTTCGATAAACGGCGCGACGTGCGCGTCACGGCGGCCGGGTACCAGTGCAGATGTTGAAGCAATCGGGAAAAAATGAATCGACGGACCCGAAGGGCCGATCCAAATTTCGTCTCCGTCGTGAATGCCCTTGTCAGGCTTGATTGATCTACCGTTCAGTTTTACTTCCAGATTCGGATCGATGCTGCCGATTCGATAAATGCCATTCTTGCGAGTCAGTTCAATCACGGGACCGGCCGTGGCGGCGCCCTGCGGCAGACGGATCTTGACGTCGCAATCTTCACAAGCGCCAATGCGAATGAGTTCGCGCATGACGACTTCCGTCGATCGATCGTTGAGCGACGAGACATGAATTACCAGCCCGTTTACCTGTGGTTCTGCCATCTCTTCGTGAAGTTTATGGTCCCGCAATATCAAATCAGGCGCCCGCATCCGAAGACCGCCATGGAGCTTGATGCGGTCAATCAAGGCGGTCGCCCTTTTCGAATCAATCTTACAATGGAATCGGTTGGGCGCAAAGACACAGCCCCGACTTGGTGCGTCTAGAGTTCAAGCTTTAGCTTGCCCCTGTAATCAGCATCCCAAGGGTTGAACTCTGAACTGAAATCAGGGCTCAGAGATAATCTTTCTCTCGGCGCTCGTGCTAGCATGTTATTCCATGGCTCAGCCCGAATTCATCGACGATCCTGAAGCGCTGTGCGACCTCGCGCCCGTGGCTACCGCGCCTATTCGCCATCATGTGTTCGTATGCTCGGGTAAGTCCTGTTCCGCAGTCGGCAGCGCGGAAGTAATCGAAGCGTTTGAGCTGCAGTTGAAAGAACGCGGAATTCTTTTTGGCAGAACCGCAAAGGGCAAGAACCCCAACGGCACCGTCGTACTGACAGAGTGTGCTTCGGTTGGTTTCTGCGCCATCGGCGCCGCGGTTATGGTCTATCCTGACGGTGTTTGGTATGCGCAGGTCCGCGCCGCCGACGTGTCCGAGATTATTGAAGAGCATCTCTTGGGAGGCCGCGTGGTTGGCCGCCTTGCCCTGTTAACTGTTCCATCTGCGGGAGCTGCCCACAAACCGACGACGGAATCCGGCATAACAGATGGGAGCTGGGAGGCGTAGTTACTTCACACGAAAAATCCTTCATTGCCTGGCAAAGATGTATGGCGGCAGTTCTCTCATCGAGCCTTTCGAAAACATCCAGGGAGGCATCTCGAACTTGATCCGGTGAATGCAGTTGGGCTGAACCACAACCTTAATCGAGTTGTCGCCGCAGTTGGACATGAAGAGATACCCAAAGAAAATCCGGACGGTGTGCAAACCTCCCTCCAGTTGAAAGGAATGTGTCCCCCACGGCCGTCTGTGCGCCACTCCATCAATCACGATGGTGGGAGTACAGAGATAAAGAAAAAAGGAAAGCGGAAAGAAGCTGGTTTCGACCTGTATGCCGGTCCAAGGTTGTTGTGCGGCCATTAGATGTTCTCCTGATCTTCGAACTTCGCTCGATTATGTAGTCTAATTTTTAACGAGTGTTAAGTCTGTTCGGCGCAAGTCCTAAAATTCGACAAACTCTTCGGGATAATGCGACAGGTCGAGCCTTTCTTCGTCCGGTATTGGCCTAATGCCCCACTGTTGCATTGCCAGGGAGCCAAAGAGTATCTCGATCGCCTTGCCATCTTCGTCCTTACCGATTGCTTCTATTACCAGCGCATGCGTGGCGATCGGATGACCTTCAATCTCGGCTTCGAGAATGGCCGAGGTTTTCGTCTCTCTGACTTCGCCACCTAGTGCAGTGCGGAATGAATGCAGCATGGTTGAGGTCTTCAGCACCCGCGCGACTGACGGAATCACATAAGTATTCCGAGCGCCGGTGTCGAATAAGGTCCAGCACTCCTGCCCGTCAACCTTGATTGTTTGTCGGATTCGTCCCATGGCGAATGATTCTTACGCTTTTGTTCGGTCCCATGAACGTGATTGAGCAAGCCGTTGCCGCACTTGAGTCATTAACACTAAAACTCACGCCGCGAGTGATTCGCTTTTCGCAATCGCCTTCGCAATGTCCTTCTTCTTGGCTCCGGCAGCGAGCAAAGCGCGAATCAGCAGATCGAGCGAGACCGCCGGATCGCTGGCTTCCATTTTGGCGACACGGGACTGGCTCGAATGAAGGCGCTTTGCCAGGTCACTCTGAGAAAGACCATGCTGTTGTCGCCGTTCTTTCAAACTCGCGCTTAAGGTGAGTTTGAGTTCGACGAAGGCTGCTTCTTCCGGAGTCAATCCGAGAAAGTCTTTCGCCGATCCAACTTTCCATCTGGCCTGCTCAAGGCGCTTTCTTTTGGCGGGTTTCATGTGACTTGGCACCTCGACTATTTCGACGCTTCAAATTGTTTCAGTCGTCGTTTGCAATCGGCGATTACGCGAAGCGGTGTTTGCTTCGTGGTTTTGTGAAAGACTTCAAGAATCACGATCGCGTCGCTTTCGATTCGATAAATAATTCGCCAGCTCTTAACCTCGTCTTGTATTCGCAATTCATGGCATCGCGATCCAATACTCGGCATTGGGCGCGAGTGTGGCAATGACAAGTTCTCTCCACGCTGCAATCGTCGGAGCAAGACACCCGCTTCGATCCGGGCCGCTCTGCCAAACGGCGGCGTCTTAACTTCTCCACGCAGCCAGACTAGAGGTTTGTCGTTAGCCGCCATTTGGCATGTCGAGTCTATGTCAGATGTGACATGGCTGGCAAGAGAATAACGTCGCCTTCCTTCAAGATGGCGGGCAGTAGCACGCCTCTAGACGAGGTCGCAGGAGCGGTATTCCTTCGAAAGGATCACCCGCTCGCTACCGCGAGCGGTTCTGTATCGGCCTGCTTAGGCTTCCAACGCAGTACTGGTTTACGGGCCGCCGCCGCTTCATCCAGACGTCCAATGCGGGTCGTGTGCGGCGCGTTCAAAACCAATTCCGGATCTTCTATTGCCTCGCGCGCGATCGAATGCATGGCGTCGATGAATTGATCCAGTTCCTGGCGCCCAACTGATTCGGTGGGCTCGATCAGCATCGCTCCCGAAACGATCAAAGGAAAATAAATCGTCATCGGATGGAAGCCATAATCGATTAGGCGCTTGGCAATATCGAGCGTGTGCACACCCTTGCGCGCCTGACGTTTGTCGGTAAAGACGACCTCGTGCATAGGCGGCGCATCAAAAGGCTTTTCATAGTCGGGGAGCAGTCCGTGCGCAATGTAGCGCGCGTTCAATACCGCCGCCTCGGTGGCTTCGCGCAAGCCGTCGTAGCCGTGTGTAAGGATGTAGGAGAGCGCGCGCAGCATCATTCCGTAGTTGCCGAGAAAGGCTTTGACGCGTCCGATTGATTGCGGGTAGTTGGAATCGAGCTTGAACGCTGGAGTGTCTTCAACCCCGTCGCTACCGCTTCGGGTTCTGACAACGCGGGGCACCGGCAGGAATGGTTCGAGTTCTTTGGTGCAACAAACCGGGCCGGAGCCCGGGCCGCCGCCGCCGTGCGGCGTCGAGAAAGTTTTGTGGAGATTCAAATGGATCACGTCGACACCCATGTCGCCGGGCCGCGCCACGCCGACCAGCGCGTTCATGTTGGCGCCGTCCATGTAAACCAACCCGCCCGCATCATGCACGATGCGGCAAATCTGTTGGATGTTTCGTTCGAACAAGCCGAGCGTGTTCGGGTTGGTTAGCATCAAACCCGCCACGTCTCCGTGCGCACAGAGTTCGCGCAGGTGTTCGAGATCGGTGAGACCTTCCGCAGTGGAACGAATCGTTTTGACCGTGAAACCGGATAGATGCGCCGAGGCCGGATTCGTTCCGTGGGCCGAATCGGGAATCAGCATCGTGCGGCGCTGCGCCGACTTTTCCTTGCCATCGCGCGCATCTATAAACGCGCGAATGATCATGATGCCGGTCATCTCTCCGTGGGCGCCCGCGGCAGGCTGCAAAGAAATACCGGGCAAACCGGTGATTTCGGCGAGGTGTTGCTGCAGTTCGTAAACCACTTGCAGCGCGCCCTGCGCTTCGCCTTCAGCAGCCAGCGGATGAAGATTGGCAAAGCCGGCGATGCGCGCAACCTTCTCGTTCAGCCGCGAGTTGTATTTCATCGTGCACGAACCGAGCGGATAAAGGCCAAGATCGATCGAATAGTTCCACGTGGACATGCGCGTGAAGTGACGCACCACGTCGACTTCGCTGACTTCCGGCATGCCGGCAAGATCGTCTTCCCGGTGAAATTGCGCCGGAATGATTTCATCAAGCGGCGTCTCCTCAACGTCGAGAGCCGGCAGCATGAAGCCGGCCCGGCCCGGCTGGGAACGTTCGAAGATCAGAGCCTCGTTATGACTAATGTGCGTCGTTACTTTGGTGATGTTTGATTCCATGAATAAGTTGAGTCTGTTTAGAGGCGGGCTACCGCCCGCCTTCTGTGTTATTAAGAGGTTCTGTTCAGTTTAGAAGACGGACTTGTCCGCCTTAGATCTTAATCGGACGGACAAGCGCGGCTTCTAAACGATCAAACAGGCGGGCAGTAGCCCGCCTCTAAACGATATCTTTCAAGCTGGCAACCAGCGCGTCGATTTGAGTGCGCGTGTTCGTCTCAGTCACGCACACCAGAAAGTCGTTGGGCCTGGTCGGATCGAAACGCGATAGTGCGATCCCGCCGTCGATCCCTTTATCACGCGCCAAACTATCGAGCAGCGGCGACGCCGGCACCGGCGCACTTACCACAAACTCATTGAAGAACGGGCCCGAGAAGGGAAGCGAAAAACCTTCGATCTGCGCGATCATTTTCGCGGCGTAGTGGGCCTTTTGTGCGC
>Ga0209131_1002792_pt1 | contig 11758 bp, 10 predicted proteins | sample GraSoi_2013_40cm_FD_185826 | JGI IMG/M metagenome (GOLD analysis project Ga0209131, IMG submission 185826) | Grasslands soil microbial communities from the Angelo Coastal Reserve, California, USA - Sample 9_17_2013_40cm (SPAdes) (version 2) | ecosystem: Environmental > Terrestrial > Soil >...
GAGGCCGCGCGCGCCTTCGTCGAGAAGCGCGAGCCCCAGTTCAAGGGGCGCTAAGCCATCGAAGGGGGCCCCTTCTGGTGTCTAAGAGGGGGCCCCCTCCGAGCCTCCCCCGAAACAGGGGGGCGCTGGCCAAGCCGGCGCTCGAACGAAGGCAAGTCAAACACTTTGCGAACGGGACACCAGGGTCAGGGCGGGGCGCCGGTTCGCCACGCGAGATAGAGGACGCCCGCGGTCAGGCCGCCGATCACCGCGATGGTGGCGTAGGTCGAAACCTGGGCGAACAGGGTGAGCGTGGTGCTCGAGAGCCCGACGAAGGCGAGGCCCACCACCGGAATCATCGGCGCGCCGCAGCCCATGACCGTGCAGCCGCCGGTGGCGAGGCCGCAGACGCTGCCCACCGCGCCCAGCACCCCGCCCTGCCGGCCCGCGCGTATTCGCCAGTCCGCCGCGCCGATCCGGTCGCGGCGGTGCGCCCAGAGCACGAAGTAGGCGGCGACCAGCGCGGCCATGAGGATGAAGACCCCGTCGGCGGAGAACCAGAAGAGCGCCAGCTCCCAGGCCCGGCCGAGCCGCTCCGCGAGCGAGCCCTTCCCGGAGGCCAGATACCCCGGCAGGTTGCCGAGCCAGGGATTGAACGTGAAGTAGTCCACGCGGACGCGGGCGAGGGACAGGACCGCCACCGGCACCAGGATGTCCAGAGCGAGGACCGCGGCGCCCACCCCGACGAAGAGCGCGGGGCGCGCCCGCAGCGCCCGGCCGATCCCCGTCAGGACTCGTCGCACCCCGCCCATGGCCTGGATCCGGGCCCGATTATAGCCGGTCCGCAAGATCCTTGCGGTTCCCTCGGCTGCTGGGGCAGTATGGCGGCGGATGATCCGCGCCGTCCCTGCCCGACTGTCCTTAACCGGCCTCTCCATGAGGAGGGAGCACACATGACGCAGGAAGTGAGCCGTCGAGATTTCCTTGCCCGTCTGGGCGTGACCGTTGGCACCGCCGCCGCCGGCGCCGCCGCGGCCGCGGGCGTGCCGCTGGCCGCGGTGCCGCTCGTCTCGCAAGCCCACGCGCAGCCGAAGGGCAATATCCCGGACACCCCGTACAAGATCGCCCACATGACCTTCTTCACCGGCGCCGCCGCGGTGCTGGGAGAGCCCTCCTTCAAGGGCCACACGCTCGCCGCCGAGGAGATCAACGCCCAGGGGGGCCTGCTCGGCAAGCGGAAGATCGAGTCGCTCAAGGCCGACGAGAACGCGGGCACCGACGCCAACGTCAAGGAGATGCGGCGGCTCAAGCTCTCCGAGAAGGTGGACCTCTTCACCGGAGTCATCTCGAGCGGCAACACTCCCGCGCTCGGCCCGGTGGCCGAGGAGCTGAAGCTCCTCACCATCTTCGTGGACGGCTGCACCGACTTCCTGTTCGACAAGGCGGTGCCGAACCCTCACTACATCTTCCGCATCACCAATATCCAGTCGGCGGACGGGGTGACCTGCGCGCTGGCCACCGCGATGACGTGGGGCAAGCAGATCAAGCGGGTCGCCCACATCCACCCCGACTACTCCTACGGCCGCAACGCCTTCGACCACTTCAACATCGTGATGAAGAAGATGGTGCCGGGGGCGCAGGTGGTGTCGGAGGGCTGGCCCAAGCTCGGGACCACCGACTTCACCTCGCACATCACCAAGGCCATCTCGTCGAAGCCCGACCTCCTGGTGTCCTCGGTCTGGGGCGGTGACTACGTGGCCATGTACAAGCAGGCGCTCCGCTACGACATGTTCAAGAAGATGAAGTTCGCGAGCACGATCGCGTTCGGGGTCGCCCCGCACGCGATCGGCAAGGACCATCCGGAGGGGGCCATCGCGGGCGTCCACTCCAACTACTACTTCAACTACCCGCCGAACAATCGCTGGCCGCTCAACACCGAGTTCGTGAAGAAGTACTTCGACCGCTGGAAGGAGTATCCGAACTTCCAGTCGGAGGGCGCGTACTCCACGCTCTACATGCTGAAGACCGCGGTCGAGAAGGCCAACAAGCTCGCGGGCGGCTGGCCGGACGACGACGCGATCATCAGCCAGCTCGAGGGCATGATGCACGCCGGCCCCGCCGGCTACGTCTACATCCGGCCCGACACCCACCAGGGGTACAAGGACGCGATGACCGGGTTCAGCATCAACTCGCCCGACTATCCGTTCCAGATCCTGGACCCGAACCGCATCATCACGATCCCGATCCGCAACATCACGGCGCCTCCCGGCTGGCCGAAGGGGGAGCCGACCTCCACCTACACCTGGATCGACAAGACCTGGCCGCAGATGAAGGCCTAGGTCGCACGGACACTCCCCCTCAACCCGGCCTTTCTCCCTCGCGGGGGACGGGCCGCGGTGAGGGGGTTCGTGTGTTCACTCGCCTCCTCACGCTCGCCCTGCTGCTCCTCGTCGGCGTGTCGCCCGCACGCGCCGGGCACGAGCTGCCGTTCTATCCCGGCTACTATCCGCAGGAGATCCGCATCGAGGCCCTGTCCCCGGCCGCCGCGGTGCCGCTGCTCCGGAACGGCACCCTCCACGCCTACGTCGGCGGCGATCCGTTCGGCGGCGGCCGGCTCCCCGCCCACGTCACCGCGGCGGACTCGCTCGGCGGCTACCTGGTCGCGCGGTTCAGCGCGGCGCCCCCCGATGCCCCGGGCCGCTGCGCCGCCGCCGCGCGCGCGGGCAAGAGCCTGGGCGGCGCGCGCGGCGGCCGCGTCGCGCACCCGTACGCCATCACGCCCTATCACGCCGACTACCTCCAGCACTGGGACCTCGCCCAGGCCGCGCGCCGTGCCGTCGAGGCCACGCCCGCGGACCCATCGTCCCGGCCGCCCGCCATCGAGGAGGTGGACCTCCAGGGCCTGCTCGCCCCTTACGCGATCGGCGCGGGCGGCACCTTCGCGCCGCCCTGGCTCAAGGAGGGATGGTTCCACGCCTACCTGCTCCAGGCGCCCGCGATCTCGGATCCGGCCGCCCGGCAGGCTGTCGAGGGGCTCTACCGGCGCCTCGTGACGTTCGCCTACGACGGCGCGGCGGAGCGCGCGGAGCTCGAGCGCCGGCTCGTCCAGCGGCTCGCCGCGGGCTGCGAGCGGCCGGTGCTCGGCTACACGGTGCGGCGCGAGCCCTTCAACTCGGAGTTCTCACAGGGCATCGAGAACATCGGCTGGGATTCCCAGCGTGGCTTCAACTCCGAGATCTTCGTGCGCACCGCCAAGCTCAAGGACTTTCCGTGGAACGGCTGGCTGAAGGTCGGCGTGGCCGGCCGCGCCACCGCGGCCTGGAATCCGGTCGCCGGCTTCACCGACGCGCCCGGGCGGCTGCTCTGGGCCGCGGTCGGCGATCCCGGCCTGATCCCGGCGCCCTACGCCGCCGGCTTCGTCCCCCATCGCGCGGTGCCCGCCCAGGTGGCGGTCGCGGGCCCGCCGGGCTTCGAGATCCCCGAGGATGCGCTGCTGCCGGAGGCGGGGACCGGCGCGCTCCTGCCCGTGGGGAAGGGGAAGACCGCGAAGGCCCGCGTGACCTATCGCCTCTGGGGATCCGCGGCCCACGACAACACGCGCGTGTCGGCGGCCGACGCGCTCTATCCCTACGTCTTCGCCGCGCGGTGGAGCGCCCGGCGCGCGCCGGGCAGCGCCGAGCACGATCCCGCGGTCGAGGCGGCCACCGAGACGGCGCGCGGGGCCCTCGCCGGCGTCCGGGTCGTGAAGGTTGACAGCGAGGTGCGCCGCTACGCCGACATCACGTTCACCTACGTGGTGCCGGTGATCGAGGTGTATCTCAACGCGGCCACCGCCGACACCGCGGAGCTGGCCGCGCTGGCCCCGCCCTGGAGCGCCACGCCCTGGCACGTGACGGTGCTGATGGAGGAAGCGGTCAAGCGGGGCGTCGGCGCGTTCTCGGCCGCGGAGGCGCGTCGCCGCGGGGTGCGCTGGCTCGACCTCGCGCGCGACCCCAAGACCCGCGAGGAGCTCGCCGCGATCCTGGACCGGCTCGCCCGCGGCAACTACGTGCCGGAGGCGCTCAAGCGGCTGGTGGCTGCCGACGAGGCCCAGGCCCGCTGGGCCGCCCTGCGCCAGTTCGCCCAGCGCCGGGGGCATTACCTGGTCACGAGCGGGCCCTACCAGCTCGAGAAGTGGACCGACGCGGCGGTGGTACTCGGCGTCTTCCGGGACATGAACAACCCGCTCGGCGTCGGGAGCTACGATCGCTTCGCCATCCCCCGGCGGGCCTACGTTGCGCGCATCACCGCGCGCGGCGACCGGCTGGAGATCGCGCCGGAGATCGAGCGGCTCGAGAAGTTCCTCCGGGAGTACCGGCTGGTCCGCGAGCCCCTCGGCTCCGGGGGCGAGGAGGAGCGGCCCGACCTGCCCGCCTGCCGCTACGTGATCCTGGCATCCGACGGGACGGTGGCCGCCGCCGGGGTGTCCCGCGAGGTGCAGGCCCAGCGCCTGGTAGTCGATCTCAAGGGCCGGCTCAAGCCGGGCGCCTACACGGCCCTGGTGGCGCTGGCCCTGGGCGACAACCTGGTCGACCCGGAGGTGGCCAGCGCGCAGTTCCGAGTTGATGCCGCCCCATGAACTGAGGCATCGTATCGGCCCATGGACACCCTGGTCGTCCACATTCTCAACGCGCTCCTCTACGCGTCGGTGATGTTCCTGATCGCGGGCGGGTTGAGCTTGATCTACGGGGTCATGCGCATCGTCAACCTCGCCCACGGCAACCTCTACGCCTTCGGCGCCTACGTCACCGCGTGGGCGGTGGGCCGCGCGCTGGGCACCGCCACCGAGGCGAGCGTCTGGATGTACGCGCTCCTGCCGGTCGGCGCGCTGGCCGCCGCCGGGCTGGGCGCGCTGCTCGAGCCCACGCTGCTGCGGCCGCTCTATCGCCGTGCCGAGGAGTACCAGCTCCTCATCACCTTCGGCCTGCTGCTGATCCTGGAAGACCTCATGCGCCTCATCTGGGGCCCCTATCCGCTGCAGGCGAGCGCGCTCTACGAGGGGCTCGGCAGCCTCACCTTCGGCGAGTCCATCTACCCGACCTACAACCTGGTGGTGATCGTCATCGGCGGCGTCGCGGCGGCCGGGCTGTGGGCCTTCGTCTACCGCACCCAGTTCGGGGTGGTGCTGCGCGCGACCTCCCAGAACATGCGGATGGCCTCCGCGCTCGGGGTCAACGTCAACCGGGTCTACGTGCAGGCCTTCACGCTCGGGTGCTTCATGGCGGGCCTCGGCGGCTCGGTGATCGTGCCCCAGCAGGGCGCGGTGCTCGGCATGGGGGTGGACGCGCTGATCCTCGCGTTCGTGGTGGTGGTCATCGGCGGCCTGGGCAGCCTCGAGGGCGCGCTGATCGGCGCCCTCATGGTGGGCTTCGTGCGCGAGGCCGGCATCACGTTCTTCCCGGAGATCGAGCTGGCCGTGCTCTACCTGATGGCGGCGGGCGTGCTCATGATCCGGCCCGCGGGCATCCTGGGCCGCGCATGACGGGGCCCCCGCGCCGCGTGCTCGCCTGGTCGGCTCCCGTGCTCCTCGCGCTGATCGTGCTGCCGTTCGTGGTGCCGCCGTACCAGACCGTGCTGCTCACCTACGGCCTCGTCTTCGCGATCGCCGCGCTCGGCTTCAACCTGCTGCTGGGCTACACCGGGCTCCTGTCCTTCGGCCACTCCGCCTACTTCGGCATGGGCGCCTACGCGGTGGCCTTCACGGTCAAGTACCTCAAGCTCGAGTCCATGGAGGCCTTCCTCCTGAGCGGCATCCTGGCCTCGGGGGCGGTGGCCGCGCTCTTCGGCCTGCTGTGCGTCCGCTACACCAAGATCTTCTTCGGCATCCTCACGATGGCCCTGTCGCAGGTGCTGTGGAGCCTCGCGTTCAAGTTCTTCTGGGTCACCGGCGGCAGCGACGGCCTCCGCGTGCCCACCCCGACCCTCCTCGGCGGGTTCGTGCGGGCGGGCAGCGACAAGTTCGAGTTCCTGTCGCACCGCTACTACTTCTACGTGCTCGCGGTCTTCGTGGTCTGCACCGCCCTCATGTGGGTCATCGTGCACTCGCCCTTCGGCAAGGCGCTCCAGGCGATCCGCGACAACGAGACGCGCGCCGAGTTCGTGGGGGTGCAGGTGTGGCACTACCGCTGGGTGGCCTTCCTGATCTCCGGGATCTTCACCGGGCTCGCCGGCGCGCTGTGGGTCCCGCTCAACGGGCTCACCACCCCCGACATCCTGCACTGGACCTTCTCGGGCAAGATGGTCTTCTTCACGGTGCTGGGCGGCTTCCAGACCTTCTTCGGGCCGATCGTGGGCGCGATCATCTTCAACTACCTCGAGACCTACGCGGTGGGCCACACCGTGTACTGGCAGATGGTGCTGGGCATCGTGCTGGTGGTGCTCGTGCTCGCCCTCCCCGCGGGGATCGTGGGCACGGTGCGGCGCTTCGCGGTGCGCCCGGTCAAGGCGGCCTGAGCGTGGACATCCTCAAGACCACCCAGCTCTGCAAGTCCTTCGGGGAGACCCACGCGGTGGACCACGTGGATTTCACGGTGACCGCGGGCGAGGTGCTGGCCCTCATCGGCTCCAACGGGGCGGGCAAGACGACCCTGATCAATCTGATCAGCGGTCTCATCCCGCCCGACTCCGGGCGCATCGAGTTCCAGGGCGCGGACATCACGCGCGCCTCCATCCACCGCAAGATCGAGCTCGGCATCGCGCGGAGCTTCCAGCTCGTCAACCTGTTCGACCAGCTCAGCGTGCACGACAACGTGACGCTCGCGATCTTCTCCCGCGAGGGCCGCACGCGGCGGCTGCTCTCGCTCGCGGACGCCGACACCGCGGTGCGGGACGAGGCGGTGGCGGGGCTCAAGCAGTTCGGCCTCGACGCCCGCACCGGCTCGCCCGCGGGCGGCCTGTCCCAGGGCGAGCGCAAGCTGCTCGACGTGGCGGTGGCCTACGCGCTCCGGCCCAAGCTCCTCTTCCTGGACGAGCCGACCAGCGGGGTCAGCACGCGGGAGAAGGCGCCGATCATGGACATCATCACCGCGGTGGTCCGCTCGGGCGGCATCACCGCGGTCATCGTCGAGCACGACATGGACGTGGTCTTCACGTACTGTCCCCGGATCGTGGCCATGCACCAGGGGACCATCCTGGCCGACGGAACCCCGGACCACATCCGGAACCATCCGCAAGTGACCGCGAACCTGCTCGGCGCCCAGACCGACTGACCCATGCTCGCGATCGAGGGGCTGAACGTCTTCCGCGGGCCCGCCCAGGTGCTGCGCAGCCTGTCCTTGGCGGTGGGCGACCGCGAGTCGGTGTGCCTGGTCGGGCGCAACGGCGCGGGCAAGACGACCACCATCGACGGCGTCATGGGCCTGCTGCCGGTGCGCGGCGGGCGGATCGCCCTCGGGGGGCGCGACATCACGAAGCTGCCTACCCATCAGCGGGCGCTCGCGGGGATCGGCTACTCGCCGGAGGACGCCGGGATCTTCCCCGATCTGACGGTCGCCGAGAACTTCCGCATCAGCCAGTCGCTCGCGCGGGCGGCCGGGAAGGGGGGTGCGGTCATCGCGGGAAACGGGATCGACGAGCGCGTGCTCCGCCTCTTCCCCGAGATCGGCGACTTCACGGGCCGCCGCGGGCTCTTCCTCTCGGGCGGCCAGAAGAAGATGGTGGCGATCGGGCGGGCGATGACGCTCTCCCCGTCCATCCTGCTGCTCGACGAGCCCTTCGAGGGGCTGGCCCCGGTGGTGGTGAGCCGGTTCATCGACGCGGTGAAGCAGATCAAGGCCATGGGCATCTCGCTCCTGATCGCCGAGTCCAATCTCATGACCGCCTCCCGGGTGGCCGATCGGCTGTATGCTATCGACCGCGGGGAGATCATCTTCGAAGGAGAGCCGAGACGTGCGTTCGAGAACCCCGACGTCATGAAGACCATCCGCGGGTGATGCTGGCCTTCCTGACCCCCGCCCCGACTCCCGCCCGGGCCGCCGCGATCCTGCGCCGGGTGTTCGGGAGCCTGCCCGCCTCGTTCGCCTTCCGGCTCTGGGACGGCCAGGAGGTGCGCTTCGGTGCGGACCGGCCCGAGTGCATCGCGGTCATCAAGAGCCCCGAGACGTTCCTCTCGCTGATCCGCGATCCTTCGCCGTACAATTTCGCCGAGGCCTACGTTCAGAGCCGGATCGACCTGGAAGGGGATCTGTTCGGGGCGATGGACGTGGCCAACGTGGTCGAGAACCTGACGGTGACGCCGCTCCAGAAGCTGTCGATCCTGCTCTCCCTGTGGAGGCGGTGATGGACTACGACGCGATCGTGGTGGGGGGCGGGCCGGGGGGGAGCACCGCGGCCTGGCGGCTGGCCCTGGCGGGCCTGCGCCCCCTCGTGCTCGACGCCGCGGTCTTCCCGCGGGTGAAGATCTGCGCGGGGTGGGTGACCCCGGAAGCGCTCGTCGACCTCGAGGTGGATCCCGACAAGTACCCGCGGACCATCCAGCCGTTCGACCAGTGCGTGCTCGAGTTCGCGGGCGCCCGCCACGAGACGGGCTGGCGGCGGCCCACCAGCTACGGCATCATCCGGCGCGAGTTCGATCACTACCTGCTCGAGCGCGCGGCCGCCGCCGGCGCGGACGTGCGGTGGGGCATCCGGGTCGCCGACGTCGCCGAGGAGGCCGACCGGGTGCGGGTCGAGACCGACCGGGGCGTCTTCGAGGCGCCCGTGGTGATCGGCGCGGGCGGCCATCGCTGCCCGGTGGCGCGCGCGCTCGGCCAGGTCTCCGGGCGCGAGGAGGTCGTGGTGGCCCAGGAGAGCGAGACGCGGCTGCCGCGCGAGTGGGTCAGGCAGCTCGAGCCGTTCATGCACGCGCCCGAGCTCTACCTCGAGCCCGACCTGCGCGGCTACGGCTGGTACTTCCCGAAGCGCGACTTCATCAATATCGGGGTGGGGTGCACCCAGGGGGGTGACGGCAGCCTGCCCCGCCGGCGTGACGCCCTGATCGCCGGCCTGCGCGCCTCGGGCCGGCTGCCCGACGGGCTGTCGCTCGAGCCGTTCAAGGGGCACGCCTACGTGGTGCGGCGGCAGGCGCCGCGGCGCCTGTCCGGCCGGCGCTTCTGCCTGATCGGCGACGCGGCCGGTCTCGCCCGCGACCTGTCGGGCGAGGGGATCGGGCCCGCCATCCGGAGCGGCCGGCTGGCCGCGGAGGCGGTGACGGCCCTGATCCGCGGGGGCACGCCGCTCGACGGGTACGCGCGGCAGATCGTGGCGCGCTATGGTCCCGGCGAGATCGGCTGGCTTCGCCGGAAGCTCGCGAATTTCCCGGATGCGCTGGCCCGGGTCGGGGTGCGGGTGGTCCTCGGCTCGGAGGCGGCGCGACGTCGCATCGTGTTCGATTCCATCTTCGGCATGCGGGAGGTGGCGCCATGACACAGGCACGATCCAAGGAGCACGACGCCCGATCGATCGCGCACCACTACGACGTCTCGAACGACTTCTACGCGCTGTTCCTGGACCCGCTGATGGTCTACACGTGCGCGTACTACCGCGATTCGGACGGCAAGCTCGAGCAGGCGCAGGAGGACAAGCTCGACCTGGTCTGCCGCAAGCTGCGCCTGCAGCCGGGCGAGCGGGTGCTCGACATCGGCTGCGGCTGGGGAGGCTTCAGCATCTGGGCCGCCCAGCACTACGGGGTGCAGGCCCACGGGGTGACGCTCTCCCGGGCGCAGGCCGAGTGGGCGACGGCGCGGATCAAGCGGGAAGGGCTCGAAGGACGGTGCCTGGTCGAGTACCGCGACGTCCGGGATCTCCCCGCGGACGTGCGCTACGACAAGATCGCCGCGATCGGGGTCATCGAGCACGTGGGCATCCCGAACTACCCCTCGTTCTTCGGACGGGTGAAGGAGATGCTGGTGGACGGGGGCCTCTACCTCAACCACGGCATCCACCACGAGTTCCACTGGAAGCGTACCAGCCAGACCGACTTCCTGTACCGCTACGTGTTCCCCAACGGCGATCTCTCCGGCGTGACCGAGACGCTCACCGAGATGGAGCGGGCGGGCTGGGAGCTGCTGGACCTGGAGAACCTCCGGCCGCACTACGCGCGCACGTGCCGGCAGTGGGCCGAGCGCCTGAAGGCCCGCGCCGACGAGGCGCGCGCGATCGTGGGCGAGCAGGTGTACCGCACCTGGCTGCTCTACCTCACGTGCTCGTCGGTCGCGTTCGCGGGCGGCTCGATCGGGCTCTATCAGGTGCTGATGCAGAAGCAGTGGGACCAGACGCGCGGGAGCGCCCCGACCACCCGCGAGGGCATCTACGCGGGCTGGTAGCGCCGGAGGCTCACGCCCTTCAAGCGCTCCATCGTCACGGCCACGCTCGCCACGGCGCCCGTGCGGTCCCGGTGGAAGTGGAAGACGTGCCGGTACGCGACGCCGGGCGCGGCGGGCCGGACGAGGAACACGTCGGGCGCGATCGGGTCCATGGGGAAGTCGCGATCGCGGGGCCGTCCCGGCCCGTAGACGACCCGTAGCGTCCCACCTTCGACCCGGACCGCGTGATGGCTCGCGATCTCCGCGTTCTCGTATAGCCCGGCGAAGCCACCGAGCGCGTCGGGCCCGTAGGTCGGCGGGCCGATCTTCCGCAGGGTGATGCGCTGGCCGCCGAGATTCACCCGACACGTGACCTCACCCTCACCCGGGCCGGATTCCACGCGGAGGTCCACCGGGATCGTCGCCCGGTAGTCCTCGCCGTCCCGGAACACGCCGGTGCCCTCCGGGTAGAGGAAGAACGGGTCGCCGAGCGTGTCGCCGACGAGAACGCCCCCGTCGAACCGGAGCGTCACCCATTCGTCGGTCTCGGAGTCGACGTAGACGCCCGGCACCGCCGCGACCTGGGCGGTGGTCAAGCCGGCCTCGCGCAGCCGCCGATCGGCGTGATCGGCGGGGTGCGGCGCCGGGAAGCGATCCCCGATCACCTCGTCCATGATCGCCGCCGCGAGCGCGGCCGGCCGCGTGTCCTCGCGATTGGACAGGATCACGACGCCGAGATCCCGCTCGGGGACGTAGGCGATGTGGGCCTTGTAGCCCGGCTGGCTGCCGGTATGGCAGAGCACGGTGAGGCCGCGATAGCGCCGGACCGCCAGGCCGAGCCCGTAGTGCAGCCGCGTGCCGTCGCCTACCCGGGTCCGCTCGGCCATGCGCGCGGTCACCTCCACGCCGCCGATCGCGCCCGACCGGAGCGCGAGCAGCCAGCGCGTCAGATCATCGAGGGTGGTCGTGAGCGGGTCGGCGGCGAGGCCGAGGAGATCCCGCGCGCGGGACCAGCCCCCGGCGCCATCGGCGACGTAGGGCTCGGCGAGGTCCGACAGGGCGATGCCGTCGTGAGGACGCGCCCCGGTGCGGGCGAGGCCGAGCGGCTCGTAGAGCGCGCCGCGGCGGAACGACTCGGCGGGCACGCCGCACACCCGCGCGATGAGCTCGTCGAGTAGGAGGGCGTTGACGTTCGCGTACATGTACTGGAGGCCGGGAGGCGCGCTGACCGCGATCTGGCGACCGGCCAGGGCGAGCAAGGTGTCGCGGTCGGAGGGTGACGAGTGCCAGACGCCCCGCAATCGCTCGACTTCGAGGACGTCCCTCAGGCCGCTCGTCATCGACAGCAGGTGCCGGATGGTCACCGGGCCATGCCGGGAGAGCTCGGCGGGGAGCGCGGGAAGATACCCGCGCACGTCGTCGTCGAGCCGGAGCGCGCCCCTCGCGGCGAGGATGAGGAC
>Ga0209131_1002794_pt1 | contig 11753 bp, 8 predicted proteins | sample GraSoi_2013_40cm_FD_185826 | JGI IMG/M metagenome (GOLD analysis project Ga0209131, IMG submission 185826) | Grasslands soil microbial communities from the Angelo Coastal Reserve, California, USA - Sample 9_17_2013_40cm (SPAdes) (version 2) | ecosystem: Environmental > Terrestrial > Soil >...
GGTCGAGCCCAAGCACTTGCGCCGCGCTGCGCGTTCCCGCCAGGATCGCCTCCATCGGCGTCAGTCCGCCGCGGCTTACCAGCAGCTCCAGCTCGATATGCGAGCCCAGGCCGAAATATTGGCCGCCGGTCACGCCGCCCGTATCGGTGCCGAGCACGAAGCGCGCGCCCGCCGCTTTCAGCTTGGCGATATTGCGCAGATTCGTCGCCCCTTGCGCCCGCGCGCCCGCGTTCTCGGGTTGGGCGAAGGATTCGCCAAGCAAACGAATTTCGTCCTGCGAAAAAGTCTCACGCAAGATCGGTTCATCCACCCAGGCCGGCTTCGACGCATAGAACGACAGCCGCTCGCCCCACAAAGTCTGCTGAAAGAATGTGTTCGGGCGTTGCCTCACGAGCGTGAGCATCTCTTCGTCGATGTCGCGATCACGCACCATATGCGCGAACCCGTCCAGCCCGGCCCGCAGCAAATCCTTGGCGTCGGCGAGATTGGTGGTGTGCGCGAACACTTTCATGCCGTGCTTGTGCGCCTCGTCGATGATCGCGCGGTAGAGGTTGGGCTTCAGCTTCTCGACTGTGCCGCCGCGGTCGTCCACCCATATCTTGACCAGATCGGCTTTCTTGGCGGCGAGCTCCTGGACGTATTGGCGGGCCCTCGGTCGTGACGCCGTAGGCCGAATCCCGCATCGGGCCTCCGGGGGCCGGCGTTGGGCATGCCGAAACCGCGACCGGCGGTGCGAAAGAGCGCTCCGGGCGGCGGATTTGCGCGCATCTCGTAGACAAGATCGCTCCGCGAAGTGCCCGCTTCCAGGATCGCGGCCACGCCGTAATAGGCGAAGCGGTCGAGAATATCGGTGAGATTTTCGCGCGTGTAATTGTTCTGGGAAAAATCGAGCCCCTTGCGGTAGCCCATATGCACATGTGCATCGACAAGTGCCGGCATCACCGTCTTGCCGGTGAGATCGACGCGCGTGGCCCCTTGCGGCAAAGCCACTTCGCCCTTGCGCCCGACTTGGCGGAATTGGTTGCCCGCGACGATGAAGGCGGAATCCGCGATGACTCCGCCATCGCCCGTGATCAGCCGCGCACCTTCGAACAGCGTCACGCGGGCCGGCTGACTCTGCGCGGGATGGGCCGCGAATGACACGGCCAAAAATAACGCCGCGAAAGCGAGGCGGAACGATATTCCGTTGATTCGTCGCATCGAAGACTCCCGCGAGGACACAAGGTGGAGCAGATAGTCAAACTACGACATTATTCTAAGGTTCGTATTCGAAAGAACATCCGTTTGAGCTCGTTGGAGTCTGGTTTTTTTATGAGCGACAACATCAGCAACGGGCGCTATCCGCGCTGCAGAAGCGGCCGCAGCCTGCGAATATCCGTAACGGTTTCGATCCCATACACCGTCTCGATCAGGCGTTCCGACTTTGCGCGCCCCAGGATCGGAGCGGTGAGATTCCGCGCTTTTTCGATGATTTCGGCGCGCGACATCGGGTTGCGCGGCGTCCCGCGCACGGCTTCCACGCGTTCGGAGAGTCGGGTTCCGTCTGTCATTTCGATTTCGACGATCGCGACGCGCACAGGCAAGAGCTTGGCAAGCTCCTCGTCTCGCACGAGGGTCACTTTCGCACGCTGCCGCAACGCGTTTGCGTCTTGCATGCGCGTCTTGTCGTGCGCGGCTTGAAGCGAGACGGTTTTGTCGAGCAGCATCACGGCTACCATGTGCTGCAGGCAGATGTCGGGGATGTCGCGGTTGTCCACGACTTGAGCAACGGACGGAGCGAGGCGCACAGTAACGTGCTGCACCTGATCGGCCACGAAGGGCCGCTTGGCGCGAATTGTCTCGATCGCGTCGAGGGGGCCCTGGATCGGCGAGCCGACCGTCCATTTCTTGATGTCGGTTTGCACGATCTCATAGCGCTCACCGAGTTTCTCGACGAGACGCTCGGGCTGCGCCTTGGGCGCGTATGCGAGAAAGAAGTTGTCGGCGCCCGAAAAGACGTCGTCGACACCGTTCCAGCCCGATCGCACGACGAGTGCCGAGGTGACGCCGTTGCGTGCCGGCATGCCGGCGAAAACAAACGATTTCTCGATATGGTCGGTGTCGCGCTGCCAGGCGACGATGCCCGACGATTGCTGAGCCGAGTAGTCGAGCGCCCACCGCATTTGACGCGCATCGAGACCAGCGACGCAAGACGCCGCGGCCGAGGCACCGAATGTCCCGGCGATGCTGTGGGTGGCCAAGCTGCTCTCGTAGCTGAACGCCGCGCCGCTCATGGCCATGACCACACGCGTCCCGACGTCGTAACCGAGCGTCACAGAGCGAAGAAAGCGCGCGCCATCGATGCCGAGTTCCTCGCCGACTGCGAGCGCCGCGGGCACGACTGCGCATCCGGGATGCGAGCGGGAAGCGTTGTGTGAATCGTCCGTCTCATCCGCCTGCGCCATGAGACCATTGGCGAGTGCGGCATCTACCGGCGAAGCGGTGAGCGTCGTTCCCGCGATGGTCGAGGCTCCTCTTCCACTGTAGCTGCGGATGTAGCGCTGCGCCGCCTGGCCGGGCGCCAATTCTGATCCAGAGATCATCGATGCCAGCGTGTCGAGCAGATGGTGCTTGGCGTGCTCTGCGACTTCTGCGGGGAGTGCGCGCGTCCCGGCGGCGCTCATATAGGCGCTGAGCGCGTTCATTTCGGGACTGGTGGCGGGCGCCTGTGCGAAAACGCGCGCGGGCGACAGGGTAAGCCCGATCGCCGTGGTCGCAGTGATACTAAGAAAGAAACGTCGATCCACCGAATTTTCCTTCACGGTGCGGTCCTCTCCGGCAAAAGCCCAAGACGCATAAGTTTTCTTACCTGATGACGACATGCATTCCGTGCCTTGAGCACGCGACAATAGCGCATATCTGCGCATAAGAACGATGCAGGATGCAGACTCGCCGTATGCAAGCGACGGCATTATCCATTGCTCCTGGGCGTCCAACGGTCTTAGCCCATGAAAGAAATTCTCGGCATGCGTTTTCGTGCGGTCTCGATGGCAGCCCGTGGGTGTACAGGTCGTGCTGCGCCGCAGGCATGAATGGAATATCGTTATTCCGATTTCAGAAATCGGGTTTGTCCGCGGTCGGGACCTGAGCGTCCCTTTCGGTACCGTATTTGCGCGGATTTTCGGCGCAAACATTTTCCTCCCATTCGCTCACTTCGCTCACACCCCGCACTGGATTCACGCGCCCATAAGTCACGGTCGCGGACCACGGCGTGGTGAACACGGCCGGATCGTCCACGGTGAAAAACAGCTGCAGGTGCTTGCCCGTATCGTTCGGATTGACGCGAAAGTCGCCAATGAAATTCTCTTTTTTGTTGCGCTCCAACCCGTCTTTTGAGGCGGCGTAATCCAGCAGCCGGTAGCGTTCGATCACGTGCAGAGCCGGGCTATGCGGCGTTCCGTACCAGTCCACCATGGCAAAGGGGCCGATCTTCACGCCCACGGTATCCACGACCAGCGTATCGCCCTCATAATGACCGACGGAATCACCGTACCAGGACGGCGTCACTTTTGCCGGATGAGACTGGTTCATGCGGATGTGGCGGACCTGCGGGCCGCCCCGATAAATGACGAGTATCTCGTCGGACTTCTGGAGCATCATCAATCCATTGTTGGTGAATTCGAAGGGCACTCCCCCCGGCCAACACTGGTTCCGCGGCGTGGGATAGCCGATATGCGCCAGCGACATTTCGCCGAATTTCTTCACGGTCTCCGCGGTTTGCGGTTTCAAAATCGGATTTTTGTAATCGCCGACCAGCTGCATGTTATTGCTGACACCGCCTTCGCGCCGAGACAGGTTGACGAGCGACGTCGGACCCGAAGCCAAAGGCTCGAAACCGGGGAGCCCGGGATGATCCCATACGCCGCCAAAATCCGGGATCGCTGTAACCGCAGGCGCCGACTGCCCCGAGCCAGGCGCGACTGCTGCCGCTGCCAATGCCACCAGCAAAGTGAAATTCCGCCACCGCGTATTCATGCTCGCCTCCGTCAGTACCCCGTACGTGACCATACCACAGACCCGCTCGATGCCCGGGCTCGAAGCCAAGATCGAGTTGAATTAGAGAAATTCAGATGAAAGCCGACGTTTCATTTCGGCAGCGGCTTTGGCGCCCGGGCAATGGCCGCACGGCGGATCATCTCGTGCCCATCATCCCTGTCGAAGGTCCTACTTCCAAATTTCCTGTAGCCATGGGACCGCCTGCTGCAATGCACCTTGAAAGCGGTCCGTTTCATAATGCGTGATGCCGGTGAGCAGGATCAGTCTCGCGTTCACACCGGCTTTCTTAAGTTGCGAAATTCGCGTTTCCGTCGGGCCAAAGGGCGCGACCTGATCGTCGCGAGAATGAATTGCGAGAACCGGAAGCCGCCACCCGGCGGCCGATTCCGGTGGCGTACCGGCGATGGGAATTGCCGCGCTGAAACGTTGCGGGAATTTCTCCGCAAAATGCCAGGACCCCGTACCACCCATACTGTAACCGGTGACGGCGACCTTCCTCTTGTCGATGGCGTAACGGGCGATCACCATGTCGAGCAATGCATTCACCGCCTTCTCGTTTTCGGGGGTGCTCCAATTGCCTCGCAGCGAATCCGGCGCGACGATGATGGCTCCGAGCTGGGCGAGCGCCGGACCGATGAGGATTTCCACCATGTCTCCGCCGGCGCCGGCCCCGTCTCCAGCTCCGACCCCGAAGTGCAGTGCAAGAATGAGCGGGACAGGTTTGGAAGGAGAATAGTTGGCGGGAACGGAGATCGCGTAGCCGATCGTGGGGCCATCCGTGCGCTGCAACGTTAGACGATGCAGCCCCGGAGTAGCTGCGGGAGGCGCACCTGACACCTGCGCGGAGGCGCCGGCCGGCAACAAGGGGAGGATCATGCACACCATGATCGTGCAAAACGTTCGCCGGATGCTCTCAGGCAATATCATCGGTCGCTCCTCAATTCCGACTTGACCAAAACCTGCCGTCCGGCAGGGGTTCAATCCCGGACGATTTGGTTCGTCGATAGAAGGCATCAGAAATCGGGCATGGCTGCCTGCGGTATGGGCAGGACGTCCTCGCCGGGGAAAAAGGAATTCGGATTCTCCGCGCAGGTACGCTCGATCAGTGGGCCTTCCTCTCCGCTCGCCAGTTGCGCAAGGCGCTCGATGGGTACTTGGCGCACGGCCGCCTCATATTGCCGATAGCGCTGGATGGCGTTCCACGGCGTTGTGAAGGCGCCCGGGTCCTCGATGTGAACGTTCGCTTCCAGCACGGCACCGTTTTCGGTCAAGTGGAAGCGCTCGACGACGTGAAGCTGCTTGGTGTGCGGCGTTCCGAATCCGTCCACCGGGGTCCTGTCATCGATTCCGATCGTGTCGACGACCAGCGTATCGCCTTCGTAGTGCCCGATGGATTCGCCATACCAGGACGGCTTGACGTTCTGGGAATGCTTGTCCGTCAGGTGGACGCGGCGAACGTCATTGAAGCTCGTCAATATCATCACCACTTCCCTCGGCCCTTGAACGAAATACATTGGCTGGGTCATGGGTGCGAGCAGGAAGCCGGTAGCACCCTTGGGCCAGCAACTCGCTGTCGGGGAGGGAACGCGTTTCCCGGAGAGGGCAATCTCGTTATTCTTGCGGAGCACATCCCTCGCCCAGGGCTGCAGGATGGGATTGTTGAGATCGGCCACGCGCTGGGTCGGCTGCTTCCCGGTGACGCGGAATTCGTCATTCGAAACGTATGGGAGTCTCGGATCCTGCACCACAGGTCCAGGACCGCTCGCCGGTGGAATGAACAGGCGGTTATAGGCGTACCACCCGATACTGGAATTCGGCGCGAAATTGGGCGATGTGCCCTGAGCCATCGCCGAAAAATTCAGGCTCCCGGCCAGGGTAACCGCGCCGGCGAGAGCGCCTAGCATGACCTTTCCTGCATGGCTGGACATGGATTTTTCCTCTGCGACAAGTGAGCGGATATTGACAAACCAACCATAGCAATTTCGGCACCAAGAGTCGTGCGTGGCGAAGGCATCTGGGAATCGTCAGGAGCGGACCTTCAACCGAGATTGGTCAACTCCAGGTCAGGTCATGATTGCGCAAGGGCAGGTCCCGATAACGCTTTCCGGTGATCTGGAAGACGGCATCGGCAATGCCGGATTGAATCGACGTGCCGCGGTCGTGGGCCATGCCATCGAGCCAATGCCCGGTCTTGAAGAAGGAGATGTTGATTTGGGGCGCGTCTTCCTTGATGCGCGACAGCAAGAATGTGTCGAAGTTGTTCTCCACAATGCGCCCCTCTGTGACATTGCACTCTTGATACATCGCGTCGTTGTAGAACCATACAATCTGACCTTCGATCTGTTTTCTGACCGTTAGCGGATTGACCAAACCGAAGCCTTCGTCATGCGCAACATCGACCCGCATCAGACGCACTTCGCCTTGCTTGCTGATCGAAACGGTATGGACTTGAGCACTAATGGTCGCGTGGCTGCCGGCCTCAGCTCCACGTTCTTCCAGCGCGATGGCCCGCGCTGTGCCTTGCGGCAGGGGCGTCCCCCAGCCCGACATCTCGGCAGCCATGTCCAGCGCCTTTATCATATCGGCCTTGTAGGGAAGGTTGGTGCGCGAGATAAGCTCGCGGCGATAGAGATACGGGTCCTTGCCGGCGGCGTGGGCAAGTTCATCCATGAAGCTCTCGCGATAAAAATGTTGGGCCGGCGCGCCTACGCCGCGTCGTGTGCCCACGGGAATGTGGAAGCGCCCGCTATGGGCTGAGAAGCGGTAATTGGGCGCAAAATAGCGCGCGGCGACGTCGAAGCCCGCGTTAGTACCAGGGGCGTTCTCGTCCGTTGCTGTCCTGACTTCCATCGCGATCGGCCAACCGTCCTTATCGAGAGCGGCGCGCAGCCGCGCGACGCCAATGGAGCGATAGGTGGTGTTGACGAAGTCTTCCTCGCGCGTCCACAGCAAATGGATCGGCGTGCCGCGGTTGAGGTTGGCGATGTAGATCGCCTGTTCGGCTTGCGGGCCATTGCCATTGCGGCCATAGCCACCACCCAGATGGCACAGATGCACATAGACGTTCGTTTCGGGAATGCCGGTGATCTGGGCTGCCGAGCGGCGCGTCTCTTGCGGGCTCTGGTCACCGAGCCAGATATCAACGCGATTGTCCGTAACAAGCACTGTCGCGTTTCCGGGCTCCATCCGGGCTCGCGGGAGATAGGGCACCGAGTACGTCGCTTCGACGATTTTCGCGCCGCCTCTGAAGGCGCTGTCGCAGTCTCCCACGTTGACACCGACTTTGCCGGGCGCATCCAGGGCGGCCATCAGCGTTGCCCGTATGCCGGCGGTATTCAGCGCAGCGTATTGCGGCGGCACATCCCATTCGATCGGCATTTTATCGATTGCCGTTTTGGCTTGGTACCAGCTGTCGGCGATCACAGCGACGCCGCCGCCAAAAATGCGGCCTCGAATCAACGCCGGATCGGGGATTGGGAACGGGATGGCCGAGATGATTCCCGGCTCTTTGCGGATGCGTTCGAAATCATAACTCTTCACTTTGCCGCCATAGACGGGACAGGACTTGACGGCCGCCCATTTCATGCCGGGCAGTTTCACGTCGATGCCGTAGACGGTTTTGCCGCTGACTTTCAGAGGGACATCGAGATTCCTCTGCTCGGTGCCCATCAGTGTCCATTCCGAGGGAGGCTTGATACGGATGCGCTCGGGATTCGGGTGGGGCGTCTGAGCAGCGAGTGGGGCTACCTGGCCATAGGTGGTGGTACGCCCCGTAGGGCGGTGGGTGATAATGCTGTTGGCCGAGCTCACTTCTTCGACCGGCACGCCCCAGGTCTTCGCGGCCGCCAACAACAGCCGCTCGCGCGCTTCGGCGCCGGCAAGTTGAAGATAGTAGCGGCCGTCCTTCACCGACGCAGCGGCGTTGGTACGCATGCGACGGTAAAGGCTGTCCGGGATTCCGGTTACGCCCGTCCGGTCGCGGTTGCCGAACTCGGGCTCGCCGCCGCCTAAGGGGTCGGTGGCCCCCTTGCCCATAACATTGAGCGTCCATTTCGGCGCCATTTCTTTGGCGTCACGATTGGCGGAAGCGTATTGCGGCCGGACCTTGCTCCAGTCGCATTGCAGCTCCTCGCTGACGATCATGGCATTGGAGGTCCACACCCCTTGGCCGAGCTCAGTCTGCGCGATACGGACAGTCACGGTATCGTCGGGCGCGACGACAACCCAGGCGTTGACTTCGTCAGCTGCGGATTCGTTTGCCCATGCAGCACCTTCCGGATTCGCGATTTGCGCCTGAGCCCGCGATGGCATCCAGAACCCGACAACGAGGGCGCCGGTTACAGTGGCGGCCGTGGAAATAAAATCACGCCGGGAAAAATTTGGCTGAGTGAGATCGTTGTCGCTCATTATAGAGTCCTCCCTCCCGCCGAATTCCTGGTGGCGGCCAGGTGGATTGCCTTCCGGATGCGCTGGTAAGTACTGCAACGGCAGGCATTGGTAATCTCGGCGTCGATCTCCGCATCGGTTGGATTGGGGCGTCTGTTAAGCAGAGCCACAACGCTCATGATCATGCCCGATTGGCAGTAGCCACATTGCGGGACGTCGAGTTCGATCCAAGCGAGCTGCACGGGATGTGCCCCGGCAGGCGACAAGCCTTCGATGGTGGTCACAGCCTTACCGACCGCCGCCGAGACGGGAACGCTGCAGGAGCGAACGGGTCTGCCGTCGATGTGCAGAGTGCAGGCGCCGCATTGGGCAATGCCGCAGCTGAATTTGGTACCTGTCAGCCCAAGCTGATCGCGGATAACCCAAAGGAGCGGAGTTTCAGGCGCTACGTCGATAGAATGCCGAACTCCATTCACCGTAAGGTCTACTGCCATAGCGTTCCCTCGCTAATCGACAATTTCCTGAGTGTGCATCCCCGCAGTTTTCCTCGGCGGTGGGCGTAATCCCGGCCGCCGGTCTGAGCGATGCACATTTCCATCTCTTTCAATCGAGCCTTCGCTTTGATCTTAACAAACTTTCTCGCTTGAATCTTGCTCGAAGCGCCACTCGTCCATATGGGCTTTACCCCCTTCTCAGGCGGGCCAAAGAAGCCCGAAGTTCGGGCTGCGCCCGCCTCGCCGTTGCGCCCTGTTTTGGCGCGCCACGGATTTCATCCGATCGTCTCAGATCGCCGGTCGGTTCAGCTACGTCGACATGAGCAACAGGGTTGTTCGCGAAAGTTAGACAGCAGTGGAATTTGGCGCATTTCAGCCGCGATTGCACGAAAGCCGGCCCGATTGCGAGTGGCGGCGCGGGACATTTCTACCGTTTCGCCGTCAACTGACGCGCGAGCGCCTCCGCGTCTTGCTTCGAGGCTCGCGACTTCGCGGGACCTCTTTTTTCCAGAAGATCAAGTTCCCGTGTTGCCAAAGAGGAAGCGCCCGGATTGCGCATAAAGCGTTCGTTCAGTGCCCGCATATCAAGACGCGCACCGACTTGCAAGCAAACTACAAATCATAACTCTGATTCAAGTCAGGAATTTCCACCCGTGAGCCGGAGAGACAACGTTCGAATTGAGTCATGACCGGCGCATCGCCATGAACCAAGAATGTCACGGTTTTTCCAGCGATGCTTCGGTGCCAAGCCACGAGCTCCTGCTGGTCCGCGTGCGCCGAGAAACCGTTGATCGTATGAATGCCGGCTCGTACAGGAATCTGATCGCCAAAAAGATTGATGCTCTTGGCACCATCAATAATGTCGCGAGCTGGCGTGCCGAGCGCGGCGTAGCCCACGAAAATGATTGAGGATTTGGGGTTCCAGAGGTTATGACGCATATGATGGCGGATGCGGCCGCCTGTGCACATGCCTGAACCAGCCATGATAACTGCGCCTCCACTCACCTTATTAATTGCCATGGACTCCGATCTCTCGCGCACCAGCTTCAGACCGGGAACGCCGAATGGATCTTCGCCGCGGGCAAAAAAGTCCGCAAGGCGCGGATTGTAGCTTTCCGGATGATGCCGAAAGATTTCGGTGGCCGATACTGCCATCGGCGAATCAACAAAAACGGGGATGGTTCGGGATAAGAGGCCATCTTCCACTCCCTGGCGAAGAAAATAGAGAAGCTCTTGAGCGCGCTCGAGAGCAAAGGTGGGAATCAGCACGTTGCCACCACGTGCGAACGTCGATGTGATCGCTTCATAGAACTCGGCCACCGTAAATGGGAATGGCTTGTGTGAGCGGTCGCCATAGGTGGATTCCATTACGACGAACTCCGCACTCGCGGGCGTCTGCGGCGCGCGGAGCAGCGGTCGGCCCGCATTGCCGATGTCGCCCGAAAACAGAATGGTGCGTTTGTTCGATGGCTCATCAATCTCGATCAGAATGCTGGCCGAACCAAGGATGTGGCCGGCGTCGTAGAATGTCCCCGAAATTCCCGGTGCGAGTTCGATCGGTTTGCCGTAATCAGCCGCTCGGCCGAACTGACTCAGAGTTCTGGTCGCATCCAGGAGGGAATAGAGCGGTGGTTCGACTTGTGCGGCACCCCGAACGAGGGAGTCGCGCGCTCGATTTCGTGTCTCTTCCTCATGCATATGAGCGACATCGAGGATCACCAACCGCGCGAGATCGAACGTCGCCGAGGTCGCGATCACTTCTCCGCGGAAGCCTCGTTTCGTCAGAAGAGCCAAACGGCCGCAATGATCGAGATGGGCATGAGTCAAAAGCACCATATCGACGGCAGCTGGATCAAAGCCGAAGGGCTGATTATTTTCGTCCTCAAGCTCCCGGTTTCCCTGAAGCAATCCACAATCAATCAGGATCCGCTTACCAAGGCACTCAAGAAGATGGCATGATCCCGTAACTGTTTTATTCGCACCATGGAATGAGAGCTTCATAGGGTCCTTTCTTGGTGCGCCAGCAACGGCTCCCCCTTGGCCTCGTACCAGCGGAGAATGTCTTGCCACACTTCTTCGGCTGATTCCGCGAACCAGAAAAGTTTACGATCTTCAGGATCAATGACGCCTTCTTCGACCAGGAAGTCAGGATCGAATGCCCGTTTCCAATAGGATTCGCCTACCAGGATGACGGGGACCGGAGGCGTCTTGCGGGTTTGCGATAGCGCGAGAATTTCGAACACTTCATCCATAGTCCCAAATCCGCCAGGAAATGCGACCAGCGCCCTGGCCCGCAACACAAAATGAAACTTCCTGAGTGCGAAATAGTGGAAGCGGAGGCACAGTTCGGGGGTGATGTACGCATTAGGGTACTGCACATGAGGAAGACTGATGTTAAGTCCGATCGACAGAGCTCCGACGTCTGATGCGCCGCGATTGGCGGCCTCCATGATACCGGGGCCCCCGCCTGTCATTATCAAGAGTCGTCCGTCGCGCGCATGCGCCCCCTCCTCTCCTACAATGCGGCCGAATGCGCGCGCCATCGTATAATATTTGCTCTTCTCTAGAAGGCGCTCCGCAATCAGCAGTCGCTTGGCCAACCCTTCATTTCGTGGATCAGTCGTAAACTGGGCGCGCTGCGCTTCAACGATCCGCAACGCTTCTTGCGGCTCGGGGATGCGAGTACCTCCGAATACCACTATCGTATGAGCGACATCGTGATCTCGCAGCAACATCTCCGCTTTTAAATATTCAAGCTGAAGGCGTACGCCTCGCGTCGTTGGTCCACGCAAGAAATCTAAGTCTTCAGAGGCCTCCCGGTAGCTGGGGCTCGCCAGA
>Ga0209131_1002795_pt1 | contig 11748 bp, 11 predicted proteins | sample GraSoi_2013_40cm_FD_185826 | JGI IMG/M metagenome (GOLD analysis project Ga0209131, IMG submission 185826) | Grasslands soil microbial communities from the Angelo Coastal Reserve, California, USA - Sample 9_17_2013_40cm (SPAdes) (version 2) | ecosystem: Environmental > Terrestrial > Soil >...
CGTTCACCGTTGCGTCCAGCTCCGCGGGCTGCGAGAGCTCCTGCACGAAACCGATGCGATAGGCTTCCGCCGCCGGAAAGCGCTCGGCGGTGAGGAAATAGCGGTGCGCGGCGCGCTCGCCCATCGCTGCGAGGACATAGGGGCTGATGGTCGCCGGCGCAAGGCCCAAGCGCACCTCTGATACGCTGAACTCGGTTTCGACCGATGCGACGGCGATGTCGCAGGCGGCGATAAGCCCCATGCCCCCGGCAAATGCCGCTCCGTGCACGCGCGCGACCGTCGGCTTCTTCATCGAATGCAGACGACTGAGCATGGCGCCGAAGACCCGCGCGTCTTTGCGGTTCTCCTCGAAATCCAGCTCGCCCATTCTCTTCATCCAGTTCAGGTCGGCGCCGGCGCAGAACACCTTGCCGCGGCCCGCGAGCACCACCGCGCGCACCGCCCGATCGGCTTCCAGCTCGCCGAAGGCGGCGGTGAGCTCGGCGATCATCGTTTCGTTGAAAGCGTTGCGCACGTCGGGCCGGTTGAGCCAGAGCACCGCGACGCCCTGGCCGGCCTGGATTTCGATGGTTGCGTACGTCATGCTTCTCCCTCCCGAATGAACTTCGCGTGCCAGCCGCTAACGCGGCTCTATGATCACCCGGGTCCGAACCGAGTTGGCTATAAAGCATTTCTCGTGGGCCTTGTGGTGCAGTTCTGCGAGCACCTTGGACGAAGGCGGCGCCGCGAATTCGACCGCGGGCCGCAACGTGACCCGCGTCATCGCCATGCGGCCTTCGGAATTCTTTTCGAGCACGCCTTCGGCTTCATCCACGTACCGGTCGACCACCAGCTTCCTGCCGGAGGCGAGGCTCACGAACCAGAGCATGTGACAGGCTGAAAGCGAGGCGACGAAAAGCTGCTCCGGATCGGCGCCCGGGCCATGCGGCGCGCCCTGCGGGATGTTCTCCTTTGCCGCGTTTCCGGCGAGCTCCGCGGACTCGAACTCGATGCGGTGCGCGCGGCTGTACTCTGCGATGTCGAACGACATGCCGTTCCTTTGCCATTCGGTCCTTGCACGGTGAACGGACATGAGGGTCTCCTCTACATTCGAAAAATGCCGAAGCGGGTCTCCTCGATCGGCGCGTTGAGCGAGGCGGAAATCGCGAGCGCCAGGATGCGCCGCGTTTCCTCGGGCGCGATCACTCCGTCGTCCCAAAGCCGCGCGGTCGCGTAGTAGGGATGCCCCTGGCGCTCGTATTGGTCGAGGATGGGGCGCTTGAAATCCTCCTCATCCGACTCGCCCCAGGTGCCGCCCTTCCCCTCGATCCCGTCGCGTTTCACCGTGGCGAGCACGGAGGCCGCTTGCTGCCCTCCCATCACCGAGATGCGTGCGTTCGGCCACATCCACAGGAAGCGGGGCGAAAAGGCGCGGCCGCACATGCCGTAGTTGCCGGCGCCGAACGAGCCGCCGATGATGACGGTGAATTTCGGCACCCGGCTGCACGCGACCGCCGTCACCATCTTGGCGCCGTCCTTGGCGATGCCGCCCGCCTCGTATTTTTTCCCCACCATGAAGCCGGTGATGTTTTGCAGGAAGAGAAGCGGGATGCCGCGCTGGCTGCACAGCTCGATGAAGTGCGCGCCCTTCAGCGCCGATTCGGAAAACAGGATCCCGTTGTTCGCGACGAGACCGATCGGGTAGCCCCAGATGCGCGCAAACCCGGTCACGAGGGTGGCGCCGTAGTCCGCCTTGAACTCGTCGAGCTCGCTGCCGTCGACGATGCGCGCGATCGCCTCGCGCACGTCGTAGGGCTTGCGCGTGTCGGCGGGGATGACGCCGCGCAATTCCTCGGCCGGGTAGAGCGGCTCGGCGGGCTCGCGCAGTGCGAGCGTCACGTTCTTCGTACGGTTTAGGTTCGCCACGATAGCGCGGGCGATCGAAATCGCGTGGGGTTCGTTCTGCGCGTAGTGGTCGGCGACGCCCGACTGCCGCGTGTGCACCTCCGCGCCGCCGAGCTCCTCGGCGGAAACCACTTCCCCTGTCGCTGCCTTGACGAGCGGCGGGCCGCCGAGAAAAATCGTGCCCTGCCCTTTGACGATGATGGTTTCGTCCGACATCGCCGGGACGTAAGCACCCCCGGCGGTGCATGAGCCCATCACCGCGGCGATCTGCGGGATGCCGGCGGCCGACATCGTCGCCTGGTTGTAGAAGATACGTCCGAAGTGCTCGCGGTCGGGGAAAACGCTGTCCTGCTCCGGCAGGAACGCACCGCCCGAGTCGACGAGATAGAGGCAGGGAAGGCGGTTCTGCAGGGCGATTTCCTGGGCGCGCAGGTGTTTCTTCACCGTGATGGGGTAGTAGGTTCCGCCCTTGACCGTGGCGTCGTTCACGACCGCCACGCATTCCCTGCCCGAGACGCGCCCGACGCCGGTGATGATGCCGGCGCCCGGGGCTTCGTCCTCGTACACGCCGAACGCGGCGAGCTGGGAGAGCTCGAGGAACGGCGACCCCGGGTCGAGCAGCAGGCGCAGGCGCTCGCGCGGCAGCAGCTTTCCGCGGGCCGCGTGCTTGGCGCGCGCCGCTTCGTCGCCGCCCTGCGCCGCGCGCTCGATCTTGGAGCGCAGATCGGCGACCAGCGCCGCCATCACCCCGGAGTTCGCCTGGAATTCCTCCGAGCGTGGATTCAGCTTGCTTTTGATGACGGGCATTTCACCAGCCACCGGAGGCGAGCCATTTGTCGATCTGATCCAGCCTGTCGGAGCCCCAGAAGGGCTCGCCGTCGACCATGATGTAGGGCGAGCCGAATGCGCCGCGGGCGATTGCCTTGTCCACTTCGGTCCGGGTGCGGTCCTTGATCGCCTGATCGCCGATTCCGGCGCGGACTTCGTCGGCCGCGAGGCCGAACTTCGCGCACACGGCGATGGTGCCGTCGGCGCTCGAGATGTCCACGTTGTCGACGAAGTAGGCGCGGTAGAGCGCCCTCGCCAGATCCTTGGCCCGTTTCGGGTCTCGTGCATCCAGCCAGTAGAAAGCGCGGCACGGCGAAACCGACGATATCGGAAAAACGGAAGGGTGGCGGTATGCCACCCCCAGATACTTCGCGGTGCGGATCATGTCGCGCAGGGAGTAAGCGCCTTTCATCGGTACGGAAGGCAGCGGCGCGGCGCCCGTCGTCTTGAACGCGACGCCGAGCAGGAACGGCCGCCATGTCACCTCGCGGCGGTATTTCGCCGCGAGCGCATCGATCTTTTCGCCCGCGATGTAGCCGTAAGGCGAGGAGAAATCGAAATAGAACTCGATCGGGCCGGGCATCATGCGATCTCGATCGCCATCGCGGTCGCCTCGCCTCCGCCGATGCAAAGGCTCGCGATTCCGCGCCTGCCGCCGGTCTTCCGGAGCGCGCCGATCAGGGTGACGAGAATGCGCGCGCCCGACGCGCCGATCGGGTGGCCGAGCGCGCAAGCGCCGCCGTGAATGTTGACCTTCTCGTGCGGCAAGCCATGCTCTTTCATCGCCGCCATGGTGACGACCGCAAAGGCCTCGTTGATTTCATAGAGGTCCACTTTGCCCGCGCTCCAGCCGGTCGCATCGAAGAGTTTCCTGATCGCGCCCACCGGCGCGGTGGTAAACCATCCCGGTTCCTGCGAGTGCGTGCTGTGCCCGACGACCATGGCGAGCGGTTTCAAGCCCAGCTTCTCGGCGCTCGAGCGGCGCATCATGACCAGCGCCGCCGCTCCGTCGGAAATCGAGCTCGAATTCGCGGCGGTCACCGTGCCGTCCTTGCGGAACGCCGGTTTCAGCGTCGGGATCTTCTCGAAATTGGCCTTGAAAGGTTGCTCGTCCTGCTCCATGAAATGCTCGTTCTTCCCGGTCTTGATCGCCGCATTTACGTTTATGGGCGTGATCTCCCAGGCGAACCAACCGTTCTTGTTGGCGGCTTGGGCGCGCTCGAGCGATGCGATCGCGAATTTGTCCTGTTCTTCCCGGGTGAAGCCGTACTTCGCTGCGCAGTCCTCGGCGAAGCTGCCCATCAATTTGCCCTTGTCGTAAGCGTCTTCCAGCCCGTCGAGAAACATATGGTCGATGACCTGCTGGTGGCCCATGCGATAGCCCGAGCGCGCTTTCGGAAGCAGATAAGGCGCGTTGGTCATCGATTCCATGCCGCCGGCAACCATGACTTCGTTCGTGCCGGCCGCAAGAAGATCGTGGGCGAGCATCGCCGCCTTCATGCCCGAGCCGCACATCTTGTTCACCGTCGTGCTGCCGGTCGACAAAGGGAGCCCGGCAGCGAGCGCAGCCTGGCGCGCAGGCGCCTGGCCCTGACCGGCTGGAAGCACGCAACCCATGATCGCTTCCTGCACCTGATCGGGCTTGATGCGGGCGCGCTCGACAGCGGCGCGGATCGCAGCAGCGCCGAGCTGCGGCGCAGCGAAGTCCTTCAATTCACCCTGAAATGCGCCCATGGGTGTTCTTACGGCGGAAACGATGACGACAGGATCATTTTGCATTTCGATCTCCCGAGCTATATTCCTTCAAGCTGTCTCTGAGAATAATTCCCGCCCGATCAACCAGCGGCGGATCTCTGAGGTTCCCGCGCCGATCTCGTAGAGCTTCGCGTCGCGCCACAGACGCCCCGTCGGGTAGTCGTTGATGTAGCCGTTGCCGCCGAGGCACTGGATCGCCTCGCCCGCCATCCAGGTGGCCTTTTCCGCGGCGTAGAGAATCGCGCCGGCTGCGTCCTTGCGCGTGGTTTCACCGCGGTCGCAGGCCTGGCCGACGGCATACACGTAGGCTCGGGCAGCGTTGAGCGTCGTGTACATGTCGGCGAGCTTCCCCTGCATCAGCTGAAACTCGCCGATCGGCTGGCCGAATTGCTTGCGCTCATGGAGATAGGGCACGACCACGTCCATGCAGGCCTGCATGATGCCGAGCGGCCCGCCCGCGAGCACGGCGCGCTCGTAGTCCAGGCCCGACATCAGCACGCTTACACCGCGGCCCGCCTCCGACAGGATATTTTCCTCCGGCACTTCGCAGTCCCGAAACACGAGCTCGCAGGTGTTCGAGCCGCGCATGCCCAGCTTGTCGAGCTTCTGCGCGGTGGAAAATCCCCTGAAGCCCTTTTCTACGATGAAAGCGGTGATTCCCCGCGGACCGGCGTCGGCGTCGGTCTTGGCGTAGACCACCAGCACATCGGCATCGGGGCCGTTGGTGATCCACATCTTGCTGCCGTTCAGGACGAATTTGCCCTTGCGGTATTCCGCGCGGGTCTTCATCGAGACGACGTCCGAGCCCGCACCGGGCTCGGACATGGCGAGCGCGCCGACCCATTCGCCCGACACGAGCTTCGGCAGGTATTTGCGTTTCTGAGGCTCGGTCCCGTTCCTGCGGATCTGGTTGACGCAGAGATTGGAGTGCGCGCCGTAGGAGAGACCGACGGAAGCCGAGGCCCGGCTGATCTCCTCCATCGCGACGATGTGTGCCGCATAACCCATCATGGTCCCGCCATAGGTGTCTTCCACGGTGACGCCGAGCAGCCCGAGCGCGCCCATCTTCTTCCACAGATCGGGGGGAAACTGGTTGGAGCGGTCGATCTCGGCGGCGCGCGGCGCGATCTCGGCCTGAGCGAAGCCGCGCACCGTGGCGCGCAGCATCTCGATGTCCTCGCCGAGGGCAAAGCGCAGGCCCGGCAGCTCGACCATCGGGGTCCCGCCGGAGAGATTCCGGGCTCGGTCCATGCGAGAAGCCTCCAGAGTGGGGTGAAGACTTTACTTTACGTTTACGTAAACGTCAACTACGTCAAGCCCGCGCCGCATGCTTGCGTCTCCGGGAGTTCAAGAGCTTGCGCGACTGGCGCTCGAAGCCGCGGATCTCCCCCAGTACCTCGTCGATTTCCTCGCGCTGGTGCTCGAGCTGCGCGCGGCGGGCGGCAAGCGCGGCGACGAACTTCTCCAGTTGCGGCCGCTCGTCCGGCGCCGAATCGTAGAGCTCCAGCATCGCGCGGATCTCGGCGAGGGAGAAGCCGAGCCGCTTGCCGCGCAGTATCAGCTTCAGGCGCACCCAGTCGCGCTTGGAATAGACGCGCCGCGTGCCCTCGCGCGCGGGGCTGAGCAGGCCTTCGTCCTCGTAGAAGCGGATGGCGCGATGAGTCACGTCGAACTCGCGCGCAAGCTCGGCGATGCTGTAGGTTTCGGCGGGCTCATTCATCGGCGAAACGCGCGGCGCGGGCGGATGGTTTTGTGGCGGGCGGCGCCATAATCTGCGAGAATTCGCAACTTTCGCCGCGGGAAGCTTCGGATTCTACTCCGACCTCCTCGCGCCATCCAAAGCGCATGAGCCCCGAATCCATCCTGGAGTATCCGCACGCCGCGCCGCCGGCGCCCGGCGACACGCTGCAGGTCGCGCCCGGCGTGCACTGGCTGCGCATGCCGCTGCCGTTTGCGCTCGACCACATCAATCTCTGGCTCCTCGAAGACGAATTTGACGGTAATGCAGGCTGGACCATCATCGACTGCGGCATCGGCGACGACGTCACGCGCGCGCTGTGGGAGCGCATCTTCGCCGCACGCATCGCGGGGCGTCCGGTCAGGCGCCTTATCGTCACCCACCATCACCCCGACCATGCCGGTCTGGCGTCGTGGCTGACCGAGCGCACCGGCGCCGAGTTCTGGATGCCGCAGGCGGAGTATTTCGCCGCGCACGCGATGCGCGAAGGCAGCGCGGGTTTCGGTTTCGACAACGTCATCGCGATGTTCGTGCGCAACGGGCTCGCCGGGGAGCAACTGACGCTGATGCAGCAACGCCGCAGCAATTACCGCAGCCGGGTGCCCGGTTTTCCCTCCGGCTACCGGCGGTTGATGGAGGGGCAGACGCATCGCATCGGCGGCCGCGATTGGAGAGTCATCATGGGTTACGGCCATGCCCCCGAGCACGCCGCGCTCTACTGCGAGGAGCTCGGCGTTCTCATCTCCGGCGACATGGTGCTCCCCAGGATCTCGACCAACGTCAGCGTGTGGGCGAACGAGCCGGAGGGAAATCCGCTCGCGCTTTTCCTCGATTCCCTGTCCCGCTACGCGGAGCTGCCCGCGACCACGTTCACGCTGCCCTCGCACGGGCTGCCCTTCCGGGGTTTGCGCGAGCGCATTGCGCAGCTCCAGGAGCACCACCGCCTGCGCCTCGCGGAGCTGCATGAGGCTTGCGATACGCCCAAAGCGGCGGCAGACGTGCTCGATACGCTGTTTCGCCGCAAGCTCGACACGCATCAGCTCTTTTTTGCCATGGGCGAGGCGATGGCTCACCTCCACCTTCTCCATCTCGAGGGGCGCCTGGAGCGTTCGGTCGGCGCCGATGGCGTGGTTCGCTACGCTCAAAGCTAGCGCATGCAGGCAACGCAGTCCCCGCCCGATTCCGCCCAGAGCGCGAAACTATTCGCCGAGGTGGCGGAGCGCTCCGGCCGGCTCATGGCGGAATTTCTGCAGCGCCAGGCCGGAGGCCGCGGCGTCGCCGCCAGCGACGAATTCGGCATCGCCCGCGCATTCATGGACTTTTACGCGCGCATGCTGGCCGATCCCTGGGCCCTCGCGGAGATGCAGGCGAAGCTGTTCTGGGACCACGTGGCGCTGTGGCAGACGACGATGCTGCGCATGCTGGGAGAGAACCCTCCGCCCGTCGCCGAGCCCGCCGCGGACGACAACCGCTTTCGCGGGGCGGACTGGCGGGACCAATTCCTGTTCGACTACATCAAGCAGTCCTACCTCATCGCCGCGCGCCACATGCGCGACGCGGTCTCCTCCGTCGAGGGCTTGCCGGAGGAAGCACAGAAGAAGGTGAATTTCTACACGCGCCAATACATCGACGCGCTGTCGCCGTCGAACTTCGCTCTGACCAACCCGCAGGTGCTGCGCGAGACCCTGCAGTCGGGCGGGCAGAATCTGGTCCGCGGCTTGAACAATTTGCTCGCCGACATCGAGCGCGGCGGCATCCGCATGACCGACGAGAAGGCATTCAAGCTCGGCGTGAACGTCGCCACGACGCCCGGCAAGGTGGTGTTCCAGAACGACCTGATGCAGCTCATACAGTATGCCCCGAGCACGGAAACGGTCTTCAAACGACCGCTTCTCGTCATCCCGCCGTGGATCAACAAGTACTACATCCTCGATCTTCGCGAGAAGAATTCCTTCGTCCGCTGGGCGGTGGGCGAGGGGCACACGGTGTTCGTCATCTCCTGGGTCAACCCGGACGGGCGCTACGCCGGCAAGAGCTTCGATGACTACATGTTCGAGGGGCCGCTCGCGGCGCTCGACGCGATCGGCAAGGCGACCGGTGAAACCGAGGTCAATATCATCGGCTACTGCCTGGGCGGGACACTCCTCGGCGCAACGCTCGCGTGGATGGCGGAAAAAGGCGACGAGCGCGCGGCTTCGGCGACGTTCTTCGCATCGCTGCTCGATTTTTCCATCCCCGGTGAGCTCGGAGTGTTCATCGACGAGGCGCAGGTGGAGAAGCTGGAGCGCCGCATGCAGGAGCGCGGCTACCTCGAAGGCTCCGAAATGGCCGCCACCTTCAACATGCTGCGCGCGAACGACCTGGTCTGGTCCTTCGTCGTCAACAACTACCTGCTCGGCAAGGATCCGTTCCCGTTCGACCTCCTTTTCTGGAATTCCGATTCCACGCGCATGCCGGCGAAGATGCACAGCTTCTACCTGCGCAACATGTACCTCGCCAACCGCCTCAAGGATCCCGGCGGCATCACGCTGGGCGGCGTGCCCATCGACTTGAGGAAGATCCGGATACCGGCCTATTTCGTTTCCACCCTCGAGGACCACATAGCGCCGTGGAAATCCACGTACAAGGGCGCGCGCATTCTCTCCGGACCCAAGCGGTTCGTGCTCGGGGGCTCGGGGCATATCGCCGGGATCGTGAATCCGCCGTCGGCGAAAAAATACGGCTACCGGACCTGGTCGCAGCTGCCCGAGTCGGCGGAGGAATGGCAGGCGGGGGCGAGCTTGAGCGAAGGTTCGTGGTGGATCGACTGGCGGGCCTGGATCGCCGGCCTGAACCGGCCCGACCGGGTACCGGCCCGCGTCCCGGGCGCGGGTGCGCTGCAGGCACTGGAAGACGCCCCGGGGTCTTATGCGAGCGTCCGCCCCTGAGAGGGCAATCCGGCAGACCGATCGAGCTGCTCGCGGAACCGCCGTAGGTACCCCAATCCCTCGATCGCTCGGCTGCCGTACCAGGCGGTCATTTCTCCGTCGACGAGCGCGATCCTCTTTTCCCGCAGCAGCGGCTCGGCGCGCAGCTCCGCGACGTGCGCTTCGCGGAAGAGGTAGGGTTCGCTGGACAGAAGCACGACGCCGGTTCCGTCGAGCAGGCTGCGGTCGAGCTCGATCTTCGGGTAGCGGTCGGCACTCTCCGCAGGAACCGTTTCCCAATTGACGAGGGCGAGCATGCGCGACACGTAGGTGTCGCGCGACACCGTCATCCACGGATTCCTCCATATCAGGTAGAGCACGCGATCCGGCGGAAACGCGCGCGCCGCGGACTGCAGCGTTCCGTACGCGGCCTCAAATTTTCCGCACAAGACTTCGGCCCGGTCCTCGCGCCCGAATATTCCGCCGATCAACCGGTAGAGCGCCAGGTTGTCGAGGGGGCCGAGCGGATGCGTCACGATCAGCGTTGGAACGAACCCGGCGAGAGCGTGCGCATCCTCCTTTCTGTTCTCGTCGATGTTGAGGATGACGTGGGTGGGCCGCAGCGCGCGCAGCTTGTCGAGGTCGACGTCCTTGGTGCCGCCGACCTTGGGGATCCGGCGAACGACCTCGCGGGGATGAACGCAGAAGCCGGTTCTGCCCACGAGTTGTGCTGAAAGCCCGAGATCACAGACGAGCTCGCTGATACTCGGCACGAGGCTCACGATGCGCGTATCGCGGCCCGCCGGCGTGTGCCGCGTGCCCGCGGCATCGACGAGTTTCCTCTTGGGTCCCCTCACAGGGGGAGGCCGCGCGCCTTTCGCGGGGCACGGGCGAACAACCGGTCGAACAACCAGCGCGGCAGGTGGCGAAGCACGAACGAGGCGAGCGCCATCTGCCAGGGGATGACGGCGAAGCGGCGCTTTGCCGCGATGGCGCGCGCGAACCGCCGGGCCGCGTCGTCCGCGTCGATGATGAACGGCATGCGATAGCGATTTGCCGCGGTCATCGGGGTCCGGATGTAGCCGGGACAGATCGTGACCACGGCCACGCCCGACCCGTGGAGCTCCACGCGCAGACTCTCCAGATAAGTGATGGCGGCCGATTTGGACGCACTGTAGGCGCTCCCCCCGGGCAGGCCGCGAAAGCCGGCGACGCTGGCGATCCCGACCAGCGTGCCGCCCGCTTGCGCCCGCATCGGCGCAACGAACGGGTGAAACGTCACAGCCATTCCGAAGACGTTGGTGTCCATAATCCTGCGGAACGCGGAAAGATCCTCCGATATCTCGGTCAACGTACCGGCGCTGACGCCCGCGTTCGCGATCACGATGTCGGGTACTCCGAAACGCTCCATGAAATCCGCCGCCGCGGTCTGCACGCTGCCGGCGTCGGTCACGTCCGTTCGATAGCAGGCCCCGGCGCAGCGCAAGCGCGAGAGGAGCGCCTGTGTCGCCTGGAGCCGTCTTGCGCAAAGGCCGAGCACGGCACCCTGGCGTGCGTAGTGCGCCGCGAGCGCGGCGCCGATCCCGCTCGAAGCGCCGGTTAGGAAGACCTTCAGGCTGTCTGACACTGACCGCGGGTGACGGCGCTTATCGGAGGCGTTCTTCGCGCGCGCGCCTCACCAGCTGGTCGACCACCTGAACGACCTGCTGGGTGCCGCCCGCCAAACGCGCCGAGGTGAGGAACTTGCCGTCGACGATGAACGTCGGCACCCCGCGCACATCGTAGGCCTTGAGGAGCTCGCGCGCCTGCGCGACCTTCGCCGCCACTTCCGGGGAGTCATAGGTCCCCGAAAACCGCCGGCGGTCGATGCCGTTGCGCACCGCCCAGTCGGCCATGATTTTCTCGTCGTTGAGCCTCACGTCTGCGAAGTGGAAGCTGTCGTAGACCGGCCAGTGAAGACGGCCGACCTGGCCGAGCGCGTCGAGCGTATAGAACAGTTTGGCGAAAGGTCCCCATGCCTCGGAGGAAAGCGCCGGCACGCGACGGAGCTCGACATATTCCGGAGCGGTGACCAGCCAGCGGGAAAGAAACGGCTCGGTTTCGTAGCAGACCGGGCAGCCGTAGTAGAAAAATTCGATCACTTCGATGCGGTTGCCCGCGGTGGTCGGGTGCTGAGGCTCGACGCGCTGGAATTCGCGCCCCAGTTGGATCTGGGCCGACGCGGCGGCGGCGAGCAGAGCGAATGCCCATGCGAGCAGCCACTTCGCCAGGCGACCTCGCGGTTTCATTCGCGCGAGCGCGCGCGGTGCGGCCGCCGGCTAGGGCTTCGCTTTTGCAAGTTGCTTGCGCGTTTCGCCGATGAGAAAGTCGGCAGTGGCGAGCATCGCCTTGCGCGACGTGCTCGCGACGACTACGTAGCGGCCCTGCACGGCGAGGGCCGGTACGCCGTCCAGGCGGTATGCGCGCCCCATCTGCGTCGCGCGGCGCAGCTTGCTTTCGACCGTGAACGAGCGGAAAGCGGAATCGTATTTGGCCATGTCCACTTTCTGCTTGGCGAGCCACTCCGCCGTCCATTTGGCGAACGCATCGCCGCGCAGCCTCACGCCGCCCTGCTGGTGGATGGCGTCGAACAAAGGT